>OMET01000746.1_pt1 | contig 11293 bp, 9 predicted proteins | sample 1673841 | NCBI WGS metagenome assembly OMET01 (sample SAMEA103958129, study PRJEB25191) | human gut metagenome | reverse complement strand
GCTGGACGCGTACAGAAAAAATACAGATCTCCTTCTGCAGCAGCTTGATGGAATACAAAAAGATCTGCGCATCATTTTTGATGTCTGATCGAAAACACATTTAATTGGAGGTATTGTACTATGGCAGCAACTACAGCAATGAACATTGATAGCCAGCGCGGCGGCCAGTGGTGTGACGCAGTGGAGCAGATCAACAACAAGGTCCAGCAGATCATGAGCGAGGTCGCTCAGATCGTCGAGGATCTGGGCAACTCCGACGAGGGCGGCAGCATCGGCGAAAAGCTTGTGAAGGCAGCAGCCGGCTATGTGCAGAAGTTCGGCCAGATGGTTGAGCAGTTCGTAAATGTTGTAACAACAATTGCTGAACAAATCGGAAAAGCGGTCCAGTTTGCACAAAAGGTCATCGGTGTTATTTCGACTGTGGCGAAGATCGTGGCAGTATTTGTCTGATCCTGATATGGTGTGGCTTAAAAGCGAAAGGAGCACATTATTATGGCAACAAATTTTGAAAGCATCAAACTGAACTTCAAATCCAGTGCATACTCCACCGCTGTCACCCAGCTGGAGTCCAAAATGAAGGAACTGGAATCGGCTCGCAGCGAGTATGACCAGCGCCGCAGCGAGATCCCCCAGTTCTGGGATGGCGATGCACGAGACGAAGCCTATGAGGTCATCGGCCAGAACATTGAGAACGTCAAGACCGCTTACAAGGCCGTGGAAGAAAACATGAAGGCCTTCAAGGAAGCAGACGAGAGCGCAAACAACATTGCAAGCGAGACCAAGCAGAAGCTGGAAGACGCCCGCAAGAAAGTGCAGAGTCTGTTCCAGTCCTGATGGAATTTTATCTAAACCCCGAGCGGCTGGAACAGCGCAATGAAAACGTGCGCGAACAGCTGCGCCATGTCCGGCGCTTTTCCGAGCTTGTCCGGCAGAGCAAAAAGATCGACACCATGCACCAGAAGGAGCTGATCCGGATTCAGCAGCGCCTGGACCGCATGGAGCGGAATCTGTCGCAACTGATCACTGCGGCCGACGACGCACTGGCCGAATATGCAAAGCTGCAGCAGGAAATGAAGGATGATATGGCCCAGCTCAGGCACGATGCGACCCAGCTGTTTACATGACGTGAGTGTTGGGCGGCTCGCCGCAATACCATTTGCAGGCGGGCCGCTTTTTTATCAGAACGATTTGAGGATAAGGAAGGTACGCGAAACCATGCGGACACTGAAACGAACGGCGGTATTCCTTTTGACCCTGCTGTGGCTGGCGGGGTGCGGGCTGTGCAGTTTTGCAGCGGGCGATCAGCCGGTGCTGTGGGCGGCGCAGACCGAGCAGAGCGCGGTGCTGTATCTGCCGCAGTCCGGTGATGTGACCGAATGCCTTGTGGGCAGCGTGAAGTGCACCGGCGTCCAGTCCAAGGCCATCTCGGAGCTGGAGCACCCCATCCACACGCTGATCTTACTGGATAACTCCCTCTCCATCCCGAAGGAGAGCCGGGAGACCATCTCCAAAATTCTGGACAACCTGGTGGGCAACCGGATGCAGGGCGAACTGTATACCATTGCCACCATTTCCGATGATATCCGCTATCTCTGCTCTGCCGAAAGCGATTATCTCTCGCTGGGCAGTGCCATTGACGGCATTACATATGAAAACCAGAACACCCAGCTGACCGACCGCGTCTATGAGGCGGTGCAGAAGCTGTATGATGCCGACCCCACCCAGCTGTGCCGGGTGGTCATCATCTCGGACGGCGTGGACGACAAGCAGATCGGCTACACCCGCACTGAGCTGGAAAACCTGCTGCGTAGCTGCGGCTACCCCATCTACACGGTGGGCTGCGGCCCCAACGACACGGCTGAGCGCAAAACAAAGCTGGAAAACCTGTTCGCGCTCTCCCGCGTGAACCGAGGCCAGTCCTGGTATCTGGCCGAGACCAACGACACCTTTGCCATCGCAAAGGGCATCTGTGAGTACAACGGTGCTCAGCGGGTCACCGCGAAGCTGCCGGACGAGGTGTGTGACGGCTCCACCCGGGCCATTCAGGTCACCTGCGGCGGCACCGCCTACAGCACCCAGCTGAAGATGCCCTTCGTGGCGGCCTCGGAACCGGCTTCGTCGGTCAGCAGAGCCCCGGCCTCGTCGGCCGCGGAGCCGGTGCAGGACAACTCCAACCAGACGAGGATGCTCCTCCTGCTGGCCGGTGCGGGCGCTGCGGTGGTGATCGTGCTGGTGGTGGTCTTCGTGGTGCTGGGCCGCAAAAAGAAGGCCGACGCCAAAAAGAAGGACGCCCCCAAGGACCCGCCGCTGCCCGCCCGCCACGGCACCGTGGTGGTCACGGTGGACGATGACACCCCCGGCGTGCAGAAGACCTGGAACGCTGAAAAGCGCCCTGCCCCGGCCCCGGTGCGGCCAAAGCCCCAGCCGGTGCCGCCGCCCCAGCCCGTGGACCCCGGCGACGCCACGGTGCGCATGTTCGGCCGCAGCACTCCCTTCGGCGAGACTGCGGCGGCCGGGGCCCGCACCCCGGTGCTGCGCCTGACCGACCTGAACAACGCGGCCAACACCTACGAAGTGCCGCTGGACGGCATCGTGACCATCGGCCGCAGCGCCGGCTGCCGCCTGGTGCTGAGCCGCCCCTCGGTCTCCCACAGCCAGTGTGACATCTTTGTGCAGAACGGCCGTGTGTGCATCACCAACCGCAGCGCCACCAACCCCACCTGCGTCAACGGCCACCCGGTGGGCACGGCTTCCCCGCTGCCGGACGGCTGCGTGCTGACCATGGGCAACGAGAAAATGAAGGTGGTGATCGTCTGACCATGCTGCAGGGTGGAGTATTGTGCAAGACCGGCCTGAAGCGCAAGGTCAACCAGGACCGCGCCGGGATGCTGGCAGACGGCGACACCTGCCTGTGCTACATCGCGGACGGCATGGGCGGCCACTACGCCGGAGAAAAGGCCAGCGGCCTCATCGCCCAGTCGCTGACCGACTGGTGGGACGGCTGCCACGAGGCCGCGCGCCGGATGCCGCTGCAGGAGCTGGCCGAGCACTTCAAAGAATTGCTGGACGGCTGCGCATCCCAGCTCAACCGCGAGATCCCGGAGGACGAATACTGCGGGTCCACCATCGTGCTGCTGTGGCTGAACGGCGGGCAGTACCTGCTGCTGACGGCGGGCGACAGCCGCTGCTACCGGCTGCGGCGGGGGCTGCTGCGCACCGAGTTCTGCCAGATGAGCACCGACGACGTCTACCACGCCAAAGGCCCCGAGGACGCGGCGCTGGAAGGCAAGCTGACCAACTGCATCGGCTCCCAGTACACGGCGCACTACACCGTGCAGACCGGCACGGCCGAGCGCCGCACCCTGTTCGCGCTGTGCAGCGACGGCGTTTACCGCTGCTGCCCGCCGGTCTCGCTGCAGGCAGAGCTGGCCGAGGCTTTCCGCACCGACGACCTCAAGCCGGTGCTGGACCGCATCAGCGCCATCGTCTGCTCCCACGGCGCACCGGATAACTATTCGCTGGTCGTGGCGCAGATCAAATAACCGAAACATCGGCAGGAGGAATTTCATGGATTATCAGATCTCCTATGCCTGCATGAGCCACATCGGCAGGCGCCGGCGCATGAACCAGGACAACTTCCTGTGCGGCGGCATCTATGCAAAGCCGGATCAGCCCGGCCGGGGCCGCGCGCCCATCACCGGCAGCGTCACCTCGGCGCAGACCTCCCTGTTCGGCGTGTTCGACGGCATGGGCGGCGAGGAACGGGGTGAGATGGCTTCCTACCTTGCGGCAAAGGCAGCCTTCAGCACCCTGCGCAGCGGCACGCCCCGCCAGACGCTGGAGGCGGTGTGCCAGAACGCGAACCTGGACATCTGCCATTTCATCGAGGAGAACGGCCTGGGCACCTGCGGCACCACCGCCGCCATGCTGCTGCTGACGGCAAACGGCGTGAGCGTGTGCAACATCGGCGACAGCAAGATCTTCCGTCTCAGTGCAGGCAGCCTGTACCAGATCTCGGAAGATCACCTTTCCATCGCGCCCTACGGCGAGAAAGCGCCCCTGTCCCAGTATCTGGGCATCCCGCCGGAGGAGCTGACCATCTGCCCGTATTACGCCGAGCTGCCCTATGCGGACCAGGACAAATATCTGCTGTGCTCCGACGGCCTGACCGACATGGTCCCGCCCGAAGACATCGCCCGCATCCTGGCAAAGTTCCCGGCGGAGCAGGCGGCGCAGATCTTGCTGCAGAACGCGCTGGACAACGGCGGAAAAGATAATGTGACCCTGATCGTGCTCGAGATCGGGCGGCCCGCTATGACCGGGCTGCTGGACCGGATCAGGAATCTGTTTTAATGGAGGAGGAACCAAACATGACCCAGGAAATTGAAAAGATCTGGCCCGAATGGAAGGTCGTGGAGCGGATCGGCAGCGGTGCCTACGGCTCGGTCTACAAGGCCGTGCGCAGTGACCACAACCTGACCAGCAGCGCCGCCATCAAGGTGATCTCCATCCCGAAGGACGCTTCGGAGATGGAATCCCTGCGCTCGGACGGCATGACCCAGGACGGCACCCGCACCTACCTGCAGGGCATCGTGGATGACTTCGTCAACGAGATCCAGCTCATGGAGACCCTGAAGGGCATCCAGAACATCGTCAGCGTCGAGGACTACAAGGTGGTGGAGCGCACCGGCGAGATCGGCTGGGATATCTACATCCGCATGGAGCTGCTCACCCCCTTCAACGACTGGAAGGGCACCCGCACCCTCTCGGAGGCCGAGGTCATCCGTCTGGGCATCGACATCTGCTCGGCGCTGGAGATCTGCGAGAAAAAGCAGATCATCCACCGCGACATCAAGCCCGAGAACATCTTCATCAACGAGTTCGGCTTCTTCAAGCTGGGCGATTTCGGCATCGCGCGCAAGCTGTCCGGCACCCGGGGCGGCCAGTCCATCAAGGGCACCTATAACTACATGGCCCCGGAAGTGGCCAGCGGCACCAACTACGACGGCCGGGTGGACATCTACTCGCTGGGCATCGTGCTGTACCGCCTGCTGAACAACGACTGCCTGCCCTTCGTGCCCAGCCAGCAGCTGATGCTGGACCAGAAGGCCCGCACCGACGCGCTGAACCGCCGCCTGCGCGGTGATGCGCTGCCGGCCCCGGTGAACGCCTCCCGCGATCTGGCGAACCTGGTGCTGTGCGCCTGCGCGCACAACCCGGACGCCCGCTTCCGCTCGGCGGCGGTCATGAAGCGCGCATTGCAGAACCTGCAGAGCGGTGCCCAGCCCGCGCGCCCGGCCCAGCCTGCTGCGCAGCCCGCAGCCGCCGCTGCACCGCGGGTCCGCGTGAACACCCGTTCTTCGCAGCCGCAGCCGCGCCCGGCGGCCCAGCCTGCGGACGAAAAGACCACCCGCATCGTGCCCGGCCCGGCCCCGGCGGCACAGCCCCAGTCGGAGCCTACCATGCGGGTCCCGCAGCCCCAGCCGGAACCGGCCCCCGAGACCGGCAAGAAGGGCAAAAAGGCCAAGAAAGAAAAGAAGAAAAAGAAGGGCGGCAAGGCCAAGTGGATCCTGCTGCTGATCCTGGTGCTGCTCATCGCGGCAGCGGCCGTGGTGGTGCCCTCGCTGCTGACGGACAACGGCGAGAGCATCCCGCTCATCGGCGGTGCCATCAGCGAGGCCAACGCCGAGAACGCACGCAAGCAGGACATTGAGTCCATCCTGGAGGATGCCGCCACCTACGCCGACGCAGGCGACTACACCAACGCCCTGCGCACCCTGTCCGGCGGCCTGAACAAGTACCCCGAGGACGCAGAACTCACCGCAAAGCAGACCGAATACACCGAGGCGCTGGCCGCCAAGAACAAGCAGGACGCCCTGGACCAGGCCGCCCAGTACGCCGCAGCCGGGGACTACAAGTCCGCGCTGGAGACGGTGCAGGAAGCCCAGAAGCTGCTGGGCAGCGACGCCGACTTCCTGCAGAAGACCGCCGAGTACACCGAAAGCTACAAGAGCGCAGCCCTCGAGACGGCAGCACAGTATGAAAAGACCAGCGACTACCTGAACGCCTACAAGACCATCCAGACCGCGATGGATCTGGTGGGCAGCGATTCCTCGCTGAACGTCAAGCTCTCGCTCTATGCCCAGAACTACGCATCCGCCGTCGCCGCTCAGGCGGATGAGAAGATCGCCGCCAAGGACTTCGCCGGGGCCCGCACCCTGCTGACCAACGCCCTGAAGGAGCTGCCCGGCAACGCCACCCTGACTGCAAAGATGACCCAGGTGTCCTCCTCGCAGCCGGTGTCCCTGTCCACCCTGTCCGTGCTGAACGGCGGCTGGGACTGGAACGCCACCGCCCCGGAAGACCCCTTCGGCAACGATTACTCCGACGCCGTGAACTATGTTGTGCTGGGCGATGATTATTGGAGATCGGAGCAGCTCTACTCGGCAGAGTACCGTGTTTACGGCAATTATTCGTCCATGACCTTCAACCTGGTACCCTATAAGGACACCGCCACGGAAGGCACCGGCTATGTGCAGATCTATGCCGACGATGTGCTGGTGCAGACCTCGCCGGTCATCGGCCAGAAGACCGACCAGCTCACCGTCACCGCTTCCATTGCGGGCGCAGAATATCTGAAGATCGTCGTGCACACGCAGGAGTGCGGCATGATCATCGTCTCGGATGTGCAGCTGTGGCCGTAAACATTGCGTTTTGACCGGAATGAATTGAACACGGAGGAAAACTTGCGATGAAATTCTGTACCGAATGTGGGACCAAAGCGGACTTTGACGAGCAGAAATTCTGCAAAGTCTGCGGCCATAAATTCCCGGAAGCCGCCCCTGCCCCCCAGCCGGACCTGCCGGAGGACGACCCCAACGACCAGACCATCTCGTCGGCTCCTTTCTGGAGCACGCCGTCGGTGCACTCCGCTGCGCCGGAACCGGCCCCTGCCCCGGCAGAGGCCCCGGAGGAAGTCGAAGCCCCGGCAGCTGCGCCGGAGCCCTATGAAACGCTGGAGGAGGACAACGGCCCCACCATCAGCCCGGCAACGAGCGGTGCAAAGTCCTTCCACCGGGCGGCTTCCCTCAGCCCGGAACCCGCTGCCCCGGTGGAGCCTGCCGCTCCCGCAAACGAAGCAACGACTTTCATCCCGGTGGAGCCTGCTGCCCCTGCAGAGGACGCGACGGTCTTCACCCCGGTGGAGCCTGCTGCCCCTGCAGAGGACGCGACCGTTTTCACTCCGGTGGAGCCTGCCGTCCCGGCGGACGACGCGACGGTCTTCACCCCGGTGACGCCTGCCGCCCCTGCGGACGACGCGACCGTCTTCACCCCGGTGGAGCCCGCCGCTCCTGCAGAGGACGCAACGGTCTTCACCCCGGTGGAGCCTGCCGCTCCTGTGTATGATACGGCGGCTTACGCCCCGAACGGCCCCGCTGCGCCCGCAGGCGATGAGACGGTGCGGGCCTTCCTCCCGCCGCAGGACGATGACTACAGCATCGGCGTGAGCGCCCCGGCGGCCCCCGCAGCCGATTTCTTTGCCCCGGAGGCAGGCGGCGGTGTGCCGCCCATGCCGCCGGAGCCCGTGGCAGAGGCCCCGGCCCGCAAAAAGAAGTCCCCTATCCTGCTGATCGTCCTGCTGGTGGTGCTGGCCGCACTGCTGGCCGTTGGCGGCTTCTTCGTCTGGAAGAAGCTGAGCGTCAGCAAGGATGTGAGCATCGGCGGCGTTTCCTACAGCATCGAGGACACCACCGAGCTCGCCGTGCAGGACCCCACGGACGAAGACTGGGCCGCCCTGTGCTCCCTGCCGAACCTCACCAGCCTGACCATCACCGGCAGCGGCAGCACCGCGCTGGACGAGAACAAGCTCACGAAGCTCACCGCCCTGCAAAAGCTGGAACAGCTCTCCGCCGACGGCGTCACCTTCCCGGACGGCGTGTCCGAGCTGGCGAACCTGGATGCGCTGGACACTCTGGCGCTGACCAACTGCCAGCTCACCAGTGAGCAGTGCAACGGCCTGGACGGCCTGCATGGCCTGCGCAAGCTGAATCTTGCAAACAACCAGCTCACCGATCTTTCCTTCCTGCAGGGCCTGACCGGCCTGCAGGAGCTGGATGTTTCCGGCAACCAGATCGTGGATTACAGCCCCCTCACCGCCCTGACGGGCCTGACCACCCTCAGCGTGGACCAGTGCCAGGTGCAGGTGCTGAGCACCCTCCCGGCCCTTGCCACTCTGACAGTGGGCGGCAAGCCCATTGAGGATACCGCCGCCTATCTGAAAGAGCAGAAGGAGACGGTGGACCTCTACAACAGCGTCATCGGCTGGTTCGAAAGCGGCGATTACAACACTCTGAAGGTGGTGCTGCAGCAGTTCACGAATGCCGATTCTCTGGGCGGCGCGGTGCTGTCCTATGTCAACGGCTGGCTGATGGGCAGCGGCACCGAGTGGGATGCCATCAAGTCCAGCCTGCCCGCAGGCGCCAAGGAAGTTCTGGTGGACACCACCGGCCTGTACTACGGCCAGGTGGTGGACGGCAAGCGCTCCGGCGAAGGCATCCAGCTGTTCGCGGGCAATTACAGCGTCTACAACGGCCAGTGGTCCAACGACCTGCCCAACGGCACCGGCACTTACCGCAAGACTGCCGCTGACGGCACCACGCTGGAGTTCACCGGCACCTATGCCGACGGCTATGAGAACGGCACCATGACCTTCAAGGCCACCAACAGCACCGGCAGCCAGTCTGGCACCTACACCGCCGCCAACGGCAGCCGCACCACGGTGCGCCAGATCAGCGACAGCCAGTACGCCTTTGTCCAGTTCGACAACGTCTACTGGTACGATGCTTCCCCGGACGGCCACGGCGTGGCTGTGGGCAAGATCGCCTATCAGGAGGAGCAGGCCATGGAGATCCTGCCGGAGCCGGACCCCGTCCCGGCGGCATCGTCTTCCTCCGGCTCGGGCAGCGGCTCGGGCGGCCGCGGCTCCAGCTCGGGCAGCGGTTCTTCCGGCGGCGGCAGCTCGGCCCCGGCAGCCAGCACGCCCCCGGCCAGCAGCTCTGCGTCGTCCGATTCCGGTGACGACAGCGGCTCCTGGACGGCAGACGATATCTGGAACGTTGTGCAGCTGACGAAGGATATTATTGATATGTTCAGCTGATCCCGCATCGGCCTGAGCGCAAACGGCCTGCTTTTTGTCCGCGTGGGATAAGGCGGGCCGTTTATTTTCAAGACGAGGAGACACCATGGAGAAGGAATATTACCGGCGCTATGAGCCGTTTTTCGGCGAGTGGAGGCTGGGGCGGTTCATCGGCGCGGGCAGCTACGGCAAGGTGTTCGAGATCGAGCGCCGCGACGCCCTGGGCACCGTGAGCACCAGCGCCATGAAGGCGCTGACCATCCCTTCCTCGCAGGATGAGCTGGACGCGATCCTGGCCAGCGGCATGGACGAGGAAGGCGTGTCCGACTACTTCCAGAAATATGTCGATGACATCAAAAAGGAGATCGCCCTGATGCAGCGGCTCAAGGGCCACAGCACCATCGTCAGCTATGAGGACCACCGGGCCTACCCCCACCCAGACGGCCGCGGGTGGGATATCCTCATCCGCATGGAGCTGCTCCGGCCCATCAACGACGACCTGCGCCGGCAGAAGATCTTCACCCGGGCCGAGGTCCTTCGCCTGGGCATCGACCTGTGCAGCGCGCTGGAAGTGTGCCAGAAAAACAACATCATCCACCGGGATATCAAGCCCGGCAACATCTTCCTTTCCCAGGAGGGCAGTTTCAAGCTGGGCGATTTCGGCGTGGCCCGCATCGCCAGCGCGTCCATGGCGGCCTCCACCCGGGCGGGCACCGTGAACTACATGGCCCCGGAGGTGTTCCAGGGCAGGCGCTACACAAGCAGCGTGGACATCTACTCGCTGGGGCTGGTGCTCTACCAGCTGCTGAACATGAACCGGATGCCCTTCTATCCGCCCCCGCCGCAGAACATCACGCCGGACCAGCAGGAGCACGCCCGCGCCCGGCGGTTCTCCGGCGAGCCCCTGCCGCCCCCGGCTCAGGCAGACCCGGCCCTTGCGGCGGTGGTGCTCAAGGCCTGCGCCTGGGACCCTGCGGCCCGCTATGCGAGCCCTGCCCAGATGCGGCAGGCGCTGGAAGCGCTGACTGCGGCACCTGCCCCGGCCCGGGAGGGACCGCGCCCCGCCGAGACGCCGGCCCCGCAGCCCGTTCCGGCCCCGAAAAAGGCCCACGGCTTCCACGCCCCGGCCAAAACCCTTGCCCCGCTGCCGCCCCGGCCTGCCGAGGCACCCCCGGCGGAAGGACCCGCGCCTGCCCCGGAAAGGGACCCCGGCGAGACGGTCCTTCTGCTGCGCTGGCAGGAAAAGCCGCGCACCCCGGAAGGCGCGCCCCCTGCCGCCGGGCTCAGAACGTCAGCCCCGCTGACCGCGCCCAAAAAGCTGCAGCCCGCCCGGAAGCTGGCCCCCGCCGCCGAAAAGGCGCAGGACGCCCCGGACGAAGAAAAGCGGTGAGCCCCCGGCCCGCCATCAACAGCGGGGAATCGCCCGCGTGAAAGTGAGGAACATCATGGACAACGAATACTATAAGCGCTACGAGCCGTTTTTCGGCGCGTGGTACATCAAACGCTATATCGGTGCAGGCAGCTACGGCAAGGTGTTCGAGATCGAGCGCCGCGACGAGTTCGACACCGTGTTCACCGGCGCGCTGAAGGCCATCACCATCCCGTCCTCGCCCGACGAGCTGGAGGAGATCCTCTCGGACGGCATGGACCGGGACGGTGCGTCCACCTACTTCCGGGATTACGTCAAGGACCTCAACCGCGAGATCGCCCTCATGAGCAAGCTCAAGGGCCACAGCAACATCGTCAGCTATGAGGACCACGCCATCCACGCCCACGAGGACGGCATCGGCTGGGACATCCTCATCCGCATGGAGCTGCTCACCCCCATCACCGGCTACCTGAAGCAGAACAAGAGCTTTACCCGGCGCGAGATCATCCGCCTGGGCATCGACCTGTGCCGCGCACTGGAAGTGTGCCAGCGCTACAACATCATCCACCGCGACATCAAGCCCGCGAATATCTTCATCTCCGAGACCGAGGACTTCAAGCTGGGCGATTTCGGCGTGGCCCGCATCGCCAGCGCCTCCACCGGTGCTTCCACCCGTGCGGGCACCGTGAACTACATGGCCCCGGAGGTGTTCAAGGGCGAAAAATACACGAGCAACGTGGATATTTACTCGCTGGGCCTTGTGATGTACCAGCTGCTGAACGCGAACC
>OMET01000744.1_pt1 | contig 11327 bp, 5 predicted proteins | sample 1673841 | NCBI WGS metagenome assembly OMET01 (sample SAMEA103958129, study PRJEB25191) | human gut metagenome | reverse complement strand
CTGCCACAAAGCCTTTACAATGCAGTAAATCGCAGATCCGCCAATGACCAAGAGCAATAAACCAATTACATAGGACACAACATTTGTAAGCAGATTTCCAAGAATGCAAATCACTTTTACAACGAACAGCACCGGCAGTGCCAATATCTTCAATACCAGCTTCATAGGCTCAACCCCTTTCTTTTAATTATATTGTACAAGGGTATCTGCCATAACGCAATGATGTCAACCCTTATGTAAAAGCCGCAGCCGAAACTGCGACTTCCCAACAAGTTGTCGGATTACTGGATTGAGGACAGGCGAACAAGAACTTCTCTCATGTCCGTCCAGATCTCCTCCAGCCGTTTTTGCAAATCCTCAATGTCAGCACGATAGATGCTGCCTGTTTCGTTCGCTCGCTTTGCGTACTGGTTCAGGTTGTTGGAGCAGATTCGCAGGAGCGAAACCAGGGCTTTCACATCCTGCAAATCCAGTCTGATACAGTAACCATCCAGAGCCATTTTCCGCAGATAGGCTCCCATGCTGCGGATGCCAAGCTCGTCCATCTTCTCATGGATTCGCTCGACCTCCTCCTTGGATGCAAGGAAATGAACATCCTGATCTCGCTTTGCCATTACAACACCTCCTCACGGGTTTCAGAGTATTTTGCAGGCGGGATATGCTCCGCTTTGGATTTCAGATCAGCCAACACAGAAGGACGCTCTGACTCGCTTCTTTCGTCACGATTTTCCACAGAGTCCTCCATATTCAGGGCTGCATCCAGTTCTGCCAGTCGCTGACTTTTGGCTGTCAGCTCTGCTTCCTGCGGGAACGGTTTTCCAACCTCCGCCTTGGCTGCTTCCTGCTGATTGTAGAGATTATTCAACTGCTCATTGGCTCGTTCTAAGCGCTCAAGGATGCCTGCAAGGGCATTGTCCAGTCGGGTGATATTTCCTCGTGCGTCCGTTCCAAGGGCTACTCTGTGGCTCACAGCGCCCTTCAGGGTCACATCGAACTCGTTCCGGAAACTGTCAAACGAAAGCTCCATCTGAAAGCCACGGTAACTGCCAAGAGGAACCGGATCGGCACTTTTCGTGTCCTTACAAGCCGCAAGGAGGATTTCACCGGCATCTGCCTTTTCGGTGTAGGCTTTGCCCATGATTTCCATGCCGCAAAAGCCATCGGCAATCTGCGGGTGTGCTTCCACGGTTTTAATATCAGCTTCAAAGCCATGAATATAGCCTGTCTGCTTTTCAATCTCAGCCGGGAAGTATTTCAGAAGCTTATCTTCCATACGGTACTGCTGGCTCTGGTGGTCAGCTTTCAGCACCTTCAGCCTTGCCACATCAATGTCCAAGTCCATCTTTTCCTTGATAAGCGGATTGCCGGCACACAGCGCCTTGATCTCCGCATAGGACAGCGCCTGCTCATCCACATCGTCACAGGAGCGAACCGGTGATTTGGAGGTCATAATCTGAGAAATAAACTTCTGCTTGTTTTCCAAGGTCTGATACAGGTAGGCATCGAAGGTTCCCTCGGTCACATACTGATACACCTGAACCTCTTTGTTCCGGTTGCCCTGACGGATGATACGACCGTTTCTCTGGGTCATATCAGACGGACGCCAACCCACATCCAAGTGGTGAACTGCCACCAATTTGTCCTGGACGTTGGTTCCTGCACCCATCTTTTGCGTACTGCCAAGAAGCACTCGCACCTGCCCGGTACGAACCTTGGCAAAGAGGTCTTTTTTCTTTGCCTCGGTATCTGCATCATGGATAAAGGCAACTTCTTCCGCAGGCACACCGTTTGCAATCAGCTTGGTTTTGACATCATCATAGACATTGAAGGTTCCATCATTTTTCGGTGTGCTAAGGTCGCAGAACACCAACTGGGTCAATTTGTCAGCCTGACCGTCCTGCCAGATACGCAGGATATTTCCCACGCAGGCATTGAGCTTGCTGTCAGGGTCATCGGGTAACAGGGTGTTCATTAGCCGCTGATCCAGTCCCAATTTTCGTCCGTCGCTGGTAATCTTGAGCATATTATCGACGGACGGGTCTACAATACCGGCATGAACATCTGCTGCTCTCTCTGAAAGGGAAGCCACCATATCCTTCTGGTACTCAGAGGGCTGAACCACAACCGTTTCAAACTTTGCTTCGGGAACAGGGAGATGCAACTGGTCAGAGGTCTTGATGTCGGCAACCTCCTTGAACATATTCATCAGTTCAGGCAGGTTGAAGAACTTCGCAAATCGGGTTCTGGCACGATAGCCGGTTCCCTCCGGTGCAAGCTCAATCGCAGTTGTTGTTTCTCCGAAGGTCGATGCCCAGGAATCAAAATGGGTCAGGTTCTTTTGCTGGAGCGTACTGTACTGGAGATAGCGCATGACCGTATAAAGCTCGGTCATCGAGTTACTTACTGGAGTACCGGTTGCAAAGATCACACCACGCCCGCCGGTCAGCTCATCCATATAGCGGCACTTCATAAACATATCCGAAGATTTCTGGGCTTCGGAGGTGGACAGACCTGCCACATTTCGCATTTTTGTGTAGAGGAACAAATTCTTGAACGCATGGCTTTCGTCCACAAACAGCCGGTCTACACCCAACTGCTCAAAGGTAATGACATCATCTTTCTTGTCAGCGGCAAGGAGCTTGTCCAGTCTGGCTTCCAATGATTTTCGTGTTTTCTCCATCTGCTTGATCGTGAAGTTTTCGCCACGCTGCCATTTCAGCTCCGCAATCGCACCCTCGATCTCATCAATCTGCTCCCGCAGCTGCCGTTCCTGTCGTTCGGCAGAAAGCGGGATTTTTTCAAACTGGCTGTGACCGATGATGACTGCATCATAGTCACCCGTTGCGATACGAGCGCAGAACTTCTTACGGTTTGCTGTTTCAAAATCCTTCTTGGTGGCAACAAGGAGCTTGGCACTCGGATAGAGGTGCAGGAACTCGTTTGCCCACTGTAAGGTCAAGTGATTCGGCACAACGAACAGGGATTTCTGGCTCAATCCAAGCCGTTTACTCTCCATAGCCGATGCAGCCATCTCGAAGGTCTTGCCCGCACCAACTTCGTGTGCAAGCAGCGTATTTCCACCATATAGCACATGAGCGATAGCATTTCTCTGGTGTTCACGGAGGGTAATATCCGGGTTCATGCCGCCGAAACGGATATGAGAGCCATCATACTCACGAGGTCTGGTGGAGTTAAAAAGTTCGTTGTACTTGGTGGAAAGGGTTTCTCGTCTGTGCGGATCTCTCCAAATCCAATCTCGGAACGCATCCTTGATTGCCTGCTGTTTCTGCTGTGCCAGGGTAGTTTCTTTTTTATTGAGGACACGCTTCTGCTTACCATCTGCATCTTCAATCGTATCATAGATACGAATATCCTTCAGATTCAGCGTTTCCTCCAGAATCCGATATGCGTTGGCTCGCTCTGTACCGTAGGTGACATACGCCGCCACATCGTTGTAGTTGGGAGAACTCTTACCGTTGATGCGCCACTCTGCGGTCAGCTCGGAGAACTTGACCTCAATGGAACGGCGCAAGTAATACGGCGTTTCAAAGGTTTCCTCCATGAACTGCTGAATATAATCGGCATCAATCCATGTTGCACCCAAACGCACATCAATCTCGGACGCATCCAAGTCCTTCGGCTGTGCTTTCTGCAAGGCTTCCACATTGATGTGGAAGGAAGAATCCCTGTCTGCCGCCATCTGTGCGACACGCAGCTTGCTTCTTACATCACCGGAAAGGTAATCATCGGCAGTCTGCCATCCAACTTCCACAGCATCGGGAGCCATCGGGTCTTTGAAGATCACCCCTCGAAGCTCTGCCTGAATCGCATCGTATTCTCCAGGTGTTCCAAGCAGCTGTGCCATAAACGGCAAATCCACCTTGCCACGCTCACCGATAGAGATTGCCAGAGCTTCGGACGGCGTATCCACGCTCGTCACTCTGCGTTCCGGCTTGATGGTTCGCTTGGTGAACATATCCGCCTTGCTTTTCAGATTGCCGTCCTCATCCACATTTTCCAGAGAACACAGGAGATAGTAGGAGGAATCGTCAGCAAATGCCTGACCATTGGCTCGATTATTGATAAGCCCGTTCTTTGCGGCAAACGCATCGTAGGCATCATTCAGTTCTGCCTGTTTCTGAGTAATCATTTCATCCGGGTAATCCTCAAGCTGATATTCGATCAGCTCGTTGACGATACCACGAAGTTCCACCATGCCCATCACACGGTCTTTTGCTTTCTCATTCAGGTCTACACGGCGCATCAGGGAGTTTTCACGGAAGTACACATTGCCATCCACCACGGTATAAGAGAAATTCTTTACATCCGGGGTTGCAGGAATGGTTTCGATTTCCTTACCCTTGTCAGCTTCGGGAAGCTCCACAGCCTGATAGGTTCCTTGGATGTGGGAAACTGCTTCTTTCAGAAGTTCGGACAGTTCCATGCCCTCAATGGGACGCACTGTAATGTCCATGCCGTAGGCGGTACTTTCTTCCACCGTATCGCCCAGAACCATTTCAGGATGAGCGACAAAGTAGCTGTTCATGGTGTGTCCTTCTTCGGTGCGGTCAAGGTTTACCCATTCCGGAACGATGTCAATCGGATGGTCACGCTTTTGCAGGAACAGGATGTCGGACACGACTTCCGTGCCTGCGTTTTTCTTAAAGGCATCGTTTGGCAGACGGATTGCACCAAGCAGTTCCGCCCTCTGCGCCATATATCGCCTTGCGTCAGAGTTCTTGGAATCCATGGTGTAACGGCTTGTCACAAAAGCGACCACACCACCGGGACGAACCTGATCCAAAGCCTTGGCAAAGAAATAGTTGTGAATGGAGAATCCCAGCTTGTCATACGGCTTGTCGGACACTTTGTAGTTGCCGAAAGGGACATTACCCACAGCCAGATCGTAAAAGTCTCGGCGGTCTGTCGTTTCAAAACCGGCTACTTTGATTTCTGCGTTGGGATAGAGCTTCTGAGCAATTCTGCCGGTGATGGAATCCAGTTCCACACCATACAAACGGCTGCTCTGCATTTCAGGAGGGAGCATACCAAAGAAGTTGCCGATACCCATAGCAGGCTCCAGAATATTTCCTGTTTCAAAGCCCATCTGTCCGACCGCATCGTAGATGGAGCGAATGACCGTAGGGCTGGTGTAATGTGCGTTCAGGGTGGAAGCTCTTGCCGCAGCATATTCATCTTCGGAAAGCAGGTTTTTCAGTGTCTGATACTCCTTCGCCCAATTTCCCTTGTCCGGGTCAAAGGCATCTGCCAGACCGCCCCAACCGACATAATTCGACAAAATCTCCTGTTCTTCGGTAGTGGCGTTCCTGTTCTCGCTTTCCAGTTTGAACAGAGTTTCAATGGCTGCGATGTTTCTTGCGAATTTCTGCTTCGGTCCACCTTCACCGATGTTGTCATCCGTGATGTGGAAGTTCACCGCAGGAACAGGTGGGATTTCTCTGGTGGTGATGGACTGCTCAAGCTGAGCGATAATGTCCATGACTTCGGCATTCTGCCATCCGTCCACCTGGGCATAATCCTGAATGATGGTGTCCTTTCCATCTACGCACTGTACGAAGTCCAGACTACCCGGCAGATCTCTGGTATTCATTGCACCCAGGGCTTTTCTCTGCGTGTCAGGAAGTGCATAGTAGGCTCGCAGGGCATCATCAAAGGAACTGTATTCCTTGATGTCCAGCGCACCCCGCTTCTGAATGTCCTCGGCAACATAAAAATGATCGATGAAGTGTTCCGGTTCCTGCTGTTCGGGTTCCGCACTGGCTCTGACCTGTGCGTGTGCCTTTTCGTCAGGGTAGTCCCCATAGATACGGATGCACTTATGCTCCTGCTGATCGTAAACGGCAGCACCATCGTACTTGAATCCGTCATCCTCCATGGTTCCGTCCACATAGCCCTGGGCAGCTTTTTCCGCTTCTTCCAGAGTGTAGTAGTCCAGTTTATCATCGAAGCCGTTTTCAAAGTGATGGTAGGCGGCAACCAGATAGCGGGGAGCCATGCGCTCCTCGTAGCTGTTAATCATCTCAGGTGTCAGCCATTCTGGTTTGTCGGGAATCATTTCATACAGCTCACGCATCTTGGCAATCTGTGCATGGCGGTTGCCTGCCCACAGATGCTTTTCGCTGTGCTGTCCTGCACCAAGGAAGTATTCGCAGTCCATACGCAGACGGTCTAACAGCTGATACTCAGGGGTGTAGTCCCTCGGTTCGGTTTTGCCCAGAAAATCCTCTGTAACGGGCTTTTCTTCGGTTTGGGCATCAACCCTTACCGCATGGTTTCTTTCGTCCTGAGAGAGCATACGCTCGAAATTCTCACGATTCTCGGCACGGAAGATGGGATAAGCAAGCGTAGGGTCACGCAGCTGAACTTCTCTGTCCGTGATCTGCTCCACACGGAAAGCTGTATCGTCCAGATATACCGTGTCACCGACCTGATAATTCCATTTCGGTTCCTCGGAAGCAGATGCTTCCACAACTTCGGCAGGCTCTGCCACAGGCGCTTCTGGCTGAACCGACTCCATCGCAGCTACGGACTGACGAACTTCCTCCAAATAGTCATTGGCAAGCCATTCGTCCGTGAAGTATTCCGTAACGCCTTCCGGGTCTACATAGTAGTCATCGGTCTGATTATCCCAGATCGCATACTCGCCATCCTCGGTATCAATCACTGCGAAACGGTCATAAACATCTTCCAACGGATCAGTTTTAGCTTCTTCGATAGCCTGTCGTTCCGCTTCTTCCTCCGGGCTGAGGTAGCGTCCCTTTCGTATCAGACCGTCGATTCTCTGCACCACCTGCGCCCAGGACATCTGCAATTTATCGCAACCGCTCTTGGTGTAAGCAACACCCTTGGCATCGTGATCCTGACCGCTGTGCGTTGCACCAGAGCAGGCATGGGAATGACCACCGGTTCCGTATTCATGCTTCAGGAAGTCCATCTTTTCCTTGGCAGAATGATTCTCCTGCCAGTAGTTATAAATACGGGCTTTACCACCGGAAAAGCCGCTTCCACGGGTCAAGTCTGCATTGACTTCATCATCCGTAATGAACTGGCGGACAAGGGGCATCTGCATCATATCGGTCTGATACTCACGCAAAGGCATATTCAACTCATACAGCTGTTTCTGAATGAGATTCAGCTTGTGATAGTGAAAACGAAGCAGATCGGGATTTTCCGCAAGGGTTTTTCTAAATTCCGAATACTGCTGTACCAAGGTTGCGTGGAAACGAGGGTCATCCAACTTTTCAGCCAAGTCTGCGGTTTCGTCAGGGAAACCACGAAACGGTTCCTGATGAAGAATTGCCAGATAGTTGCTGGAACGGGCTTCTTCACTCAAATCGTGATAAAGATGCCACAGGGATTCTGCCAACTTCTGACGCTCATATCCGGATGCTTCTACCAGTTCCACATTAGTTGCGAACCGACCATTTTCAAGCAGTTCTCCAATGCGCTCGGCAACCGTTTCCCAAGAAACGATCTGCGCTCTGGGGCTGTCAATGGCAGAGGAACCTTTGGCAAGGTGGATACCGTCCTCGGCATACCACGCACAGATATTCCCGCTATCTTCTTTCAGACCATAGCCGCCGTGATAGACCTGCTTTAAGGTCTGAACGATTTCTTCCAACGGCTTCTGCTTCATATATTCCAGCGCTACGACTTTTCGGGCTTCATCGGTATTGCTACCAAGCAGAAGGAAGTGGTCGATTTCTTCCTGGGCAAAAGAAAAAGCAGAGGGCGTAAAGCTCTCTGCTCGGTCGATAAAACTGATTTGTTCATTTTCGGAGAGGAAAAGGTTCAGACTCAGCTGTTGATAAGCTCCGTCATCACGACTTCCTCCGCCTGTGCTTTCAGGCTGTTCATGTGCTGCACCCACGCCATCTGCTGCGTTTCCTTGTCCGGTGCGGGGCTGTCCTTCAGGTACTGCTCCATCAGAAACTCCACTCTGGCTTTCGCTGTTTCCTCGATCTCCCACAGGTGCGGGAACAGGCTCTCCGTCAGAATCATGTCGTTCAGGAGCATCGGATTGTTCTGTTCCAAAAATGCTCGACGCATCCTGCCGTACTTGCCCAGAGGTTTCTCTCCCTCGTTCTCCAACTGAAGGTTCGGAATCTGATAATCTCCGGCCTGTCTGTAAGTCATCTCGCTCATAATCTGTACTCCTTTCGGTAGCTTTAATCTGCTCATGTTCTCCAATCGCTTTTTCGATTTCCTGAAACATCCTTGTGCTGATGGCATTCACCGCAGTACCAAGGGCATTTACCGTCTGTCTGGTGTTAAAATCAAACACCTTCTGGAAATCCTCATGCTCGAAGTAGTTGTCGGGACTTTCCACGAACCGGCAATACATCGTATAGGATACGCTGTTTGCCACCGCATTTTTGAAAGCTACTTCGATGTTGAGTTCATCATACTCCTCAAGGAAGCTGTTGGCAACGATGTCGAGGAACTGCTTTTTGTAATCGTCCCAATACTCAGCCGCCAGTGCGGATGCAATATCTTCAAGCTGTGCTTCCAGTACCCCGTCAGCGGCAACACCGAAGGTACGCTCCATCGCTTCCATGACATAGGAGCGGTTTTCAGGCGTCACCTCCCACGGTTTCAGTTCCGGGGAAGAACGGCGAACGCCGGTATCCGCCACATCAAACACATAGCGCAGATACGGTTTATCCCTGTTCATCACAAACAGAGCAATGCCGGTAGAGCCACGCTTTACATATCTGCGGTAATTTTCAGCGTTCCAGTCCTCATAGGGCTTGCAAAAGGTCGCATTGGGGCGCTGAGCATAAATCATCACCTGTTCCGGATAGGTGAACTCATAGTTGCGGGACATCGTTCTCAAAAACGAAGTCCAGTTATCTGTGTTCGAGGTGATTTTCCCAATCGTTTCTTTTGCTAATCCGGAATAAAATCGCTCTTTTGCGTTCATTGTATCCCTCCAATCCTATCAATCCGGATAAAGGTTCAGCTTCTCAAAGGCGGCATCGTCCATGGCTGAAACTTTACGGAGAACCGAGTCTGCCAAAGCAAAAAGCTCTGACTCGTCCTCCGAAAGCTGTTCCTTCATCAGTGTCAGTGCTTCACACAGCCCTGACCTTGTGCCAGGGCTGTAAAGCATCATCATGTTCCGCTCATCCTGTGTGAAATCCATCATTCAATCTCCCTTTCCGGGTGGCTCTTGGGCGGCTTATGGGAAACATCCGGCACGGGCTTTTCCTTTAACTGCTCCAACACCGAAGGACGTTCCTCTAATCCGGACGCTTTTCCGTTATTGATGATACCGTCAATCATCCCATAATCATCTTCCATTGCCATCTCTGCGTTTTTCAGGTAGTTTTCGGACTTCATAAAGTTTTCCAGCTTCTGAAACCCAACAGAATCTACATAGTGAAAGGATACCTCACCGACTACCTTTAAGGCTACGATGTCGCTGACCGACATACTGTGACCACGGAAATCATCCGGGTGGTCAATATTGAACTTTACATACAAATCTTCCAGCTGCCGATTCACATCCTCGGACATAGAAATGGAGCCATGATAGACCACCTCGTAACGGTCAATCTCAGGCTCCATTTCTTTCTTCTGAAGGTAGCTGTAATTTGCAAACATGAGCGGGATATTATCGTCTACATCTTCCCGCAGCTGAAGAATCGCATAGGAATCCGTGGGGCTTTCCAGAAAAGCAACCATTCTGTCATCCGGGGTGGTATTTCCGTGAACATCATCCCATTTTTCGTTTTTCATATCCGTGTCCTCCTTATCGTTCAGGCTCTTTGCGTTTGGGAGAGGGACTGGCAGGCGCAGCTTTTTCTGCGGCCTGTGCCAGTTTTTCCATGACCGACTCACGCTTCGGAGAGTCGAGCTTATCCAGCTGACTTTTCAGCACTTTGGCAACCTCAACCGCAGTTTCCTCACGGGCTTCTTCAATGGCTGTATTCAGGAACTCACGATACGGAGCCGTATTACCAGCGGCAAGATCTGCCTTGATTTCTTGGATATGCGCCTGCACATCATCGACCTGATCCATATATTCATAGGGGTCGAAGTTCTCTGCAAAACGGTCGAGCTTAAAAGCAAGCTCAGCGATAGGGTCATTGACCACCACCGCCTGTCTGCCGACTTCAAAAGCCTGCTCCATGACATCCTCATAGAACATTGCCCGCAGTTCCCGGCGCTCCAGCCCGAAGGATTCCAGAATATCCCGGCGGACTTCGAGCATGGACAGTTCAGGGTTATCAACCTGACCGCCATCAATCTCGTTGTAGTTTTCATCCAACAGGGTGTAGTCGTAACCATCTTCGCAGGTCTGCACCGCAAGGATTCTATCCTTTCCGACCTTCCATGCGGCTTCATCGCCCATAATCTCAGGCTCCGGCATATAGCTTGCGCCGTTGCGCTCCATAATTTCTGCAAACTGGCAGATATGAAACACATTGTATCCGATCTGCGTATGATACTCGTCAATGAAGGTGCAGGGCTTCACAACCATTTCATCCGGGTAGTGAATCTGCACACAGCTGCCATCGGGGATATGAAACAAATCCTTATAATGGCTGTCGATAAATCGGATTTCCTTACCATCCGGGTTGTACTCATTTGTCATTTGCGCTTTCCTCCATTTTCAAATTCCATACTGAACTTCGTTTTGCCATCATCTGATACCTCCATAAAGACGGTACTTGCCGGGTAACTTTTTCCATAACTGGCTTTCCGTCTGCTCCGATAATGGTGTTGCCGGAACTATCCTTTTTCTCCTGTTCCACATTAACTTTGCGGGGAGAATAACCTACAATTTGAATACCACTTTCTCCACGCTGTACTTGCCGGTTAAACTTTTTCTTCCACGCAGCATAACCGGCTACATGGGTTGCTTCCGGCTTTTGCATAAGGATCAATAGGCTGTTTCTAAAGCTATATGAATGAAACTTTGACATGGTGGCAAGGTAATTGCGATAATTTTCACTCTCAAAAACTGCTTTCGTTCCTTGTTCTGCCTGTTCCAAAAGTTCTTTGAGCTTATCATTATTCTTTGGCATTTTTAGGCTCCCTTTCTTGCTTCTCCTTTCTCCGGGCGCAAAAGAGGGACTTCCCGTAGCCGGAAAATCCCTCTTGGTTGACGGTTATTCTGTTTTACTGTGCGGGCTGTGCGGCGGCAGCCTGTGCCTTTCTCCTTGCCCGGTATTCCCGCGCTTTCATACGGTCATACTCCCGCTGCTTTTCAAGGTTTCGCGCCCGGTACTCCCTTGAATACTGCCGGTGGTAGGCGCGGCTCTTTTCCTTTTTGGCTTCTTCGATTTCCTCCCGCATTT
>OMET01000743.1_pt1 | contig 11333 bp, 12 predicted proteins | sample 1673841 | NCBI WGS metagenome assembly OMET01 (sample SAMEA103958129, study PRJEB25191) | human gut metagenome | reverse complement strand
CGGAGCAAGAGGGTAAGGGGGTAACGCCTTGAACGGTTTGCATCCTTGCACCCTTCCGCAGCAGGCACCGTTCGCCGCCGTGAGGCGCGTGTCACCGCTGTGTGCGGCTTTCGGGGCAGACTGCGTGTCCGTACTAGGAACGGCGATGCAATCTGTATACGCATGGCGATTAGGTCTTGAAAACTCGAATTTGACGCAATTTCATAAGAAAAACGATTTTCAAGCTTCCAATACTGGTCATATTGTGTTATACTTTTACATAATAACAGGAAATGGAGCGTGAAACTATGCCGCTGGTACAGGCGAAATGCACCAACTGCGGTGCAAATCTGGAGATTGACAACACAAAGGACGCCGCAATCTGCCCGTATTGTGGGACTGCGTTCATTGTAGAAAAAGCGATCAACAACTATAATACTACCAACCAGATTCATGCCGGCACTGTCAATATCTACGGCGGAAACTCGGCAGATTTTGTGATTCGCGGCGGTGTTCTGGAAAAGTACAACGGAGCGGCAACAGAGGTTGTAGTGCCAAACAGCGTAAAAATTATTGGCTGTGAAGCTTTTTTAAACTGTATTGGAATCACATCTGTTGTGCTCCCGGATTCGGTACGGGAAATTATGGACGGGTCGTATGAAAGAGGAGCGTTTGCTGGCTGTACGACCTTGATATCAATTGTCATACCGAATTCTGTTCAGAAGATTGGATCGTTGGCATTTAAAGATTGCAAATCGCTTACTTCCGTCACAATCCCGGATTCGGTGCAAACGATTGGAGTGCGCTCGTTTGATGGATGCGGTTCGCTCACTTCAGTCAATATTCCAGATTCGGTGCAGACGATTGGATGGGGCGCGTTTTCTGGATGTAGTTCGCTTGCCTCGGTCACAATTCCAACTTCAGTTCAGGAGATTGGAGCCTGTGCATTTTCTGGATGCAGTTCACTCACATCGGTTAGCATACCTAGTTCAGTAAAAAGGATTGATGAATCTGCGTTTGAGGGTTGTACCGCTTTACGCAAAGTGAAGATAGATGGCAATCCTGAAATTAGCAGCGGCACTTTTGGACACACCGTTTTTGAAAAACCTGATATCCAAATTGTCGAAGCGTCAGAAGAGTGGAAAAAGAAAAACTGGGGTGCATTTAAAAACGAGCAGCAGTCGCGTAACGGTGGCTGCTATGTCGCGACGGCCGTCTACGGCTCCTACGACTGCCCGGAGGTCTGGACGCTGCGGCGTTTCCGCGACAATATGCTGGACCGGACATGGTATGGTCGCGCGTTTATCCGCGCCTATTATGCCGTCAGCCCGACGCTGGTGCGCTGGTTCGGAACGACTGGCTGGTTCCGCAGCCTGTTCAAAGCGCCGCTCGACCGCTTTGTCCGGAAGCTGCGGCAGCGCGGCGTGCAGGATACGCCATATCAGGATAAATATTGAAAAGAATCAAAAACGGGCGAGGTCAAACGACCTCGCCCGTTTTGTCTATTGAGAAGAAAAGACGAAGGCGGATTTGAATACAGCGCAGGAAGCGAAGAAGAAAATTCACCTGTGCGTCTGGATCTCGATTACAGCGCTGATCTTGTGCGCGACGCTGTGCGCCTTGGCCGTGCTGTGGAGCAGATGACGGACGATGCACCGACACGTGACGGAACAACCACGCCACCGCACATCGACAGCAAGCGCCGGAAGAAGCTCCGGCAAAAGAAAACCGCCCTCGGTCATGCCGAGGACGATCACGAAGAAATGCGAATGGACACGATGTAGACGTTGGGGGTGGCGAAGAAGAACTGCATGATTCCAATTCCCGCTGGGAATACTTACAACAAAAAAGGAGGTGGACAGCATCAGTACACAGAGGAAACCGTCGCCGGAGCAGGCAAAGAAAGAGCTTGCGGAACAGCTCTGGCTGAGCTACTACAATCAGGTTCTGTTTGAAGCCGGACTGATTACGGAGACGGAACGCAACCGCATGAAAAACAAAATCAGCGCATTGGTGCCGTCCGCCTCCAATGGAGTTGACAGGAGCGTCCTGACGTGATGCTCCTGTCAGAAACTCACACTTGCTTGTTTCGCGCAGGTGTGATATGGTAGAAAAAACATGATAAAACGAAAAACGAAGGAGCGCACCAAATGGACATACATACGATCAGAATGGAGCTAAGAACAAAGTCCATTTACGATTTGCCGCTGCGCGTGACCTACTATGCGCGTGTGTCGTCTGAGAGTGACGAGCAGCTGAACTCACTGGGCAATCAGGTTTCCTACTATGAGGATCTGATCCGAAGGAATCTCCCGTGGACATTCGTGCCGGGGTACATTGACGAGGGCTTGTCCGGTATCTCTACGAAGAAGCGTGAGAACTTTAACCGCATGATCGAGGATGCCGCTGAAGGTCAATTCGATCTGATTATCACCAAAGAAATCTCCCGCTTCGCCCGAAACACGCTCGACTCTATCCAGTACACGCGCCAGCTTCTGAGCTACGGTGTCGGTGTATTCTTCCAGAACGACAACATCAACACGTTTGATGAGGATGCCGAACTGCGCCTGTCCATCATGTCGTCTATCGCGCAGGACGAGCTGCGCAAGCTGTCCTCACGTGTGAAATTCGGTCACCAGCAAGCCATCAAGTCGAGCGTCGTACTCGGCAACAGCCGCATTTTCGGCTACACAAAAGCGGACGGGAAACTGGTCATTGATGAAACGGAAGCGCCGATGGTGCGGGAACTGTTTGAACTCTACGCGACCGGCGAATACTCCATGAAGCAGCTGGAAACGCTGTTCTGGGAAAAAGGCTATCGCAATCACAACGGCAAGAAAATCGCGCACACCACCATGTCCAACCTGATTTCCAACCCCAAATACAAGGGCTACTACGTCGGCAACAAGGTCAAGGTCGTGGACATGTTCACGAAGAAGCAGAAATTCCTCCCGCCGGAGGAATGGGTCATGTTCAAGGACGAAACAGGCGAGATCGTACCGGCGATCGTGTCTGAGGAAATCTGGGACGCAGCGAACGCCGTCCTGAAAAAGCGCAGCGAGGACGTGAAAGCGCGGCAGGGCGTCTGCAACCACGCCAATCTCCTGACAGGAAAGCTATGGTGTACGGAGTGCGGGCAGCCCTACTACCGCCGCGAATCCGAGGACAAGCGCGGGAGAAAGAACAGCAAATGGCTCTGCTCCGGCAAGATCAAAAACGGCGCGGATTCCTGTAAATCCTTTGCCATCTACGAAAGCGAGATCAAACCGCTTCTGTTCGAGGTATTCCGCGATACGTCTGCCGATGCCGATGCGATGGTCGAAGAATACATCCGTATGTATAACGAGCTGACGCAGCACGGCTCGCTCCGGAAAAAGATCGAACAGCAGAATAACATCATCGATCAGGCAAACCGGAAGAAGAACAAGCTCCTGCAGCTTGCTGCAGACGACAGTATTACGAACGCGGATTTCAAGAAGATGACTGCTGACTGCAATCGTGAAATAGAAGAAGCCGAAAAGGAAATCGCAGAACTGGAGCAGACAGCCGCCGAGGGAGACGCCTTCAAGCAGAAGATCGACGAAATCCGCAGAGTCCTGACGAACGCCCAGCGCGACGCGGCGCAGGGGATCATCACAAAGGAGTTCATCGACAAGTATATCAGCAAGATCTTCGTGACACCGAAGGACGACACGACTATGCTGCTTCAGGTCAAGATCTTCACCGGGGAAACGACGGAAAAGTACCTCCGGAAACTCGAAAGCCGCACGGGTCACATCACCCGTGATTTGGCTGAACAGTCAGAAAAGCCAGACGCCGCAAGGGTTTTCGACTCTGACGATTCTATGGGTCACACGTCTAAGAAAATGATCGAGTCCTACGAGCGCAACATGAAGTAAGTCTTTTTCTCCAGAACACCGGAGGCGAAGACGGGGGCCGCTGCAAAAGCAGCGGCTCCTTTTCATAGAAAATGGTCTTGAATTGAATTTTTATATATTATACGGTAAATATGGGAGAAAATAGCCGTTTTTGAAAAACGGGAGAAAAGAGGAACGATAATGAAGCGATGCTTTACCAGTCTGACCGCGCTGCTCTGCTCGGCGGCGATCCTGCTGTGCTGCCTGCCCATGCAGGCGCTGGCGGCGGAGTTCCGGATGCAGACAGCCTATGAAGACATCTTGCCGGACGAACTGACCGCGCAGGAAGAAGCGCCCGCCGCCCTGGCAGAACCGGAAGCGCCCGAGGCCGAAAAACAGCCGGAAGCCCCTCCGGAGGGGCCGGCCGTCTCCGTCCTCTCCACGGATAACAGATCCGGCGATTTTACATACAGCGTCCTGCCCGACAATACCGCGCGCGAAGCAGCTTGCTTCCGGCGCGGCAGATAGCCGCTGCAAGCGCCGTCAACAGATATCCTGCGCAGAGAGTCGCCAGCGCGCCCACAAGACAGAAGACGCCGAGCTGCGTATCTGTCATGTGTTCGGCGCAGACGTCGATCTGCACGCCGAGTCCCATAGAGTTGATTTGCCGAAACACACCGGTGAGCAGGGCATACAGCAGATGCGCACCCTCATGCACGAGGTAGTAGGCGGCAAGTGCCGCCAGGATCCCGATGTATTGCCGCGTCCGTTTTGACATGATGGTTCCTCCTTCGCAGCCACTGCGTCAATCTGTGCCCGCTGTGCTCTGTTCGCCGGGCAGGATGGAGAATTCCTCGTTATCCCTCCTTTGCCTGATATCCGCATGGTACTGGCAAAAGGTTCAGAAAGCGGTCAGGAAAATCGTCCAGAAATGGTCAAGATTCCGGCCTCAGCCGGAACCCGATGCCCCAGACCGCTTCAATATGGTCTTTGCCAGTCGCGTCCCGCAGCCGAACAGCTACGCGGGCCAGCAGCTCCTTCGTGTCGAAGGGCTTCGTGAGATAATCCGCCGCGCCGCCCAGCAGCAGTCCGACCTTGTCCTGCACCGCCGTTTTGGCGCTGACTACAATGACGGAAATGCCCTGAAGCTGCGGCAGGACCTCCTCGCCGGACAGCCCCGGCAGCATGAGGTCGAGCAGAACGAGATCGGGGCGGCTGTCTTTCAGCAGAAGCAGCGCCTCCGTGCCGGAATAGGCGCGGAGCACCGCGTAGCCTGCCCGTTCCAGAACCTCCTGCTCCAGATTCCCGATGGCTGCGTCGTCGTCAATAATCAAAATTGTCTGCATTGTTTTCAACTTTCCTGTTTTTATTTTCGAAGCTGTCCATCGCCGCCCATCAAGGCAGTCATTTCCTCAATGCGCTCCAGCGGGAACGGCGGCTGGCACAGCGGCTTCATGGCGATGGACATGAGCTTCATGGGGTTGTCGTCCGCCGCCACGCGGTTGGAGCTGAGCGCGCCGCAGCGGCGGCAGCGGTGAATGATGGCCCATTCTCCGCCCCTGCGCACCCAGACGGCGATCGGCTCCATGATCCCGCCGCAGTCACTTTCCCGGTCGCCCGGCTCAATGTCCAAATGCAGGCTTGCAAGGCAGTTCGGGCAGTGGTTGCGGTGGCCGGAGCCTGCGTTTTCCGGGACGACAGTCCTTCCGCAGACCTTGCAGATGAAGGTGTCGCTGCAGGCGTGGGTCTTATAGTAGCCTTTTTCAAAGGCTTTGCGTTTGTTTTCGCGATTCATGTTGCTCCTCCTGAAGATGTCGGTTCCGGTTCTTCGGGAGGAATGGCGTGTGATGGAATTTGCCAGACCTCCCGGTCAGACCACACGCTCCAGTGATAAAGTGATATGCTTCAAAAAGTTCTCCTTAAAATTGAAATTAAAAATTGCGTTTTCGTAATTGTACGGGATGCTTGTTCTTACGCCTGCATCTTCGATCTGTTCAAGAATCTATTGTCCTGATTTCAGATAAAAGGCTTCATACGCTGCGCTCCAATGCCGCAAGATCGCCTGCCTGAATGGCGCTGCGTTGAACCCCGTTGCGGCAAACACGCTGAACCGCTCGACGATGCCGAAATACTGCGCCGGAACAAGCTTCGTGCCGACCGCGCCGACGAGCATCATGCCAAGGGCAGCAGCTGCGCATACGCCGTAGGAGCGGCACCGCCGGTCCTTCACACCGGCGGCAATGAGGATCGCCAGCGACACGATGGACAGCAGTACGACCGCAGCGGTGACGGCCATGTGCATAACGTCCTGAAATGCGCCGGCATAGCCGCTGCTTGACAGCGGGAACATCCGGTAGCCGATCGCAGAGATCCACTCCATGACGGCAAACAGATAGACGCCGGTGCGCAGCAGCTTTGGATTCCGGCCCTGTATGCCGATGCAGACGACCGTCGCGCAGACGACCTCACACGCGTTATAGCCCGCACTCAGCTGGTTCCACAGCGCAAGCGACGGCGCATCCGCCGCGCTCAGATCGCTGACGGCCTGCGCCATCCAGTCATATCCCGGGTAGGGTGTATCTGAAAACTCATGATGTGACCGGCAGCGAGGGATTTTTGCGTTGCGCAAGACATTTTTTCGCAGGAATACTGACGTATTTCAAGGAAAAATGACGCGGCGCACCGCAAAAAGGCCCGCTGTCCGGGTGCGTTGGGAGTTTTCAGATACACCCTAGGCCAGCGGGGCAAATATCACCGCTGCCGCATACGAAAAAAAGCTGACAAGGCCGAGCAGGCCAAGCTTTTGTACCATCGTTCGTTTCATTTTGTTCCTCCTGTTCAAAAAACGCAGTGCTGACCACGTCAGACATGGTCAGCACTGCGTCCTTGCGTCTGGCTGATTGACTTCTTCGATTTGAAAATTTCTTGCGTTGATGATGCTCTCCCGGCGGCATTTCGGGCAGAAGAGCGGGAACTCCTGCAAGATTGTCCGCCGCAGCAGCCGCAGCCGCGTTTTTGCGCCGCAGACCGGGCACAGGACCCAGCGTTCCTCTGCCGCGCTCATTGCAGCGGCTCCTTTTTGTGAACCATACGGAAAAAAAGCGCTACATGGCGGCGGAGCATATCCAGACACTCCGCCTCCCGTTCCGGCTGCCGGTCGCAGATCCCGATCAGCGTCAGGACGGGCGCGACATACTGCATCGCCAGAGTATCCGGGTCTTCCGCCTGAAGCTCACCGGCTGCGATAAGAGCGCGGAAGATCCCGGCGTGGTAGGCGAGCAGCCGGTCAACGTACCGACGGGAATACAGCGCCGCCAGCTCCGGTGAACGGAACTGCTCAATGGTCATCATGCGCCGGAAGCGGCTGATCGGCGCATTGTGCAGAGAGTATTCAAAAATCTGCCGCACCTTTTCAAACAGCGCTTCTGCTGTGATCTCCGTAAAGACCGGAATGTCCTGCGACACGTTCTGTACATGAATGTCGATTTTTCCGGTGTCCGCCTCATACTGTGCCGCCGTGGATTCCACGATCGCGTCAAAAATGGCCCGCTTGCTGGGAAAGTGGTTATAAAGAGAGGGCGCCTTGATGCCGACCGCCCGCGCGATCTCGCCCACGCTGACAGAATCGTATCCCTTCTCGGAAAACAGCTCCAGCGCCTGTTCCAGAATCCTCTCCCGAGTATCCTCCTGCTTCATCACTTCACCAGCTAACTAATATTCGTTAGCTTCAATATAAAGGATTTTCCCGGAAAAGTCAAGCCCCAAAAAAGGCTCCCCTTTGTGCAAAGGGAAGCCTTTGGATTGTATAAATTTACAGCGTTGCGGCCATGACGGCTTTGATGGTGTGCATACGGTTTTCCGCTTCGTCGAAGACGATGGACTGGCTGCTCTCGAAGACCTCATCCGTGACCTCCATCGCGTCAAGTCCGTATTTCTCGCTGATCTGTTTGCCGATGGTGGTGTTCAGATCGTGGAACGCGGGCAGGCAGTGCATGAAGCGGCACTGCGGCCCGGCCTGCGCCATGAGCTTTGCGTTGACCTGATAGGGGAGCAGGTCGTGAATTCTCGTCTGCCAGACCTCGTCCGGTTCTCCCATCGAGACCCACACGTCGGTATAGATAACATCCGCGTTTTGAACCGCGTGCATCGGCTCTGTGTCGAATTCCAGCACCGCGCCGGTCTGCGCGGCGATCGCTTTGCACGTTTCGATCAGAGCCTTATCCGGGAAGTACGCCTCCGGCGCACAGGCGACAAAGTGCATCCCCATCTTTGCGCAGCCGACCATCAGGGAGTTGCCCATGTTGTACCGCGCGTCGCCCATGTACACGAGCTTTTTGCCGGTCAGATTGCCGAAATGCTCCTGAATGGTCAGAAAATCAGCCAGGATCTGCGTGGGGTGGAATTCGTTCGTCAGTCCGTTCCAGACGGGAACGCCTGCATATTTTGCGAGATCCTCTACGATCTCCTGCCCGTAGCCGCGGTATTCAATGCCGTCGTACATGCGGCCGAGCACGCGCGCAGTGTCGGCGATGGATTCCTTTTTGCCGATCTGCGAGCCGGACGGGTCGAGATACGTGACCGTCATGCCCAGATCATGCGCCGCGACCTCGAACGAGCAGCGCGTCCGCGTGCTGGTCTTCTCGAAAATCAGCGCAGCCTGCTTGCCCTCGCACAGCCGGTGGGGGATACCGGCCTTTTTCTTTGCCTTGAGCTCGGCGGCAAGCGCCAAAAACTCCGCGATCTGCTCCGGCGTAAAATCAAGCAGCTTTAAAAAGCTCTGTCCTTTGATGTTCATGTCGTACTCCTTTTTATTGATGCGCCGCGAGGAAGGCCGCGACGGAATGCAGCTGCGCCTGTACCGACGCGGGGCCGGTGCCTCCGGCGGAAATGCGCCGCGCCACGCAGGTCCTGAGCGAAATTTCTTCATACAGATCGTCCGTGAAAACGTCCGAATACGTCTTGTAGGTTTCCAGCGGCAGCTTCTCAAGCACGGTATCATGCGCGATGCAGTACGCCACAAGCTGACCGGAAATTTTGTACGCACTGCGGAACGGAACGCCCTTTTTTGTCAGATAATCGGCCAGATCCGTCGCGTTGATAAAGCCCTTCTGCGCGGCCAGCAGCATAGCCTCCGGCTTTGCACGAAGGCTGGAAAGCATCGGAGCCATGACCTGCAGGCAAAGCTTCGTCGTGTCCACGCAGTCAAACACGGCCTCCTTGTCCTCCTGCATATCCTTATTATAGGCCAGCGGAAGCCCCTTGAGCGTCGTCAGAAGCGCGATCAGATCGCCGTAGACCCGCCCGGTCTTGCCGCGGCACAGCTCGGCCATGTCGGGGTTCTTTTTCTGCGGCATGATGGACGAGCCGGTCGTAAAGCCATCGCTCAGCTCGATAAACTGGAATTCCCAGCTCGACCACAGGATCAGCTCCTCGGAAAGCCGCGACAGATGCATCATGACCAGCGCGCACGCGCTCATCAGCTCCACGCAGAAATCGCGGTCCGATACGCCGTCGAGACTGTTTTCACACACGGCGGCAAAGCCGAGCTTCTGCGCTTCAAACACGCGGTCGGTCGGATATGTCGTCCCGGCCAGCGCGCAGCAGCCGATGGGGGAGGCGTCCGTCCGCCTGTACGCGTCCGCGAGCCGTCCATAGTCGCGCTCCAGCATCATCGCATACGCCAGCAGCTGCTGGCCGAATGTGATCGGCTGTGCCCGCTGCAAATGCGTGTAGCCGGGCATAATGGCGTCCTTGTTCGCCTCCGCCTGCGTATGCAGCGCCTGCATGACGGCCAGAACCAGCGCTTGCAGCGCCTTGATCTCATCCTTTAAATACATCCGCAGATCAAGCGCGACCTGATCGTTGCGCGAACGCGCCGTGTGGAGCTTTTTGCCCACATCGCCGATGCGCTTCGTAAGCTCCGCCTCGACAAACATATGAATGTCCTCAGCCTGCGGGTCGAGCTGCAGCGCCCCGGATTCCAGATCGGCCAGAATGCCCGCCAGACCGTCGATGATCGCATCCGTATCCGCCTGCGTCAGAATGCCGCATTTGGCAAGCATTGCGGCGTGTGCCATGGAGCCGGTGATATCCTGCCTGTACATCCGTCCGTCGACGGCGATCGAAGAGTTGAATGCGTCAGCCAATGCCGAAGTCTCCGCCTCCGACCGGCCCGCCCAAAGCTTGTTCATCGTGCGTTCTCCCTGCATGATATTTGCAAAGCCTCCCCTTGCCATGCCCCGCATGGTAAGGGGAGGTGGATTTTTACAGCTTCCCCTGCTCCCGCAGCGCCTGCACCTTGGTCGGCAGGCCCCAGATGTTGATGAAGCCCTCGGCCTCGGCCTGGTTGAAATCGCTCTCGCCGAATGTGACGAGATTCTCAGAATACAGAGAATACGGCGAGGTAATGCCGGCGTTGATCATGTTGCCCTTGTAGAGCTTGAGCTTGACCGTGCCGGTGCAGAACTCGTTGGCCTTCTTTGCAAATGCCGTCAGCGCCTCCTGCAGCGGGGTGTACCACTTGCCGTTGTAAATGAGGTCGGCGTAGTCGACGGCCAGCTTTTCCTTCATGTGCAGCGTTTCCTTATCGAGCGTGAGCATTTCCAGCTGCTCATGCGCGAAATAGAGGATCGTGCCGCCCGGCGTCTCATAAATGCCGTGATCCTTCATGCCGATGAGCCGGTTTTCGACGATGTCCAGAATGCCGACGCCGTTCTCGCCGCCGAGCTTGTTGAGCTTGCGGATGATGTCGGAAACCTTCATCTTCTCGCCGTTGACCGCCACGGGGATGCCCGCCTCAAAGCTGACGGAAACCGTCGTGGGCGTGTCGGGCGCCTGATAGGGGGACACACCCATTTCAAGGAACAGCGCCTTGTCAAGATCCGGCTCGTTCGCGGGATCCTCAAGATCAAGGCCCTCGTGGCTCAGGTGCCAGAGGTTCTTATCCTTGGAGTAGTTCGTCTCGCGGGAGATCTTCAGCGGCACATGATGCGCCTCGGCGTAGTCGATTTCCTCGTCACGGGACTTGATTTCCCACTCTCTCCACGGTGCGATGATCGCCATGTCGGGTGCGAAGCGCTTGATGGCCAGCTCGAACCGGACCTGATCGTTGCCCTTGCCGGTCGCGCCGTGCGCGATGGCGTCTGCACCCTCGGCCAGCGCGATCTCGGCCAGTTTCTTGCCGATGACGGGCCGTGCAAACGCGGTGCCGAGCAGATACTTTTCGTATTTTGCGTCCATCATGACGGACGGGACGATAATATCGTCGCACATCTCGTCGGTGAGGTCGGCGATGATCAGCTTGCTCGCGCCGGTCTTGATGGCCTTTTCCTCCAGTCCGTCCAGCTCGTCGCCCTGACCGACATCAGCCGCGACGGCATGCTCTCGGGCGTGAACGTCGAGGCCACCGCAGCTCTCGCGCGTGCCGTGAACGTGCCCGTGATCGCCTCGGGCGGCATGCATACGTTGGACGACGTCAAGTCGCTTCTTACGATTGAA
>OMET01000738.1_pt1 | contig 11374 bp, 10 predicted proteins | sample 1673841 | NCBI WGS metagenome assembly OMET01 (sample SAMEA103958129, study PRJEB25191) | human gut metagenome | reverse complement strand
CAGGCGTGTGATGCAAGGGGTTTTCTCTGCTTTTTACAAGAAAATCGCGTATTTTTTGTTTATTCGTCCGTCTGAGTGCTGTTCAGGCTCTCCATGCCCATCCGGCTGAGGGCATAGCCCTTGCCGAACATCAGGTCATATTGCAGCAGCCAGTGCTTCTGGCTCCAGCTTTCCTGCAGGGAGCTCGGGGTCTGGGTGGTGGTGCCGTCCAGATTCATCACCGTGCCCCGGGTATTGGCGCGGTCGGCCACCTGCAGCTGGCGGTTCAGTAGCTGGAAATAAAGCGGCTGTTCCAGACCGTAGAGGTTCATCATCACCGGCGAGATATCGTAAGCGGCAATGGTGCCCAGATCCACGGGCTTGTCGGTGTAGTTCGACCACATCAACAGGGTGGTCTGGTGCAGGCGCGGGTCCGCACTGGAATCGCTGGCATAGCCGGTAGTGGTGTAGACATCGTAGTTGGAATCGATGGGGTTATAGTGGTCGCCCCAGAACACCAGAATGACCGGCTCGTCCACCTGAGAGAAATACGCTGTCAGCTTGCCCAGCATGGCGTCTGCATCCCGGATACCGGTAGCAAAATCTTCCAGCGCGCCCACGGTGCTGCTCTTGAGCCCCACCGGATGAGATACAACGTGTACCCGCTCGTCGTCCGGGTAGTTATCCCTATTATAATTGGTATGGTTCTGCATGGTGACCGCGTGCAGGAAGATGGGCTTATCAGAGGAAGTGCTCATCTTTTCGTACTGCTGAATGATCTGGTCGGCCATGGAGTCATCGGTCACAAGGCCGCTGGTCCAGTAGTGCTTGCGCACCTTGGTCACACTGTGCATATCCTCCAGACTGATAAAATCGCTGAAGCCGAGGTTGGGGTAGGCCTTATCGCGGCTCCAGTATTTTGCCCAGAAGCAGTGCACCGCAGCGGTCTGGTAGCCCTTGAGCTTGAGGTAATTGGGCAGGGCGAACATGGGCTTTGTGACGTGCTGCTGGTAGGGTTTGCTGCCGCTGGGCAGGAAGGACACGGAGTAGCCGGTCAGAGCTTCAAACTCCACATCACAGGTGCCGCCGCCAAAGCTGGGGCTGTATGCCCTGCCGTAAGCGCTGGTCTGCTGCAGAGCGTGAAGGTTCTGCGATACATCGGTATCAAAGGTGATGCCGTACTGCTCCAGCTCCGAAACATCCCAGTAGGACTCGTCCATCACATAAATAATGGTAGGCTGCTTTGCCTGCTCTTCCTTGGGGGTAGTAGCGGCATAGCTGCCTGCATACATGGGGCCGGTAGAAAATTTCTCGCTCTCAGCTACGTTATCCAGAATATCGTCCACTGCCTGCTCCGAGTAGCCCTCGGGCTTGGCGATCTCCAGATTGGTGAGGTTGGTCATAAAACCGGTAAGTACACCGTAGTAACGATAGTAGCGGTCCTGCATCCATGCATCCGGCGTGATGCCCAAAACCTGCGTGACTGCAGGCTGTAAATAAACGCCAAGCACCAGTAGGCACAGCGCCGCCGCCGAAGCACCGGTACCCGCAAGCCTTGGCAGCCAGCGCTGACGCAGCCGTCCACGGTAAATAAAGAAGCTTGCCACCGTCAGTGCCAGCACCAGCACAATGGAGACCACCATGCTGGTCTGCAGCTTGAGCCCGGCAGCCGAGGCTACACCGGCGGCTTCGGACACCTGCATCAGGTCCCACGGCAGAAAGGGCTCACCCCGCAGCTGCATGGTATAGAAGTTTACTGCGCAGGGCGCACAGCCCAAAACGGCCATGCCCAGCGTAGCAAGCGGCGGGATGCGCAGCACCCAGTCCAGCAGCTCCCACACCAGAAACAGCAGCAGCCATGCCAGCAGATACGCCCCGAAATGGGGGAAAATAAAGCTGATAAAGGTATCAGCGGTCAGTGACCCGCGCGCGATCCACTCACCCAGCAGCAGCACAATAAAGGAAGCTGCCGCCGGGAAGAGCATCCGCAGGGTCAACAGCGGTTTGGATGTTTTCATAGTCGATATCCCTTTCCACGTCCCGAACCCTATTTCCAAAGTGGCTTTGCTATTTGCACAAGCCTTTCGTGCCTATTATAGTCATTTCGCCGAAAATGTCCATTCATGATTTTACAAAAATTACAGTTTTATTTTTCAAAATATTCCCCTATTTTTCACAGACCAAGCTTTGCCCGCAGCTGCTGCCAGAAGCCGTGAGGTGCTACCGGTGCTTTTGGCACAGCAGTATGCACCAGAATTGCGTCTGTGCCGATGGTCTCGATCTCCTGCCACGGGATGGTCAGGCTCTCGTCCCGGCCCAGCAGGCCAAAAAGCCGCGGTCTGCCCAGCAAAATCAAGCTTTGCAGCTGCGCCGTTGCGGGGTCAAGCTCCAGATCGTCCGCACGGCCAAGGCACACCCCCTGCTCCAGCTGAACGACCTCCTTCTCACAAAGTTCCCGGATCGTCACGGCGCTCTCCCCTTTCTGTCACAGCATACGCCGGGGCGGCATTTTCTATGCCAAAGGGGTGGAAAGCACCCGCCCGGTTGTGGTATACTATGGAAAATATCTGGAAAACATCCAATACAAGCGAGGCAGTATTTATGTATAAAAGCATTATTTTTGATATCGGCGGTGTACTGGTGGATTTTGACCCCAAGGCCTACTTGGTAGACCGGCTGTGCAACGCCGAAATGGAGGAAAAGGTCTACGATTTGACCTTTGGCAGCGAGGAGTGGCAGTTGCTGGACGCAGGCAAGCTTTCCCGCTATGACGGCAACCAGCGGATGCTGGAGCACGCCCGTGCCGAGGGCTGCGCCTTTGAGGTGCAGGGCGTTCTGGACGACTGGATGCACATTCTGCGCCCGCGTCTGCGGATGCTGGAACTGGTGCGGCGGCTGAAGAACCACGGCTATTGCGTGTATTACCTGAGCAATATTCCGCAGGATGTGCTGGAATTGTTGACCGAGCGCGGCGTACTGACCCAGTTTGACGGCGGTGTAGCCTCCTGCGAGGTACAGGTGAATAAGCCTGACCCGCAGATCTACAAGGCTTTGTTGAAAAAGTATCAGCTGAAGGCCAGCGAATGCATATTTATCGACGACAGACTGGAAAACGTGCAGGCCGCCTTTGCGCTGGGCTTTGCCGGCATCCAGATGAAGGACAGCGTTGGTACGCTGATCCGCAGCCTTGCCACCTGTAACGTGGCGCTGCGCTGAATGTTCATATAACAAACAGCAGCCCCTGCCGGAAAGGTTTCTCCGGCAGGGGCTGCTGTGCGTTGGTGGGGAACTTACTTTTCCTCGTAGCTCTGGCAGTAGTGCGGGGTCTCCACCTGCTGGGTGGTGCAGTTGCACTGCTCCGTCACCTTGATCTGCGGCAGATCACATTTGCAGCCGTCCACATTGTGGCAGCACGCGCAGACATCACAGGTCACGCCGATGTTTTCCATGTTTATCACCTCTTTGTCCATAGGTTGCCCTATGGAGCAAGAGTTTATACATGGGTTTTACCAAGCAGCCAGATCTGCGCCCAGCTTACGGCAGGCAGCCTGCACATCATCATCGGGCGTTTCGTTGCAGATGAGGCCTTCCTCGCTGAACAGCTGTGCGCCGTCGTCCTGTGCGCGCTGCGCCCAATCGCGCATCCACTGACCGTCACCCCAGCCGTAGGAGCCGAACAGTGCGATCTTTTTGCCGTTCAGAGAGCCTTCCAGCGCAGCAAACATAGGCTCGAACTCGCTCTCCTCCAGCTGCTCTGCACCCATAGCCGGGCAGCCAAAGGCCACAACGTCAAACTCTGCCAACTTTGCGGGGGTCATCTCGGCGCAGGGTACGATGGTGCCGTTGGCGCCTGCGCCCTCGGCGATGCAGTTTGCCATGGTCTCGGTGTTGCCGGTGGCGCTCCAGAATACGATTGCTACTTTGCTCATAAAACTCTACCTCTTTCTCTGCGTAGTTAGTTTAGAATAACTTCATGTTCTGTAAAAATGCGTCCGTGTTTCATGACGCATTTTGCGGTTAGTATCTTCTAACCGTCAACAGGATACCACAGCCCTGCCCTGCTTGTCAAGACGTTCGTGCAATGTTTGCACGGTGCAACAATCCCGCCTTTCTCAAAAGTGCATGAAGCGTGTATTTCAGCCGCCTAATACGCGGAAAACTACCAACAGCACCCCGTAGATGACCGGCTGGTGCAGCAGATACAACAGCAGCGAGTGCCGCCCAAGCCAGCCAAGCGGCGGGCAGACCGAGCGGCGCAAGGGCTCCATGCGCTGCCGCCCTACAACGTCGTAGAGAAAGTACCCCGCCCAGAACAGAAACAGCCACGGCAGAAGGGCAAAATAATCCGTAGAATAGAACCACCACGGATAAAAGCCAAAGTACGCTGTAACGCAGTTTGCATACAGTGTCTGCGGCAGCCAAAGGCGCAGGCTTCCAAAACCCAGATAGCCTGCCGAGACATTGCGGGTAAGAGCAAACAACACTGCGGAGATAGCAAACCCTGCTGCGGGTGGAATGTGCCGCAGTGGCTTTTCCAAAAGGCCGGTCAGCAGCATAGCGCTGCCCAGCAGGGTCAGCACACCAAAGATAACTCTGTCCTCCGGCATAAAAAGCAGCGTGACTGCCGTGACAAGCGCCCCTGCCCCAAACACCTGTGCGCCCCGGCGCAAGGTATGATGCCCCAGCTGCGCGCAGAAGCCGGACAACAGAATAAACACCCAACAGATGCTCTGCTGCCACAGATGCCCGGGCAGACCATAATACCAGTCGGCCTGAATACCGAAGAGATTGACCAGATCCCAGCAGCCGTGATAGAGCATCATACTGACCAGATCCAACCCGCGCAGTTCGTCCAGAAGGGCGTAGCGGCCAGAAGTGTCACTATACTTCACGTCGGATTCCTTCTTTTTTGTCACGCTGTTACACCGTTTTCCGGCGCAGCAGGCTCATGGGCGGCAGCTCCGGGGTGGGCATGGTGTATTTTTCCATGGCGTGAGGAGTGCTTTCCACCCGCTCCCCTGTTTCGTTTTCGATCCATTCCGGGGTAAGCGGGATGCTGCGTCCGTCCGGGCACAGTGCCTCCAGCGTATCCCCAAGGCTCCATTTGCCGCGCTGCTGGCAGTGGGCGATGCCATTTTCCCAGCTGTCCACCGTACCCACGAACTCCCACTCGCGGATATAGGTAGCGCTGTCGGTGGCCTGTTTGGCCTGCTCGCGGCCGAAATAGAAGCCCGGAGAGTAGTGCCGGTGGCTGGTGCGGGTAAGCTCTGCGTACACCTCCGGCGGCAGTTCAAAGTTATCGTTTGCCGGGTCGGCCAGATAGGCGTCCAGTGCCTTGCGGTAGGCAACGGTAACACTGGCCACATAGTAGAAGGTCTTGGCACGGCCTTCGATCTTCAGGCTGTCCACGCCCGCCTTGCAGATCAGGTCAATGAAGGGCGCGGTGCACAGATCGTTGGCGTTAAGGATGTAGCTGCCGTTCTCGTTTTCGCCGATCTCGTACAGCTGGCCGGGGCGGGTCTCCTCGCTCAGGTAATACTTCCAGCGGCAGGGCTGGGCGCACTGGCCGCGGTTGGCGTCGCGCCCGGCCATATAGTTGGACAACAGACACCGGCCGGACACGCTCATGCACATAGCACCGTGCACAAAGGCTTCGATCTCCAGCTCCGGCGGGGTCTTATCGCGCAGGATGGCAATATCCTGCAAGGTCATTTCCCGGGCCAGCACCACCCGCTTTGCGCCCATTTTGTAGGCGGCGCGGGCGGCTGCCCAGTTGGTGATGCCGGTCTGGGTGGAAAGATGCACGTCAATGTCCGGGGCAAAGGTCTTGCAGGCATCCAGCACACCAAGGTCTGCCACAATAAAGGCATCCACACCGGCCTTGGCAGCCTCCTTGATGGCCTCCGGCAGACGGTCGGCCTCCTCGTTGGTGGGCAGGGTGTTCATGGTCAGGTAGACCTTGCGGCCGCGGGCGTGGGCGTAGATAACGCTTTCCGTCAGCTGCTCCGGGGTGAAATTAGCCGGGGCAGAGCGCATACCAAACTCCGGCAGGCCGCAGTAAACGGCATCGGCACCGTAGTTGATGGCATAACGCAGACGTTCCGCATCGCCCGCCGGGGCAAGCAGTTCCGGGATCTGTAACATTGTAGGTTCCTCTCTTATGTATCACAGTTTTCTGACCGGAAAGGGGCCGCCGCACCATGTTTTTGTGCAGCGGCCTTTCCTCAGTTTTTCAGGTTTTTGTTCACAGCTGCGGCAGTTTTGCAGTTGGCATTGTGCTCTGCCAGCGTGTGGGCATAGTAGTAATTGCCCTTGAGGTCGGTCACAAAGAAGTAAGCGTTCTTGGCTTCCTCATCGGGCTGCGGCTCCAGCGCTGCCTTGATGGCGGCAAGGCCGGGGTTCGAGATAGGGCCTGCGGGCAAACCGGTGCAGCTGTAAGTGTCGTAGGCTGCAAGGATATTTTCCGGGATATCGTCCCAGCCGCCGTAGTAGGGTGCGACCCAGTTCCAGAGATAGTTGTTGTCGGCGTCGCTCTGGACATGGCTGGAGGTGTTGCTTTGCAGCCGGGGGTAGGGCGAGCCCTCTGCCAGACGATTGCGGAACACCTGCGCCACGTTGGAGTCCTGACTGTTGCCCGCTTCCTCCTGCACAAAGGAGGCAAGGGTGACAAGCTCCGGCAGGGTCATTCCCTGCTTTTTGAGCGCTGCGTACATTTCGGCGGTGAACTGCGCATCGAACTGGGCGTAGAAGGTAGCCACATAGTTGTGCACCGTATCGTCCTTCAAAAACTCGTAGGTTTCCGGGAAGAGATAGCCCTCGCACTTCATAAAGCGGTTCGGGGCATCCTTATCCTCCGGGACGTACTGCCAGAAGGTATATGCGCTGAAATCGCCCTCGTTGGCTTCCTTCAGAAACTCCTCGGCGGTGCACAGACCGGCGGCTTCCATCTTCTGGGCAATGGCAATGGCCGTGGTGCCCTCCGGGATGGTCACACGCACCGTTTCTGCCTTGGCGTACTGGGAAAGGGTGGCAATGATCGCATCGTAGGAAACCGCACTGGTTTGCAAGACAAAATCGCCGTACTGCAGCTTTGCGGCAGCGCCCTTTTGTCCCACATACCAGCGAAACAGGTAGGCAGAGCGGATGACGCCCGCCTCCTTCAGCTTGTTGGCGATCGCCGCTACGCCGCTGCCCTGCGGGATGCTTACAATCACCTCTGTGCTGCCGGGTGCACCATTGCCGTGAATCTCATTGTAGGCAAACCGCACCGCTGCGCCCGCTGCCAGAAGAAGCAGCAGAAGCACTACCAGCAGAATTTTGCCTGCACCGCCCTTTTTGCGGGCTGCGTGTGTATCGTTGTGTGCCATACGCACCTTCCTTTTTTCAGTTTTCCAGCATCAGACGCAGATAGCTTTCGCTCACGTCAAAGGGCTCTGCGTCAAAGCGGATCATGCCGTATTCCTGCCGGGTGCCCTCGCCCAGAAACAGCGGCTGAGCAGCGCCTACCGTGATGACCGCCTTTTCCACGATGACTTCCTTCTCGCGGGCGGCTTCCATCAGGATCTCGGCGGCGCGGTCGCTGTCGGCCATCATCTCCACAAAATACAGGGTATCCTCCTTGCGGAAGTAGATGCCGTAGCCATGTTCGTTGGACACGATGGTAGCGCCCCGGGCGTACAGCTCCTGCAACACCACCGCCATGCGTTCCGGGCTCAGCTGCACGGTATCCTTCCAGAACTGTTCCCGCAGCTCGCACAGCTTTTTGGCCGTCACCGTGTCAAATTCCGCCTGGCTCCACAGGTTGCGGCTCACCTCACGAGGCAGGCAGCGCAGGGCAAAAGCCTTTGCAAAGCCTTTATCCTGCAGCAGAGCGGCCTGTGCTGCATCTGCCGGGACTGTCACGGTAAAGCCTGCGCCCCGCAGCTTTTGGTGGGCGCACAGGGTATCCAGCAGACCCGCCAGCAGCAGACTGCCCTCGCCGCACAGGCACAGGTAATTGCCCGTGCGCCCCTGCAGGGTGACCGGCACAGCCAGCGCAGCCGCCACGATGGCGTCGTTTTCATCGGCCACATAAATGTTCTGCATACCGGCAAAGCGTTCCAGTACCATTTTTGCAAAATCTTCGGTATCATGATGCTGGCTCTGCCACAAAGCCAGCACTGCCGCCTCATCGGACGGCTGCATCAGACGATACATCGTTCAGGATGCCCCCTCTTATCATATTTTATCGTTCAGCCCAGTGTTTTCCGAGCAAGCTGCTGTACCTCTTGCTGGATATCTTCAATGCTGCGCATGGCGTCCCCGCTGGTGCAGTGCACGGTATCCCAGCCAAGATGCCGGGCGCAGAACTCGGCAGCAGCGCGGCTGCGCGCCAGATAAGCCGTATCCTTTTCGTGCACGTCCTTTTTGCTCTCGTCGCCGTGGTAGCGCTGGGTCATCAGCCGCTGGCTGACCGCCGGGTCTACCTGCAAATAGATGACCCTGTCCGGTGCGGGCAGTCCCAGCAGACGGAACTCGTAATCAAACAGCCAGTGCAGATATTCCTCCCACTGCTCCTGCGGAAGCTTCGAGCACTGGTGCACCGCGTTGGAGGTGGTATACCGATCAGCGATGATCACACCGCCCTGCTCATAAAAGCTGCCCCAGCTGGTTTTATAGCTGGCATAGCGGTCCACCGCGTAAAAGCTGGAAGCCGCATAGGCGTTTACATCGTCCGGGTGCTGGCCGAACTGCCCGGCCAGATACATCTTGACCAGTGCGCTGGAATCACTGGCATAGTCCGGGAAGGTGATCTTTTGTACCGGCACACCCTGCGCGGCGAGATGCTCTGCCAGCAGCTTTGCCTGTGTGGCCTTGCCGCTTCCGTCCAGCCCTTCCAGCACAATCAGTTTGCCCTTGCTCATACGGCGGCACCTTCTTTAATGGCGGCATATTTTGCGCGCACCTCGGCGGTCTTGCCGCAGCACATCTTGCCCTCCGGGCAGGGGCCGCACAGGCAGGCGGGGCCGGCCTTGGCAAAGATATGGGGTGCCACCGGGTACACCAGCGTGAACATCTTTTCAGCCAGTTCCCGGATCTCCCACTGGGCGCGGTTGCAGCAGCGCAGCTGGAAGAAGTTCATCAGGCTGCGGGCATTCATGGTGACCACCATTTTGGTCTCGCAGGCGTTGGGCAACACAAAGCGGGCGTCCTCGTTGGCCTGTTTAGAAGCCTTGGCGCGTGCCTGCTTTTCCGGCATTCCCTCGGCCATCAGGCGGGCGGTGTGCCCCTCCTCCAGCTTGTGGGCAAGGTCGAGATAACGCTGGGCATCCTCCTCCATGCTGGCAAGGAAAGCCGCCTTTGCTTCCGGGATAGCCTCGATCTCCGGGGGCGTCACATAGCGGAAATCATCCAGACGCACATAGCGCTGGCTCTGCACGCTGAAGGATGCGATGCGGTGCCGGGTGATCTGGGCAAGCAGAGTGCGGCTGACCCCCTCGATGCCAAAGGTAAAGCTGGCGTGCTCGATGGGACTGGCATGGCCAAGGTCGCTGAGCATGGTCAGGAATTTTGCAGTTTTTTCCTCGTCCAGACCGTCCAGAAGGTCGGTGATGTGGGCGTCGGAGTAGCAAAGCTTTGCGGCAGCCGCCACCACCTTTTCCGGTTCCGGGGTGTGGGCGATCAAACGAACAGTCATCATAGGGTCATTCTTCCTCCGTAATCTTGGTCAGGGGCGCAAAATTGGCCATCGTTTTCTTGATGCCCACTTTTTCAAAGTTGATCTCTACGATCTGATCCCCGGCAGCGGGCTTTACTTTCAGCACCGTGCCGCGGCCAAATACTTTGTGCTCCACGATGTCGCCCGGCTCATAGTGCTTTGAACCGGAAGCTGCCGGTTTTACGGCAGAATTTACTGTAAAGACTGTTTGCTTTACAGTGTTTTTCGTCGCATTTCCGCCGGAATATGCGGAGCCAAATCCGCCGCTTCTTGTGGTCGGCTGGGTGGAGCTGTTGCCATAGTGGCTGCCAAAGCCGGTGGAAGATATGCTTCTTCCGCCGTAAGAGGAGCCGAAACCACGGCTTTCACCGGCGTTATATTCCCGGTTCAGGTAGCCGCTGCGGTTGCCCGAACTGTAGCCCGAGCCATAACCGCCGCCGTAGCTGCTGCGGCTGTAACCGGAGGGGCCGGAGTAACCGGATGCTCCACCGGGCACGGTATCACTGTACTCAGAGCCCCAGCCGCCCATGCGGGAACGCTGTTCCAGTACAGGGCTGCGGGTCTCCTCGATATATTCCGGCTCGATCTCCCGCAGAAAGCGGCTGGGCTCGTTGCGCTGGGTGCGGCCGTACAGCATCCGGGTGACGCTGTTGGAGATATACAGTTCCTTTTTGGCGCGGGTGATGCCAACGTAAGCCAGACGGCGCTCCTCTTCCAGATCTGCCTCGGAGTACTTGCTCATCTCGCTGGGGAAAACGCCCTCCTCCATGCCGATGAGGAACACATAGGGAAACTCCAAGCCCTTGGCAGAGTGGATGGTCATCAGCACCACCTGATCGTTACTCTCGTTATAGCTGTCGATATCGCTGATGAGGGCGATATCCTCCAGATAGCCCTCCAGCGTGGCTTCCTCGCCGTGCTGGTCACAGTAGTTTTTGACGTTGTTCACCAGCTGACCCAAGTTCTGCAGACGGTCGGCGGCATCCTCGTGCCCCTTGGCGGCGTCTGCTTCCAGCATGGCCTTGTAGCCGGTCAGTTCAATGACGTCGGAGGCAAACTCGTCCAGTGTGCGGGTTGCAAGAGAATCCTGCAAACGCTGGTAGATCTGCCAAAACTTGAGCAGCGGCATGACCGCGCGGGAAAGTTTCGCGTATTGGTCTGCATGGCTGATGATATCCAGCATACTGACCCCCTGCTGCCCGGCAAGGTCTGCAATGACATCCACGGTGGTAGCACCGATCTTGCGGGCGGGCTCGTTGATGATGCGGCGCAGCCGCACATCGTCCCGGGGGTTGGCTACAATAGACATATAGGAGTGAATGTCCTTGACCTCCTTGCGGTCGTTGAAGCGCTGCCCGCCCACGATCTTATGCGGGATGCCCGCGCGGGTGAAGTAGCTTTCGATGGGAGCCGACTGGGCGTTCATACGGTAGAGAATGGCGTGGTCTGCCAGATGCCCGCCCTCCTTCAGGTGCTGACCGATGACATCCGCGATATGGCTGGCTTCGTCCTGCTCATTCTCGGCGGTATACACCTGCACCTTATCGCCCTCACCGTTGTCCGTCCACAGGGTCTTGCCCTTGCGCTCGGTGTTGTGCTGGATGACGCAGTTGGCTGCGTTGAGGATATTGGAGGTGGAGCGGTAGTTCTGCTCCAGACGGATGGTCTTGGTGCCGGGATAGAGCTTTTCAAAGTTGA
>OMET01000727.1_pt1 | contig 11451 bp, 9 predicted proteins | sample 1673841 | NCBI WGS metagenome assembly OMET01 (sample SAMEA103958129, study PRJEB25191) | human gut metagenome | reverse complement strand
TCCGGTACAGGCAGTACCGGCAGTCATATACGTTGTAGCCCCACGACTTCCCATACCAACGGTGATGTTTTACAACACAGAAAAAAGAAAAGATGGGCAGCATCCGTAAGTGATTACAGATGCTGCCCGTTGAAATTATGCTTTGATCCCCTTTCTGACAGAATGAAGGAATCAAATTTCCTGATCCTGTTTGTGGGATGTGCGCTGCTGCGCCTGTTCAGAATTCTTGCGGGCAGAGTCCACATATGATTTGATTTTCCAAAGCTGCTGAGAATCCTCCCGGATGGATTTGAACTGGGCATGGGTTTCGGCATGCTCCTGTTCCAATCTGGCATCCGTAATTTTCGGAATGAAAAATCATGGATACCCGTCGCTTTATGATCTTCATATTAAAATTTCCATCCTCACGAATGAAAGTCAGTATGAAAATGCGGGTATTTTTCCCATTTTCTGAGCTGCACAGCTGGGACTAAAGACTCGCTGTCCAGCCGAAACAAAACTGTTCAGAGGTTCCCCGATACACGGTATCAATCTGATAAAAGTGTTATAGCAACTGCGCCAGAAGCGCGTCCGGCATTACGCCGGAGAAGCCTGGGATGGTCAGCTCTGCCGACGGGAGCAGCCGGGCCGTTCCGATGCCGATGGCTTTCATTCCGCCCCGGTGGGCGGCCTCGATACCTGCGGCTGAGTCCTCGAAAACCAGGCACTGCTCAGGTGGGAGTCCCAGAGCCTCCGCTCCTTTGAGGAACACCTCCGGGTTGGGCTTGCCGTTTACAATTTTCCTGCCGTCGATGACGGCGTCAAAAAACGCCGTAATTTCCAGCTTTTTCAGGACAAACTCCGCATTTTTGCTGACACTGCCAAGAGCTGTCCGGTATCCCTCGGCCCGGGCAACGCGTAAGAATTCCGACACGCCCGGCAGCAGCGCCGCCGGGGTCAAAGTGCCGATCAGCTCCCGGTAGCGGTCATTTTTCCGGGTGCACAGCCTCTCTTTTTCGGATTCCGAAAGGGAGCGGTTTCCCTTTTTCAGCAGAATTTCCAGGCACTGTGCCCGGCTGATGCCCAGAAAGGCCTCCTGGTCTGCCGGAGTGAAGGGAATTCCCAATTCTTCGGCAAGCTCCTGCCACGCCCGGGCGTGGAGGGGGTTCGTGTTCACCAGAACGCCGTCCAGATCGAATAACAGTCCCCGGATCACAGCAGCTTCAGGGTGCCGGAGGTGATGCGCCGACCGCTTGACCGGTCAAAGAGCATCACGCTGCTGCCGGTGATATCCAGCAGGTGTTTGCTTCCGATGGTAAACAGGGTGCTGCCGAAGACCACGCCGGTGAGCAAATACTCTCCGATGCGCACCTTGACGGTGGATTCCATGCCGGTGGGCATGGCACCGTAAATCTCGCACTCCACATTTCCACCGCCGGTGATGGACAGGAACTCCGGGCGGATGCCCAGCACCAGATCCTCGTTGGTGAGCATCGGCTCCTCGTGGATGCCGTCGTCCTCGTCGTTGACTCTGGCGATGTGGTAGCGGAAGGTCTCGTCCTTGTTGCTCTTTTCCACGTAGCCGCTCTCTCCCGCACGGGCCTTCAGAGCCTGCGCCTGGGCGTCCAGCTCCTCGTCCCGCCGGTGGAACCACTGGGGCAGCTGCAATGGCTGCTCGGGGGTGAAAACTGCCTTGTGTCCGTCCAGCAGCGTCAGCTCAATGCTGCCCTCAGGCCCCTGCCAGCCCTTGGCCTCCACAAAGTTGATGGAGGGGTTGCCCACGAAGTCTGCCGCAAAAAGATTGGCAGGGTGATTGTAAACTTCCAGCGGCGCGGCATACTGCTGAAGGACACCGTTGTTCATCAGGCAGATCTGCGTTGCCAGCGTCATGGCCTCCATTTGGTCGTGGGTGACGTATACGAAGGTGGAGCCGGTCTCCACATGGAGCCGCTGCAATTCATAGCGCATTTCCAGACGCAGTTTGGCATCCAGATTGGAAAGCGGCTCGTCCATGAACAGCACGCTGGGCTCGGGAGCCAGCGTCCGGGCGATGGCCACACGCTGCTGCTGACCGCCGGACAGCTCCGCGGGATAGCGGTCCATGAACATACTGATTTTGACGATGCGGGACACCCGGCGCACGGACAGGTCGATCTCTTCTTTGGTCAGCTTGCGCACAGCAGTTTCCACCTCGCCGTCCTTGAGAAGCTCAAAGTTCTCGTTGAAGGGCTGAGCCTTTCGAGCGGCCTCCACCTTTTCTTCCAGAGCCTTTACCTCGGCGGACACGTCCTTACCCTGCTCCAAATGATAGCCGAACAGCTTTTGGGCAGTGTACTGGGAGATGGTGTAGGTATCGATCAGCTTGATGATGGCCTTCGTTTCGTCCAGTTTGCCGTTTTTATCCCGGCATTCCTCAAGAGTCTTTACCACATCCTGAGGATTTTTGAGGATCTGTGCCAGACGGGCGGCGTTTTTCGCCTCAAAGCTGATCTTCGGCATTTCCTCCTTGATGTTTGACAGGCCGAAGGAAATATTCTGGTAGACGGTCATGTTGGGCCACAGGGCATAGTTCTGGAAGAGGAAGCCCACCTTCCGCTTGTTGGCGGGGATGTTGATGCCCAGCTCACTGTCGAATACCACCGTGTCGCCGATGGTGATGCGTCCGCTAGTGGGGGTCTCCAGTCCCGCGATCATCCGCAGGGTGGTGGTCTTGCCGCAGCCGGACGGGCCCAGCAGGGTGACAAACGCGTTATTTTCAATGACCAGATTCAGGTCGTCCACACCATAGAACTTGCCCCAGCGCTTGGTGATATGCTCTAATCTGATTTCAGGCATGATTTAACCTCCGATTCCTTTATCCAGGCTTGCGCCCGTGATTTTGTTGACGAGGGTGTTGCAGACCAGAATGGTCACGATCAGGATCAGGTTGATGCCGCTGGAGAACGCGTAGAGGCCCATCTCGTCGAAGTAGTCCAGCGTTGTCGAGAGGATGAAGCCCTGCACGCACAGCAGCATGAACAGCGACAGCTCACGCAGGCACGTCATGAACGGCAGCAGGAAACCGGAAATGATCGAGGATTTCTGGATGGGGATGATGATGCGGGTCATGCGCTTGATCCAGGGAATATCCTGAATGATGGCCGCTTCTTCGATCTCGCCCGACAGCTGGAGCATGGAATTGAGGCTGCTGCGGCTGGCAAACGGGATGTATTTGACCGTGCCGACGATAATGAGCAGCGTGTAGGTGTTGAACAGGTTCAGCTTTTCCGTCGAGAACAGGATGAAGAATGCGACGCCCACAGCGATGGACGGCATGAGATACGGCAGGAAAGCGACGGAGTTCACATAGTTCGCCCAGCGGCTGCGGCGGTTTTTCGAGACGGCGTAGCCGATCATCGTGCCGATGGAGCCAGCCAGCAGCGCACAGGCCACGGAGACAAGGATCGTGCCCTTGAACGCACGCCAGATCGTCTCGTTATACAAAATGCCCTTCTGGCCGTACATGCCGTTTTCGGTGACGTTCTCCGCCGTGACCCACCACTTGGTCGTGAGGTTCGACGCGTCGCCCGTGTACAGGAACGAATAGTCGCCCGGATTCGGCAGGAACGTCTCGAACGCGAAGGAAATGATGGGGAAGATGCTCGTGAAGAACGTGAGAATCACAAGGATCAAGGCGATGACGACGCGGCCGGTTTTGCCGAGCGTGATCTTGGAGATCTGGCCGGACTTGCCGGTGACAGTCGTGTAATTCTTGCGGCTTCTGAGCGAGAGCTGGTTCAGAAGCATGATCGCCACGCCGAAGACCATCATGATGATGGCAAGAATGCTCGCTTCACCCGTATACTTGGAGTTCATCGAGACATACTTGGTCGACAGCGTGCTCAGGCCCAGATAATGCGGCACCGGGTAAGAGCCCATCGCGCTGCCGAAGACCAGCAGAATGGTGGACAAAATCGCGGGCTTGACCATCGGAAGCGTAATGCGGAACATGGTCTTCCACTTGGGCGTGTCGAGAATGGTCGCGGCCTCTTCAAGATTGGCGTCCATGTTGCGGAAAATGCCGCCGATGAGGATATAGGCGAACGGCGCGTAGTGAAGGCCCAGAACCATCAGGCTCGGGAACAGGCCCTTGCACCACCATATCGGCATGTTGACGCCGAACAGGGCGGCAAGCAGACCGTTGGACGTGCCGGTGACGGCGTTGGAGTTAAACAGGTTCTGCCACACGACGGCCAGCGTCCACTGCGGCATGATGTACGGGAAAATAAAGATGGAGCTCAGATATTTTCTCCACGCAAGGTCGGTGCGCGTAATCAAAAACGCAAACAGCCCGCCGTAGAGAATGGACACCACGCACGTGCCGACAGCGAGGAGCACCGTGTTGAGAAGCGGCGTCCACAGATTCGTCTTTGCCATGCGGCTGGTGAAAAGGTCGGTGTAGTTGACGGTCGTATAGCCGGACGCCTGCCCGGTCAGATGGGCATCGATGGTGCCGGCGTGAATTTTGAAGGTATCTTCCACGATGGCGACGATCGGCGCGACCGTGGTGAAGGTCAGGACAATGCCAAGCAGCAGCAGAATGACGTTGTGCGGCTTGGAAAAGAAGGTCTTGACCTTATTGAGCACAATCGTGGATCTGCTTGCGCGGAGGGTAGTGGGTCGGCTCATGGCTTCCTCCTCTTTTCTCAGGTTTGAAGGTCGGATGATGGGGTATGTTTTTGCAAAGGCGCCCCTGGATGCGCATCCAGGGGCGCCGGTAAGGTGCTGGTTGACAGATCAGCCTGCGGAGTATTTGCTCAGCATTTCGATCCAGCTGCCGACGGTGAATGCAACGTCTGCGCAGTATTCCGGATCCTCGAGCACGAGCTTGCCGTTGGTCGTCCACCATTCATAGCCGCGGTCGTTCTTTGCTGCGAATTCAACAGTGGTGCCGTCCTCGGCCATGCCGCCGATGGAGTGATGGAAGTTGGCCTCAGTCTCCTCTGCCACGGTCGGGTTGGAGGAGTAGCCGCCCATGTCCTTGCCCCAGGCAGAGAAGCCGTCGGCGGTGCAGGTCATGTAGGCGATGAAGGCGCAGGCCGTCCAGGGCAGCGGGGAGTTGTCGGTGACGAACAGGTAATGGCAGTAGCCATAGCCGCCGATACCCTGATAGCCGTCCTCATACGCGGCGACCTTGATGTTGTTGACGGAGACGGAGCTGGACTCCTCGACGGAGCGGAGCTTCGAGTAAACGAGAAGGCCGAACTGATCCTTCGCGGAAGCGTCGACAAGGGTGTTGCAGATGGGGCCGTCGTCGGTCTGGGCGTTGTAGCTTTCGACCCACAGCTTGATCCATGCCAGCGCGTAAGCGCCGTCAGCGCCGAGGCCGAGGTCGGCAGCTTCGGATTCCATCTCTGCGATAGTGGGCTGGAAGTATGCCTGCTCGTCAGCGGACAGAGCCTCAAAGGACTCCTTCAGCCACGCTGCGTAGTCGTCGCGGGTCAGCATGTACAGGAAGTTCTTGCCGACGATCTCGGAGTCGATGTCCATGAACAGGCCATGCTCGCCCTCGGCGACGAAGTCCCAGCAGTTATCGTAGGTCTTGTCGCCCACGCAGTTGTACATAAAGACCTTGTTGAGCGTCTGCAGCGGCAGGAAGCCGGTGTAGGCGTCGGCGGTGGTGCCGTTGGCATCGGCCCAGTCCTTCGGGATGAAGGTGTCGAGGATGCCGGTCTGAACCATCTTGCTCTCAATCTGGTTGCCGTCCTGAATGAGGGTCATGGCGAACGTGCCGGTGCCCTTCAGGGAGTCAGCGGTCAGCTGATCGAAGATCTTGTTGTTCTTGGGCTGCTGCCACTCGAACTCCATGTTATAGCTGGAATCGATGGACTGCAGATACTCAATGAACAGAGGCAGGGCGCTCTTGCCGCGGCTGGAGTTGCCGACGCCGTAGAACATCTTGCCGTTGGACTCTTCAATGGCCTTCTTCGCCAGCTCTTCAAGGGTCATGCCTTCGGCTTCCTTGATGATCTGCTGGGTCGCAGTCAGATTTTCGGGCTCGGCAGCGGGCGTTTCCTCTGCGGGAGCCTCGGTGGTTTCGTTGGTTTCAGTGGTTTCGGTCGTCTGGGTATCTTCTGCGGGAGCGGTCGTGTCAGCCGGGGTCGTCGCCGGAGCGGCAGCGCAGGCAGCCATGGACAGAACCATCACAGCAGCCAGCAGAAGCGCAAGCATCTTCTTCATTCTGATATTCCTCCTGATAAAATTTGAATTCGTGCAGCAGCTAACGGGAGTTCTGCATCGTATGCTCTCATTTTACGGTGTTTCTGCACAAAAGAACAGTGGACAAATCTGCGATTATTTGTGATTCTCTGCGATAATTTTAAAAATTCAATGAAAACCGAGCCGGAGATGTGTTATAATCAGGGCAAAATAACAGAGAATTTTGTTCTCGCTGCTACAGGACACGGAAACTATGAAACACATACGCATTCTGATATTATGTATAGCATTCGCTCTTCTGACCGGCTGCGCGCCCGCCGCACAGGATACAGCCGCCTACGCGCCGGATGAATCGGAGCGTCTCGTTCTGTACACCTCGCACAAAAAAGAGGTCTGGTGGCCGATCGTCAAGGAATTTGAATCGCGCACCGGAATCTGGGTCGAGGTCGTACAGGGCGGCACAAACGAACTGCTTGAGCAGCTGCAAAAGGAGCAGGACGCACCACGGGCCGACGTGATGTTCGGCGGCGGCGTCGAGAGTCTCGAAGCCTGCCGGGCGTTGTTTGAGCCCTACGTCTGCCGCGGCGCGGAGCAGATTTTGCCGCAGTACCGTGCGCAGGACAACAGCTGGACGCCGTTTTCCTCGCTTCCGGTCGTGCTGGTCTACAATCCGAAGCTGCTGTCCTCCGGACAGCTCAGCTGCTGGGCCGATCTTCTCGACCCTGCGCTGCGCGGGCAGATCGCCTTTGCCGATCCATCCGTCTCCGGCTCGAGCTATACCGCGCTCGTGACGATGCTCTGCGCGCTGGGCGGCGACGCGGATGAGGTGCTGCAAACATTTGCGGAAAACCTGGACGGAAAGCTCCTGTCCGGTTCAGGTGCGATCATTTCCGCCGTTGCAAACGGCGAAGCGCTCGTCGGCATCACGCTGGAGGAGACCGCGCGCAAGCGCATTGCTGCTGGGGACGGGATCGCCATGGTCTACCCCGCAGACGGCACAAGCTGCGTACCGGACGGCTGCGCCGCGCTGAAGGGCGCGCCGCACCCCGACAACGCAAAGCTGTTTCTCGATTTTGCCGTCAGCTACGACGTGCAGCAGCTGCTGCAGTCTGATTTTTACCGCCGCCCGGTGCGCAGCGACGTGAGTCCTGCCAGCAAACTGCCGGAACTATCCGCCATTCGTCAGGTCGCGTATGACGTAAGCTGGGCAAGCGAGCACCGCGAAGCAATTCTGATGAGTTGGGCCTTTTATCTCGGGATGGAGGCGGAACAATGAAGCGGCTTCACTTTTCCTCCTTCCGTCAGCGGCTGAACGCGGCGTTTCTGGCCGTGTCTCTGGTGCCGATGCTGTTGTGCTCCGGTCTGCTGCTGCAGATTTTCCGCCTGCGCATGACGTCGAACGCCCAGCAGACGGCCCAACAGCAGCTGTCCGCCTCCTGCGAGGCGCTTGATACGCTGCACAGCGGCTTTTTGCAGACAGCCGCATCCCTGCAGCACAATCCACTCGTTGCACAGGCGCTGTTTGACGCAGAAGCGGAGGACACGGCGGTCTACAGCCAGCTGTTCGACGCTACAGAGTCCGTGCGCAGCTTTGCACGCTTTGACCTTTACGATATCAGCGGCCGCTGGCGCTATTCGACACAGACAGCGCCCGAAATCCGGTCGCTGCCGACCAATTGGGGCCTTTTATACGAGGCGGCCTGCGCCGGAACCGGTGTTCTGGTGTGCAGCGCGGCAGAAGATCCGGCCGACACAGACGAGCCGCTTCTGCACGCTGCGATGCTCCTGACCGACCGCTACGGCGCGCCGGTCGGATATCTCACCATCGGCATGCTGGAAACGCAGCTGCGGACACTGCTCGGCGGCACAGCTGGTGCGCAGAACGAACTTCTTCTGCTCGACGCGCGATGGCGTCCGGTCTACTGTACGCAGCCGGCACAGACCCAGAGCCTCGCCGACGCGCTGCGCGGGCAGCTTTTGTCTGGCAAGGCGCTCACCGGTCTGTCTGCCGACGTTTCCTATACCGTGCGGCAGCATACCGAAACCGGTCTGTATCTCGTCCTGCAGCAGCCGCAGCCGCTCAGCGCCGGAACACTCCGGCTTTTGTACTCGGTGAGCGTGCTGTGCGCGCTGGCCTGCATCATTTTAAGCGTCGTACTCAGCCTGCAGCTAAGCCGGCAGGTCTTCCAGCCGATCGGCAGACTGCATCACGCCATCCGGCAGGTCGGGAAAAATAATCTGGACGTGCAGGTTCCCGTTCCCGCCGGCCGGCATGACGAATTGGGCGAATTGGCACAGCAGTTCAACACCATGGTCGTCGCCCTCCGGCACAACCAGCAGGCACTGTTGGAAAACCAGCTCGCACTTAACCGCGCGCAGATCCGCATGCTGCAGGCGCAGCTAAATCCGCATTTTCTGTGCAACACGCTCGACACCATGAAGTGGATCAGCAAAATCAATCAAGTGCCGCAGGTGGCGCTGATGTCAACGAATCTTGCCGATATCCTTCGCTTCTGCATCACGCCGGACGAATTTGTCCCCCTGCGGCGGGAGTTGGAGATTTTGAGCCGGTACGTCGAGATTCAGCGCATCCGCCTGTCGGAAAGCTTCTCATACACGGAAGCCGTGCCGGAGGCGCTTCTTTCGTGCATGGTTCCGAAAATGCTCCTGCAGCCGCTGGCAGAGAATGCCATTCTGCACGGCCTTTCCGGTGTAGAACACGGTGAACTCTCCGTCACGGCCGTGCTTGCGGAGCAGGACGTGCTCGAGATCCGCGTCCGGGACAACGGCTGCGGCTTCCCGCCGGACCTTCTGGGGCCTTACAAACCGCCGGAAACGCAGACGGGACATCTGGGACTATTAAATGTAGACACGATCCTGCGCAAGCATTACGGCGACGCGTTCGGTCTGCGTCTTGAAAATCCGGAGGGCGGCGGCGCCTGTATTCTTGCGCGCCTGCCCGCGAAGGGAGGGCCCGGCGTATGATGCGGGTAATGGTTGTAGAGGATGAGGAAATGATCCGCAAGGGTATCGTCATGGCAGTAGACTGGGCGGCGCTGGACTGCATCGTGGTCGGCGAAGCCGCCAACGGCGAACAGGCCCTTGCCGTCGCGGAGGACTGCCAGCCGACGCTTATCATCACGGATCTCAAAATGCCGAAGATGGACGGGCTGGAGATGGTGCGGCGGCTGCGCGAAGCAGGCAGCCGCGCGTATGTCATCATTCTGACCGCCTACGATTCGTTCGCCTACGCGCAGACGGCCATCCGTCTGGGCGCGGTGGACTTTCTGCTGAAGCCTTTTCATGACGGCGATCTGGAAAACGCCGTTCTGGCGCTGCAAAAGCGCATCGCCGCACAAACCGCACCGCAGCCAGAGTCGCTTCCCGGCGTGAAGCCCGGCCCCAAGAGCCGCTATGTGCGCGAGGCAATGGTGTACCTTGAGCAAAACTGCGGCAGCGGCGATCTGTCCGTCGGGCAGGCGGCAGCGCAGCTGGGACTGAGCGAAGGACATCTGAGCCACCTGTTCAAAAAGGAAACGGATATGACGCTCGGCGCGTATCTTACGCGCTGCCGCATCCAGAAGGCTATGGCGTTGCTGCGCGAGGGAAAGCTGAAAGTCTACGAGGTTGCGGAGGCCTGCGGCTACCGCGATATTGCATATTTTTCCGGCACCTTCAAAAAAATCACCGGGAAAACACCCTCGGAGTATCAGGACAGTCTTTCATTTCGTTTTTAGGAGGAAACGCCATGTACTGCATTCTGGTTGCCGGTATGCCCGCCAGCGGCAAGAGCACCATCGCCGTCAGGATTTCGGAGTCTCTGGGAATTCCAATGCTGTCCAAGGACTCCATCAAGGAGGTGCTGTTTGACGATCTGGGCTTTCACAGCCGGGCAGAAAAGGTTCAGCTGGGCACAGCGGCCATGCACATTCTGTACTACGCCGCGGCCCAGCTGATGAAAGTGGGAAAACCGTTTATTCTGGAAAATAATTTTGAGGACGCTTCCATTCCCGGGATTATGGCACTGCTGGAAACCCATCACTATACCGCCGTGACGGTTCGCCTCACCGGTGACCCGGAGGTCATCTACCGGCGGTTTGCCGCCCGGGATCTGTCCGACACCCGGCACCGGGGCCATGCGGTCAACGACTGCTACCCGGAGCCGCCGGGAGCCCCCCTAGAAAACCCCACAAGAAAAAGCTATGAGCAGCTTCTGGACGATATCGCTACCCGGGGATATACCCGCTTTCAGGCCAACGGCCCGGTGCTGGAGGTGGATGTGACGGATCTGAGCGAACTGGACTTCCCACGGCTGATGGGTTCTCTCACCGGTTTTGTACAGAGGGCTGTTCCTGGATATCCTCTGCGACTGCCCACACGAAATGCACAATCTCACCGGAAATGATTTCCTGTCCGGGATTGTCAGAGATTTGAAGATGGAGCACAAAGAGCTCTTGTACTTCCTGTCTCTCCAGATAAAGCTGTACCAGCATTTGATTCAAAAGCGGGATGCGCAAGCACCTCTGACACTCCGGGAAAAGAAATTTATTGAGCTGTATGAGGATGCCATGAATCACCAAAGCAAAACCGGCACCAGAGTGAAACGGCAAAACAAATTCCCGAAACGCAAAAAGCCACCATCGACAATGTCAGTGATGGCTGATGGTACGCGATTTGTCAAGGATAACTTTCCACTGTTCCCTTTGATACGTGGTTTTTCGGTGTATCGCACATAGTGTTTTTATCCGTTTTGTGGACTATAGCCTATATCATACTAGCGGTCTGCGTCATCGTCAAGATCAAGGGCTGTCTCAAACAGTTCCCATACGGTCTGCACGGCCTTCTTTGCCATGTCTGGAGCAGAATGTCGCGTGCCAGAATCTGCTGCGTCCTCTCGCGCTCCCACGTCGCCAACACGCCGCGTTTGTTCTTCCTGCGCGTGTGCCTGCCTGTTTGCCGTTTCGTCGGCCGGAATGCCCCACGCTTTGCCGACGATGCCGATGCTGTGAATGCAGGCATCGGCAAGTTCTTTGCTGCCTTGCACCTGAACTTGTGCGATGGCCTCATCTGCTAACCGTTCCTGCAACACTTTTGCGTTTTCAATGGTCATATTGAATCCTCCTGTATGTTTCGGGCCTTGTCCGTGCCAACATTATGGCGCATACACTCGGAATGTCTATTCAGCAATACCAACAAAACAACCTGCTTAAATTCTATGTTTTGCCGAGAGTAAAAAGAGCCGCTTTTCTGAAAAACTCTCGGAAAAGCGGCTCA
>OMET01000722.1_pt1 | contig 11494 bp, 8 predicted proteins | sample 1673841 | NCBI WGS metagenome assembly OMET01 (sample SAMEA103958129, study PRJEB25191) | human gut metagenome | reverse complement strand
GCCTGAACACCCGTTTCCGCATCATGACCGGCAAGGTGAGCATGATCAATCAGGAGCAGACCTGTGAGGAGCACCTGCAGATCCTGGATGCCGCCCTGTCCGAGGACTGGGACGGCGCAGCCATGGCGCTGCAGCACCATCTGGAGCTGGCCCGCGATAAGGCCGAGGGCGTCATCAAGGTCATCCGCCTGTGGTAAAAGAATAAAAGTTAAAAAGGTCTGCTGCATCGTGCCGGTGCAGCAGACCTTTTTCGCTTTTACGAGAAGGAACACAGCATAGAAGGAAGTCTCCCTCAGATAAGGTGGTTTTCAAGGCAGTAATGATAGACCCCGTCCTCTTCCACAGAGCGGCAGAGGACGGCAGCTCTGGCCTTGACCTCCTCGAGCGCGTTTCCCATGGCGACACCTGTGCCGACTGCTTCCAGCATTTCAATGTCGTTCCGTCCGTCCCCAAAGGCAATGGCTTCGGACTTTGAAAATCCATAATGCGCCAAGACCGCCCTTACAGCGTTTCCCTTGCCGCAGGAGAGCGGAATAATATCTACTGCCTTGTCCCACCATGCGGTGATCTGTGTGGCGTGCGTCCCCTGTAAGATCTGTGCGTATTCGGTGCTGTTGCAGGAGCACATGATCTGATAGATCTCCTCCTCGCACAGCGCATCAAAATGCTCGGAGATCACCAGCTTTTCGCTGCCAAAGGAAAAGTATTGTGCCAGATCGGGGTCTGTCCCGTTTGTTACGATAAAGTGTTCGTTGCTGATAACAGCTGCCCGGTGCATCTGCTTCAGATTTTGCAGAATTCTGTGTTTGTCGTCAGCGTCCAGCGGATTTTTGAAGAGCACGGTATCCTTACTGCGGACATAGGAGCCGTTGAAGGTCAGCCAGATATCAAAATCGACACCTTCAAAATGCGGGATGGAGAGATAGCCTCTGCCGGTCGCCATGCACAACAAGACCCCGTTTGCCTGCAGCTGCTGTAAAGCCTGCACAGTTTTGGGGGATGGCTCTTTGCTGCCCAGCTTGAGCAAGGTTCCATCTACATCGAAAAACGCAATTTTTATCATACGACACCTCTGGTAAAAATTTTTTATTTCTCCACCTTGCTCAGCAGGATACGGTCATTATCCAGATTTTTGCCCGCGTTCTCGCGGAACTTTTCCAGCAGATCGTCCACGGTCATCTTGCTGCGCGCTGCACCCTTTACGTCAAACACGATGCGCCCGGCGTCCATCATCAGGGTGCGGTTGCCCAGTTCCAGTGCCTGATGCATATTGTGGGTCACCATCAGGCAGGTGATCTTTTTCTCGGCCACGATGCTCTTGGTCAGCGCCAGCACCTTTTCGGCGGTGGCGGGGTCCAGCGCGGCGGTGTGCTCGTCCAGCAGCAGCAGCTTCGGGGTGACAAGGGTAGCCATGAGCAGGGTAAGCGCCTGCCGCTGCCCGCCGGAGAGCAGCCCCACCGGCTGCTTCATGCGGTCCTCCAGCCCCATGTCCAGCAAAGCAAGCTTTTCGCGGAAGAGCGCCTTATCCTTGCGGGAGATGCGGGAGAAGATGGCGTTGGGCGCAGTGCCTGCCCGCAGGTAGGCCAGCGCCAGATTTTCCTCAATGGTCATGTTGGGCGCGGTGCCCTTGAGCGGGTCCTGGAACAGATGTCCGATGACCTTGCTGCGCTGGTGCTCCGGCGCAAAGGTGATGTCCTGCCCGCCCAGCAGAATGCTGCCCTCATCGGCAATAAAGCCGCCGGTGATGGCATTGAATAGGGTGGATTTGCCCGCGCCGTTGGAGCCCACGATGGTGGCAAAATCTCCGGCTTCCATTTGCAGGCTCACCCCGGCAAGCGCCACCTTTTCGTTGACGGTGCCGGGGTTAAAGGTCTTGTGCAGGTCGTTCAGTTGCAGCATTTCCATGTTACTGTCCCTCCCTGTTGGTCACGGTGCGGCGGGCACGGGCAGCGTGCCGCCGCTTTTCAAAGGCGAAGTGCTCCCGGATGGCGGGCATGGAGATGGCCACTGCCACAATGATGGCAGAAACCAGCTTCATGGCGGCGGCGGGCACGTTGAACCGCAGCGCTACCGCCACGATAAAGCGGTACAGGCAGCTGCCGAACACCACGCCCAGAATGCGGCGCAGCATGGTGCGCTTGCCCACCAGCGTCTCGCCGATGATGAGGGAAGCCAGTGCAATGGTCACCATGCCGGTGCCCACGTTGATATCACAGCTTTTCTGGTACTGTGCCAGCAGCCCGCCGGACAGCGCACACAACGCACCGGATACGCACAGACCCACCGTGATGGTAAAGGCGGGGTTGATGCTGGAAGCCCGCACCATGGCGGCATTATCGCCGGTGGCGCGGATGGAAAGCCCCAGCCGCGTGCCCAGAAAGCCCAGCATCGCCGCGCAGGCGATGGCAATGATAACTGCCGCCAGCACCAGCTTGTACCAGCTGCCCAGAAAGCCCAGCGAAGTTTTTGCCATGGAGAAGATGGTAGGGGTCTTGACCAGTGACATGGTGGAGGAGAAGCCCATTACCGCCAGATTGATGGTGTACAGGCCGGTGTTGACGATGATACCGGCCATGATGCTTTCCACCCCGAGCCTTGTCTGCAAAAAGGCGGTGACAAAGCCGGAGCACACCCCCGCAGCCATAGCAGCCGCCAGCGCAAGGATGGGGTGGCCGGTCAACGCCACTTGACAGGCCACGGCGCAGCCCAGCGTAAAGCAGCCGTCGGTGGAAAGGTCGGCAATATTCAGGATGGAGTAGCTCAGAAACAGTGCCAACGCCACCAGTCCGTAGATGCAGCCCAGCTCCAGCGCTGTCTGCAAAACGTTGAGGGAAAAGATACTCGCCAGCATGGTGTATGCTCCTTTTATGTTATTTTGAATGCGCGCCGCATTGTTCTACGGAGTATGACAAACGCATTTTCACGGGAGAGGGGAACCACTTTCCCCAGAACCTCCAAAAGCTCTCCCTTGCGGGAGAGCCGGAAAAACCGTCAGGCTTTGACGGAGCGGGGCGCTCAGGAGAAGTTCTCGGCGGTGGTCACCTCGGTGATCTCGGTGCAGTAGGGCTTGAAAGCTTCCTTCAGGGCGGCAAGATCCAAGCCCAGCGCCTCGGCGGTCTCGGTGTTGATGGTGACGATGCCGTTATCAAAGGTCTGGTAGGGCAGGTCTGCAGGGGTCTTGCCGTCGCACAGCAGCTGGCTGACCATATCGGCGGTAGCTTCGCCCAGCTGGACGTAGTCCACGCCGTAGCCCACCAGTGCACCGTTCAGCGCAAAGCTGTCGGCACCGGTGTAGTGCTGCACACCGGCCTCGATGAAGCTTTCGTAGATGGACAACTCGGCGGTCATGATGGTGTTATCGGTGGGAGTGAACACGGCCTTGACCCCGGCGGCTACCAGTGCCTCGGCAGCCATTTGCACCTCGGCGGTGGTGGTGCCGTTCTTTTCCACCACCTTGATGCCGTTCTTCTCGCAGAAGGCCTTGGCGTCCGCAATGGCCTGGGTGGAGGCATCCTGACTCAGGTCGTACAGCAGACCGATGGTATCAATGCCGGGGTTTGCCGCCACGATCAGGTTCATGATGGCGTCGGTGTTCAGGGCATCGGAGGTGCCGGTGATGTTCTCCTCGCCGTCAAAGCCTGCGGCGGCGGGATCGGTCACAGCGGAGTAGACCACCGGGATGTCGGTATCCTCCACGGCAGCCAGCATGGTAGCAGCGGTGGGGGTGGCCACGGCCACGATCACGTCCACGCCGTCGGCCACAAGGTCTGCGCCGATCTGGTTCAGGTTGGACTGGTCGGCCTGTGCGTTGGCGTAGTAATCGGCGTAGTCAAAGGTGACGCCCTTCTCCTTGCCGATGGCGTCCAGACGGCTCTCCACAGATTCCACGATCTGGTTGAGGGAGGCGTGGTCCACATAGTTGACGATGCCCACCTTGAAGGTCTCGCCAGCGGCAGCGGCGCTGCCGGAAGCCGCTGCGGAGGAGGAGACCGCTGCACTGGAGGCAGAGCCGGAAGCAGCGCCGCCGCAGCCGGTCAGTGCCATGGCAGAAACAGCAGAAGCAGCCAGAGCGGCCTTCAGGAAGCTGCGGCGGGAGATCATGTTCAGGTTTTTCATAGTGGTAACTCCTTTCCCGGAGCGGGCGGCAAATCAAAAGACCCGCTCCCTTTGCGGGACGGGTCTTAAAACAAAACGACCCTGTCCCTGTGTGTTATCCACAAGGACAGGATCGGTAAATACGATTCTGCGGTGCCACCTTGCTTGCTCTGCATCCAATACAGCAGAGCCACTCACGGAGAGCCAACACTCCCCTGTCCTGTAACGGAGACTTCCGTCCAAAGCTACTGGGGTTTGTGCCCGTTTGCCCGGCCCTCGGCGGCCCACGAAACTCTGCCCCGCTTTCACCCGTTTGCACTGTCCGGGCTCACTGCAGATGCGCTGTGCAGGTTCTCTTCCGCCTCATCGGTTTGATTGCATTATACACTTTATCTTCGTAAAGTCAAGAGGGAATTTTAAATTTTTATTTTTTGGCCCGGTCAAAGTCATTCTTCTGCCGGGGCACCGGTGCTGCGGCGCTTGCGGCGCACAAAGTAGGCAACGTACACCACCCACACCGGAATGGCCACGGCGGTGACCACCCGGCTTGCGGAAAGCCCGGCGGCCTGATACACAAAGTCGATGCTGCTTGCGCCCGCCGGGCAGAGCACCGCCATCAGTCCCTCGTCCACCCGCAGGATGTCGGCCTTTTCGCCGTTGACATAGGCGGTAAAGCCGTCATCGTAGGGCACGGAGAAAAAGACGAGGTTCGTCTTGTCCAACGTGATCTCGGCATGGAAGCCCGCGTTGTTCATCTGGAACACCGAGCAGCTGTGGGCGCGGCGGTCGGCGCAGTCCTGCGTGTAGCTGTCGTAGTGCAGATCGTCCAGCATCGCGTCCGGCAGCTCGGTCAGGTACTGACCGTATGCCTTTACGTCCTCGTCCTCCAGCACCAGCGCCCGCAGCAGCAGGTTGGAGCGCAGGGTCTTGACCGAGGCCTCATAGGTAGCCTTGGTCACATAGTAGTCGTAGGTAAAGCCCATGGGAACGTAGTTATCGTTGTGGTACAGCGTGTAGCCGTCCACGTCGGCAAGATAGGTCCAGCCCGCGTCTGCCTCGTCCTCAAAGCTTTCGCGCTTTTCCGGGGTGGTAATGAGGTACTCCACGCTCAAAAGGCCGCGCAGGGCGTAGTTTGCAATCTCCGGCTCGCTGCGCACGTCCCGCTTGACCCCCAGCCCCGGGTAGAAGCTGAGGATGCTGGGGGCAGCCGTGCTGCCGAAGTATTGCAGGCAGCTCTTATCCAGCCACATCCCGATGTTGTCGTGGATCTTGTAGGTGTCGATGCGGTAGTCGCCCTCCGGCAGGTCGTTTTTCAGCAGCAGGGCGTTATTGTCTTGCTCCACAAGGTCGCTGTCGGTGTGCCACTGGCCGAACTTGCCAATGCCGATGTGCACCATGCTGAACACGCAGGCAAACACCAGCACCGCCGCCGTCATGCGCTGGGCAAAGCGGCCGTCCTGCCGCCACTTGCTGCAAAGAACACGGTACAGCATAAGCCCCAGCAGTCCGAAGCCCAGCACGACAAAGAACTGCCCCGGGTTCTTCAGCACGCCGAAAGACCATGTCTCGGTGGTATCGTCCCGCACGGGCACCACCGCAAACACCAGCGTAGCCAGCATGATCCAGCCAATGCCCCGGGCGGGGGCGTCCAGATCAACATCCGGGTCCTCCAGCGCGTTCACGGTCATGGCGGCAAGGATAAGGGAGGGCATATAGTACCAGCGTGCGTAGTAGCTGGAGTTGAGCGCGTAGAAGGCACTGTTCAGCACCGGCACCAGCGCGCACACGGCGCATACTGCCACGATACGCTTTTTGCTGTCGGCCTTGCGGCTGCGCCAGTAGGCCATGGCACCGGCCAGACTGCACAGGGGCAGGTAGGCCGTCATGCTCGTCCACTTGATCACGCCCTCCGACCACACCGAGGTGAGGTAAGGGGAGTCCGGCGGCAGGATCCAACTGAGCAGGATAGCCAGATACTGCTGCACCTTGGCGTAGGTCAGAAAGCCCCAGCCGGAAGAAAGGTCAATGGTGCGCGGGTTCTGCAGCAGGCTAAGCACTGCCGGGAACAGCAGCAGACAACCCATGGCAACGCCCAGCACGCTCTCCCACAAAAGCTGCCCGAACTTGCGCCCGGTCAGCCGGAAGTCCTTGGCGGTCAGCTTGCACACAAAGTAGATACACAGGAAAATGACCTGTCCCACAAAGAAGAAATAGTTGTTGAGCAGGTTCACCGCCACCCAGAAGGCGAACAGGCCGTGACGGTTTTCATAAATGGCCTCGTCCAGCGCCCAGAGCAGATAGGGGAACAGCGCCACCACATCCACAAAGTGGTTGAAGAACACATTGTACACCGCAAAGCCGGAAAGCGCATACAGGCAGGCACCCAGCACCGCGTAGTTCTCGTTTTTGACGTAGCGGCGCAGATACAGAAACGCGCCGCCGCCCGCCACGCCGAACTTGAGCACCAGCAGCGGCACCATCATATAGGGCAGCCAGCTCTGCGGCAGCAGCACCGACAGCCAGAAGAACGGCGAGCCGTACAGGTAGAAGGAGTAGGCGTTCATCACCCCGCTGCCAAGGTCGGTCGCCCACGAAAAGGTATTGCGCGGCGCACCGGCAAAGGCACTGTCCGGGTAACCTGCGCCCTTGACGAAGCCGTTCATATACCGGTAAAAGGTGATCTGCTGGCTGTTAAAATCGCCTGCATAGTGGAAAAAGCCGCCGTCAAGGATGTAGAACGGCAAAAAGAAGATGGCCGCCGTCAGGGCGCACAGCCCCACCGCCTGCCAGAATTTTTTATGGCTCTGCCCCCTTGGGGTGAGCAGCCGTGGTTTTTTGAACTTTTCCATAGCGTTCCTCTTTCTCCGCGCACCGGCGCGGAAGTGGATTTGATGTCACCTTGTAGTATAGCACGGCGGCGCGCAAGAAAAAAGGGCTTGACAAGCGCACGCGGGGCGGGTATGGTGAAGAAAAGGAGGCGTATTGCCATGCTGTATCCCTTCAGCGCCCTGCTGGCGCGCATGAAGTACATTACCCGGTGGAGCCTGATGCACTCCACCCGGGCGGAATCCCTCAGCGAGCACACCTGTGACACCGCACTGCTGGCGCACCTGCTGTGTCTCATCGCCAAGCACTACACCGGCACGCCCTGCCGCCCCGAGGTGGTGGCAGTGGCGGCGCTGTACCACGACGCGCCGGAGATTATCACCGGGGATATGCCCTCGCCGGTCAAGTACCACTCCCCAGCGCTGCGGGACGCCTACAAGGCGCTGGAGACCGAGAGCGTGCGCTCCATGGCGGCTCTGCTGCCCGCAGAGCTGGCTGCAGAGCTGACCCCCTGCATGGACGGCAGCGTCCTGACGGCAGAGGAGCATCGTCTGCTCAAGGCTGCCGACCGGCTGAGCGCGCTGATCAAATGCACCGAGGAGCAGCGCAGCGGCAACCACGAATTTGACGCCGCGCTCACGCAGCAGCGCGCCGCGCTGCTGGCCATGCACTGTCCGGAGGCCGACTGGTTTTTGGAGCACTGCCTGCCCTGCTACACCCAGAATCTGGACGAGCTGACGAAGCTGTAACCATACGGCTTGCCGCCGGGGGAAATGTTCTCTTTTGGTGGCAAAAGAGAACCAGAAAACCACCAGCGATTTCGACGCACTGGAGCCACGAAAAAGGGGCTGCTCGCCCCTTTTAACCCCGAAGAAGTGGGCTGCACCGAAAAAAACTGAAGATTCACGCCTGTTCGGCGTGAAGGTCTTTTAACCGTTTTTTTCGGCTCCGCCGATTTGAAGCCCCTCAGTCGCTGCGCGACAGCTCCCCCGGGGGAGCAAGGACGCCCACCGTAAGCGCTGCGCTTCCGTAGGAAGCGGCGCTGCAAATGCCGTTTTTCTCTACGACCCCTCCCGTGAAAATGCAATGCCGGAGCGTCCGCAGACGCTCCGGCATTGCTCTATTTAAAATATTCTTTCCGCTGAACATGGCTAGAGCACAGCGGAAGCCATTCTAAATCGTTGTTCGAGCCACGGGCTTACGGAAACGGTACTTCCCGCACGTCGTCGGGATCCAGCCCGGCCTTGCGCTGCTCTTCAAACACGGCGGCGATCAGCTCGTCCAAGTCCTCTAAATGGGTCAGGGTGCAGCAGTAGCGGCGCAGGGCGGCAGCGCCCTTCAGCCCCTTCATGTAGTGCATGGTCTGGGCGCGTGCCTGCGGCATAGCCACAAACTCGCCCTTCTGCTCTACCATCTCCTCCACCTGACGGCGCAGCGCGTTCATCCGCGCTTGCAAGTTCGGCTCCTTGGGGGCGGGCAGACCCTCCAGCGCGGCGTTCACCCGCTCAAACAGCCACGGGTCGCCCAGTGCGCCCCGGGCGATCATCACGCCATCGCAGTTTGTCTCCCGCACCATGCGCAGGGCATCCTCGGCGCAGTGGATATCGCCGTTGCCCAGCACCGGCACCTTTACCGCATCCTTTACCCGGGCGATGATCTCCGGGTCGATGCCCGGGGTGTACATCTGCTCCCGGGTGCGGGCGTGCACCGCTACCAGTGCCGCGCCCGCCTGCTCGCAGGCCTTGGCGCACTCCACGGCGGTGATGTGGTCGGCGTCCCAGCCCTTGCGCATTTTTACGGTGACGGGGCGCTTGGTGTGCGCTACCACCTGCTCCACAATGCGCCCGCAGCGGTCGGGGTCCAGCATCAGCTTGCTGCCCGCCCCGCCGGAAACGATCTTGGGGGCAGGGCAGCCCATGTTGATATCCACAAAGTCAAATTCGTACTGCTCAATGGCGGCGGTGGCCTCGCCCATGATCTCCGGCACCTCGCCGAAGATCTGCACCCCGTAGGGTGCGCCGTTGGGCGCTGCCTTCAGCAGGCTGACGGTTTTATGGTCGCCGTACACCAGCGCCCGGCTGGACACCATTTCGCTGACCGTAAAGCCCGCACCGTGCTGCGCCATCAGGCGGCGGCAGGGGGCATCCGTAAAGCCCGCCATAGGGCCGAACACCGCCCGGTGGGGCAGGGTGATATTGCCGATCTTCAAAGGTTCCATGGGTTCTCCTTGTATCTGTTTTATCAAAAAGGGGCTGCTGCACATTGTTTGGTGCAACAGCCCCTGTGGTTTTATGTTACATCTTCTCGGGCACGTTGATCTTGAACATGGTGAGCACATTGAAGATGGCGTTCTTCACGCCGATGCACAGGGCAAGACGTGCCTGCTGCACGGCGGGGTCTGCGCCCTGAATGCGGCAGTTGCCGTAGAAGCGGTGGAAGGCGCTGGCCAGATCGATGACAAAGCGGTTGATGCGGCTGGGGTCATACTTCTCGGCAGCCATCACGATCTCCTGCGGGAAGGCAGCCAGCATACGGATCAGATCCATCTCGGAAGGCTCAGTAAGCAGGGTGGCGTCGATGTGCTCCGCACCGGCAAACTGCACGCCCTCGCTCTCCATCTTTTTCAGGATGGAGCAGATGCGGGCATGGGCGTACTGCACATAGTACACGGGGTTGTCGTTGTCGGTCTTGACGGCCTGATCCAGATCAAAGTCGATGCCGCTGCCTGCGTCGTGCATATTGAACAGGAAGCGTGCGCTGTCGATGGGCACTTCCTCCAGCAGGTCGGTCAGGGTGATGGCGTTGCCGGTGCGCTTGGACATACGGACAGGCTGGCCGTCTCGCATCAGGTTGACCATCTGCATCAGCACAACATCCAGATCTTCGCCATTCAGGCCGATGGCATCCATGGCACCCTTCATGCGGGCCACATGGCCGTGGTGGTCTGCGCCCCACACGTCAATGGCCTTGGCAAAGCCGCGGGTAGCCAGCTTGTTGTAGTGGTAGGCGATATCGGCGGCAAAGTAGGTGGGGATGCCGTTGGCGCGGACGAGCACCTCGTCCTTGGCCTCCTCCTCAGTGCCGTCCTCGGTCTTTTTCTTGTTCACGGTGCCGTACTTGGCAGCGTACTGGGCGCTGCGGTACATGATGGCACCGTCCTCGGCCTTGTAGCAGGCACCCAGCTCCAGCAGCTTGTCCACCACGGCCAGCACAGCGCCGGACTCGTGGAGGGTGCTCTCGTGGAACCAGACATCGTAGTCGATGCGGTACTTGCCCAGGTCGCGCTTGAGGGCGGCGATGTTCTTGGGCAGGGCGTAGGCAACGAGGGCGTCCTTCAGAGCTGCGAAAGCCTCGCTCTCGAAGAGGGTCTCCTCGTCCATGCCTTTGCAGGAGGCAACGTATTTGTCGCCGTTCAGCTCAGCGAACTCACCGGCCAGCACCTTGATGTCGCCGCCCTGATAGCACTCGGCGGGCAGGGGATAAGCCTCCTCGCCGCAGTACTTCTGCAGGTAGCGGACAGCGAGGCTCTTGCCGAACTTCTGGATCTGGTTGCCTGCGTCGTTGATATAGAACTCACGGGTCACGTCGTAGCCGGACCAGTCGAGGACAGCGGCCAGACAGTCACCCAGAGCGCCGCCGCGGGCATTGCCCATGTGCATGGGGCCGGTGGGGTTGGCGGAGACGAACTCCACGTTGTACTTGGCACCCTTGCCGTGGTCGGTGCGGCCATACTCCTTGTTGGAGCAGGCACCCAGCACCACACTGGCCCAGAAGGAGGGGGCGAGGAACAGGTTGATGAAGCCGGGGCCGGCCACTTCCACCTTGGCAAACACACCGTCCTCGATGGAGGGCAGGTGAGCCAGAATGGCGTCGGCGATCATCTTCGGGGCCTTGCGCCAGGTGCGGGCACCGGCCATGGCGATGTTGGAAGCGATGTCACCGTTCTTGGTATCGGCCGGGATCTCCACGATGAAGGCGGGCAGCGCCGCTTCCGGCAGAGCGCCATCGGCCATGGCGGCCTTGGCGGCAGCGGTCAGCAGCGCGCGTGCCTCGTCCAGTGCAGCCTGCCGGGGGTTGTAGTTCTGATAGGTCTTTTCAAATTCAGTCATTGGTCGGATTCCTTTCACAGTCTGGGGGAATATCTCAATTTACGTGGGTCACGGTCACTTCAAGACGGTTGCGGCTCACAAGGTCGGCGCTGTTGGCATCCAGCAGGTAGCCAAACTTCGCTGTGCCGCCCTTTTCGGTCAGCCCGCAGACGATCTCGTCGGCGGTCACACCCAGCGTCATGGAGCCGTAGCCGGTCTCGTAATGGCAGAGGTTGCGCTTGCCTTTTTCAATGATCAGCTGGGTGCCTGCCCCGCCGCCTTTGCCAAACCGCAGCATCGCCACGCGGCTGCCGTCGGCGGCAATTTTCAGGGTGGTGGTGCAGCCCTCGTAGCCGGTGGTCTCGGTCTCTTTATAGGTAATATAATAGCTGTCGCCCTTCTGCACAAACTGGCCCCGGGTCATCAGCTCGACGAATTCTTCCTTTTCGTCGGCCTCCACCGGCTCCTCCACATGCTGCTCGATG
>OMET01000717.1_pt1 | contig 11542 bp, 5 predicted proteins | sample 1673841 | NCBI WGS metagenome assembly OMET01 (sample SAMEA103958129, study PRJEB25191) | human gut metagenome | reverse complement strand
GGTGGCACGCCTCGACGACCAGCGCCCCGGGATCGGCGACGCCCGGCACGCCCGCCTCGGAGATCACCCCGGCCGAACGGCCCGCGGCAATCGGGTCGACGAGCGCCTCGACGTCGGGTCCGGCGACCGTATGTTCGTTCAGCTCGCGGAACTCCAGCTCGGCGATGGGGCGCGCGATGCCGGCCTTCGAGAGGAAGCGCCGCGCCGTGCGCGTATTCTCGACGATGAAGTAGTCGAGCGAGTCCATCACGGCGCGGTTGGCCGCGGGCAGCACGTCCCACGGTGCCGTTTCGTCCGAGATCGGACAGGGAATCAGGTAGAGCGTTCCGTTCATGTTCGGTCCGTTGTTTTGCGGCGGCGCACGGGACGCTCTTCGGCCGTCCGCGGCGCACCGCCGTCCGTATTACTCTTTCAGGTAGATGCGCTTGACGCGCCCCGACACGGAGGTCATCACCTCGTAGGGGATCGTCCCCAGCACGTCGGCCATCGCCGCGGCGTCGTTGCCGGCGGCCGGCGAGAAGATCACCGCCTCGTCGCCCTCCTGCACGTCGGGAATGTCCGTGATGTCGATCATGCAGCTGTCCATGCAGATGCGCCCCACGATCGGAGCCGGGCGCCCCTTGACGAGCAGCGACCAGCGGCCGCAGCCGAGGTGGCGGTCCAGTCCGTCGGCATAGCCCACGGGGACGGTGGCCGTCACGCTGTCGCGCGTAAGCCGCCCGGCCCGTCCGTAACCGACGGTCTCGCCCGCCGCCAGGTGCTTGATCTGCACGATGCGCGTCTTGAGCGTCGAGACGGGCGTGAGCCCCTCCTCGCGGTGCCAGCCGAAGCCGTAGAGCCCCAGGCCGAGGCGGCACATGTCGTACTGCGCCTCGGGGAAGCGTTCGATGGCCGCCGAGTTGGCCGTATGGCGGAGGACCGGATAGTCGAGCGAGGTAGCCAGCGTCGAACTCATGCGGTCGTAGCGGGCAATCTGCGCCCGCGTGTAGGCATCCTCCTCGGGCATGTCGGCGCAGTTCAGGTGCGAGAAGATCGACGCCACGCGCACCTGTCCGCAGTCACGCAGCCGCTCGCACAGGCGCGGCAGCTCCTCCTCGACGAAGCCCAGGCGGTGCATCCCCGTGTCGAGCTTCACATGGATCGGGAAGCGGCTCTCGCCCGCATGGTCCACCGCGGCGGCAAAGTCCTCGAGCGAGCGGAAGCTGTATATCTCGGGCTCCAGCCGGTTGGCGATCATCAGGTCGAAGCTGTCCGCATCGGCATTGAGCACGACGATCGGCATCGTAATGCCCCGCTCGCGCAGCAGCACCCCTTCGTCGGCGAAGGCCACGGCCAGGTAGTCGACGCCCTGGTGCTGGAGCATCTGCGCCACCTCGAAATCCCCGGCGCCGTAGGATGCGGCCTTGACCATCGCCACGAGCTTCACACCCGGGCGCAACTTCGCACGGAAGTAGTTGAGATTGTGAATCATCGCATCGAGATCGACCTCGAGCACCGTCGTGTGGCTCTTGCGCGAAAGGGCGTGGGCGAGCTTCTCGAAGCGGAAGTCGCGGGCCCCCTTGAGCAGCACGGCGCGCCCGGCCACGGCCTGCCGGCTCAGGCGGGCGATGCACTCGTCGGTCGAGGCGTAGAACTCCTTCGCGCAGTCGAACAGCGCGGCGTGGCGCCGCAGGCGCGAGCCGATGCCGACCAGGCAGTCGACACCCGCACGGGCGACCATGCCCGCGACGCGGCCGTAGAGCTCCTCGTCCGAAAGACCGCTCTGCGCGATGTCCGAGAGGATGAGCGTGCAGCGGCGGCCGAGCGCCACGTTGTGCAGGTAGTCGAGCGCCAGCGCCAGCGAATTGAGGTCGAGGTTGTAGGCGTCGTTGATGAGCACCGAGTCGTTGATGCCGTCCTTGACCTCGAGGCGCATGGCGACGGCCGGCGCCGCGGCGAAGGCCGGGGCGGGATAGTGCATCGCCGCGCAGAAGGCCTCGACGATCTGGGCGTTGCGCCGCGAGGCGGCGTTGCCGATGACCGATTCGGCCGGCTCGGGGAACGTCGCGGCGTCGATGGGCCGACGGTCGGCGAAGCGTGCCGCAACCAGGCGGCCCAGCGGCTCGTAGTAGCTGTGGTAGATGATCGTAGAGGCGCGGTGCGCGAGGATCATCTTCTCGTCGCACTTCTGTTCGAGGTTGACGAAATTCTCCTGATGGGCGTCGCCGATCGAGGTGAAGATCACCACGTCGGGGCGGATGATGCGCTCCAGACGCTCCATCTCGCCGGGTTTCGAGATGCCCGCCTCGAAGATCGCCAGCTGCTCGTCGCCCTCGATCATCAGCACCGAGAGCGGCACGCCCAGCTGCGAGTTGTAGCTCTTGGGCGAGCGGTAGTATTTCATTCCCCGGGGCAGCTCCTCGGCGATCCACTCCTTAATGACGGTCTTGCCGTTCGAGCCGGTGATGCCCACGACCGTGCCGCGGAACTGCGCCCGGTGGTAGGCCGCCAGGCTCTGCAGCGCGCGGATGGCGTTGTCGACGCGCACGAAGCCGCAGCCGGGCATCGGTTCGACCTCCCGTTCGACCAGAAAGGCCCTGACGCCGCGGCCGTACATCTCGGCGATGAAGGCGTGCGAATCGTGGTTCGCGCCGCGCATGGCCACGAACAGCGGCTCCGTGCCCAGTTCGCACGTGAGCGAGCGGCTGTCGGTCACGACCGAGCGCACGCCGACGTCGCAGCCCGAAAAATGACCGCCGCAGATGGCGGCGATACGTGAAAGTCTGTAATTCATGGTATCCGTTTTTCGGATCGGCAGCCGATCCGTTGCACCTCATCCCGCAAAGGTACAAGAAAAGCGGCATTCTTCTCCGCTTCGGTCCCTTTTTCGTTCCCAAAAAACGGCAAAAAAAGGTGCGGCGGCCGCAGCCGTCGCACCCGTCTCTTCCGCGGCCGTGCCCGGCACACCCGCCGGTGCTACGAGAGCGTCACGATCGTGATGCCCGCGCCGCCGCGGTCGGCGTGCTCGTCGACGGCCGAGACCACCTCGGGCACCGTGCGCAGGTAGCGGCGGATCTCCTCCTTGAGGGCGCCGGTGCCCTTGCCGTGGAGGATCGTCACCGTGCCGACCCCCACCATCAGGGCGTCGTCGATGAGGTCCTGCACCGCCTCGAGCGCCTCGGCGACACGCATGCCCCGCACGTCGATGTGGTCCTTGAAGTTGAGCTTGCGCGACGAGATGTCGGCCGAAACGACCGTGCGGGCCGTCACCGGGCGCGTCGCCTCGCGGTATTCGCTGTTCGAGACGACCGCAAGCTGCGACTTGTCGACCGTCGTCAGAATCTGTCCGAAGGCCACCTGCGCCCGCTTGCCCTTGAGCGACTGCACGACGCCGACCATCTCCTGTCCCGCCATGCGGACCTTCGAGCCGACCTCGACCTCGCGCCGCACCGGAGCGGGCGCCTCTGCCGGCGCCTTGCCCTCCGCCGCCCCCTCGCGCTCGCGGCGCTCGGCGCGCCGCTGCCGCCGCCGCTCGATGCGCTCGATCTCGCGCGCCACGGCCGCATCGCGCTCCGCCGTATCGGTCTGCTCGACCGTCTCGCGGAAATCGTCCAGTTCGCGCCGCGCCAGCCGCGTGAGCTCCTTTTCGGCCTGCGCCTCGCGGATCGTGCGGATCGTGTTCTCGATCTGCCGATTGGCGTCGGCAATGAGCTGCTGCGCCTCCTGCTTGGCGCGGCGGAGAATCTCCTGCCGCTCGGCACGGATCTTCGACAGCTGCTCGGAGTAGGTCTGCTCCAGCTCCTCGACCTTGCGGTCCGTCAGGCGGATGCGGTCGCGCTTCTGCTCCCAGTAGTGCTTGTCGCGGGCGATCTCGCGCAGCTGCTTCTCCAGATTGATGTGGTCCGACCCGGCCTTCTCGCTCGCCGCGCGGATGATCTCCTCCGGCAAGCCGATCTTGCGGGCGATCTCGATGGCGAACGAGCTGCCCGGCTTGCCCATCTCCAGGCGGAAGAGCGGCCGGATCTGCTGCACGTCGAACATCATCGCGCCGTTGGCGATCCCCTCGGTCGACGAGGCGTAGTACTTGATGTTGGCATAGTGCGTCGTGATGACGCCGTAGCACCCCTTTTCGAGCAGCCGTTCGAGGATCGCCTCGGCGATCGCCCCGCCGATGTTGGGCTCCGTGCCCGATCCGAACTCGTCGATGAGCACCAGCGTGCGGTCCGACGCCCCGGCGAGCATGTGCTTCATGTTGAGCAGGTGCGACGAATAGGTCGACAGGTCGTTGTCGATCGACTGCTCGTCGCCGATGTCGATGTAGATCGAGCGGAAGACCGGCAGTTCGGAGATCTCCGACACCGGCACGGGGAAGCCGCACTGGAACATGTACTGCACGATGCCCGTGGTCTTCAGGCAGACGGACTTGCCGCCGGCATTGGGTCCCGAGATGACGAGGATGTGCTTGCGGCGGTCGAGCTGCAGGTCGAGGGGCACGATCTCGCGCCCCTGCGCCCGCAGAGTCTGCTGCAGGAGCGGATGGCGGGCGTTCTTGAGCACGAGGCGGTCGTCCGTCGAGAGGATCGGGCGCACGCAGCCGTTCTCGGAGGCCCAGCGTCCCTTGGCGCGCAGCATGTCGATCTGCGCCAGGCAGTCGCCCGAGGCGGCGATCAGCTCCGCATCGGGACGGATAGACTCGGTGAACTCCGTGAGGATGCGGACGATCTCGCGCCGCTCGGCATACTCCAGTTCGCGCAGTTCGTTGTTGATCTCGACGACCTCGACCGGCTCGACATAGAAGGTGCGGCCCGTGGCCGACTCGTCGTGGATGAAGCCGTTGAGCTTGCGTTTGTTCGAGGCCGAGACGGGGATCACGGCGCGTCCGTCGCGGATCGAGATCTGCGCGTCGGCCTCGACGATGCCGGCCCCCTTGGCGGCCGAGAGGACCGCCTGCAGGCGCTTGGCGGCCTGACCCTCGCGTTCGCGGATGGCGCGCCGCACCTCGGCCAGCGCCGGGGAGGCCGTGTCGCGGACGTTGCCGAAGCGGTCGACGATCGCCTCGATGCGGCGCACGATCTCGGGGAAGGACTCGACGCCGTGCGTCAGGTCGTGCAGCGCCGGGTAGTGCTCCCCGCGCCGGCCGATAAACTCGACGACCGCCCCGATGAGCGCCAGCGCCCGCTGCAGAAGGACCACCTCGGCCACGTCGAGGAACGTGCCGGCGACGCGCAGCTTGGCGACGACCTCGTCCGTATCGGGATACTCGCCGCCCGGGAAGTCGCGCTCCATGTCGAGCAGCAGGCGCATCTCGTCGGCCAGCGCCAGGCGCCGTTCGATCTCCTGCGGCGAGGTGGAAAAGGTTTCGGCCGCGAGCAGCTCGCGCGCAGCACGCATGGTACAACGGGCCGCGACCTGCTCACGCAAGCGGTCGAAGCCGATCTTCTGTTCAAAAGAAGCGGGATAAATCATTTCTCTCTTTGGGATAGCATCTCAATTACGTCGGACCGGAGCAGGTCCGTCCGGCAGGCCGTTACACGCAGCGGCAGGAGCACAATCTCACGCGACCGGCAGCGCCCGTCGGGCCGCAGCCGCATTTTTCCGGCCGTCCGATCCTCCGGCTGCGGCCTCGCTTCGGCCGCAGCCCGTTCGTTCGGTCCGAATCTCACTTGCCCGGCCCGTTCATCCGGTCATGACCTCGCTTCGGTCGCAGCCCGGCCACCGGCACCCCCCCCCGCCACCGGCACTCGCCCCGGACAGGGATCACTCGGCCCCGGACTCGCCGGACTTTTCGGCCTCTTTGGCCTTCTTCTCCTCAAGACGTGCCGCCTTGCGCTCGGCCCGGGCCTTCATCTTCTCCGGATCGCGCCCGAAGAGCGAGAAGTGCACGTAGCGGCCCGGGTACTCCTTCAGATCGGCCAGCAGGGCCGCCAGGTTGCTGCTGGCTACCGTGAGCGAGTCGTAGAGGGCCGGATCGTCCATCAGACGCCCCAGCGTCCCGTCGCCCCGCTCGATGCGCGCCATCAGGGCATTCAGCCCCTCGACCGACTCGGTCAGACGGCGGGCGAACTCCTCTTCGGTGAGCTGCGTCGTCAGGCGGTTCACGCAGCTGACGATGCTGTCGATGCGCGGGGCATTCTGCCCAAGCATCTCCGAGAAGGCGGTCAGGTTGTCGACCGCCGCCCGCAGGTTCCCCTTCTCCGAGGAGAAGAGCTCGGCCATGTCGCCCGTGATGCCGTCCAGGTGGGTCAGGGTACCCGAGATGCTGGACTCGTTGTTCTCGAGCAGCCGGTTCAGGTTTTCGAGCGTGCGCGACAGGTCTCCGGTCACCTGGGCGATCTTCTGCTTGAAGAAATCGAGCTCCGAGCCGGCCATGTCCATCAGATCACGGTTGCGGCTCGAGCGGAGCGTGTCGCCGTCGGCCAGATAGGAGTTGGCCGCCCCGTAGATGATCTCGATGGCCTTGCTGCCCATCAGTCCGTCGCTGAAGATCTTGGCTTCGGAGTCGGTCGGAATGCGGTAGGTGCGCTTGACGGTCAGCTGCAGGACCACCTTGTCGCTGCGCGCGGGATCGAACTCCACACCGGTCACCGTACCGATCTTCACCCCCTTCATTATGACGGGCGAGGCCGTCTGCACGCCGTTGATCTGGTCATAGGCGGCGTAGTATTCGGTATTGCGACTGAAGATGTCCAGCCCCTGGAGGAAGCGGATGCCGATCCACGCCGCACAAATCATCGCCACGGCGAAGATGCCGATTTTGACTTCTCTTTTCATATCGGATTTTCTATTTTACAATTTCCCTACCCCGGCACCGCACGACGAAGGCATCGGGGAAGACCTTGCGGACCTGCCGCAGATGACGCTGCGCCGCCGCCTCGGTGTCGTATTCACCCACACAATATTTGTAGGGCAGCGCGCCGGAGGCCTTCAGCTGCCGCACCTTGCCGCGGTAGCTTTTGAACTCGGACGAGCGCAGCGACACGGGTTTGGCCGAGGCCAGCACCTGCACCGTGTAGCGCACGGGCTCCTGCTTGTCGGCCTGCGCCGCCCGGTCGTCGCCGGATGCGGAGGGCTGCGCCGACGGGGTCTCCGCCGTCCCGCCGGACGGCGCCGCAGCCGCCACGGCCGCCTCGCCGTCGCCGCGCCGCGTCGTGAGCACGAAGTCCGAATAGTTGCGCACGGCGTCGTAGAGGTTGCGGGCGATCTCGTCCAGGCCCCGCTCGGACTTCATGTAGGCCATCTCCTGCGCATTGGACATGAAGCCGATCTCGGTGAGCACGCCCGGCATGTCCGTGGCGTAGAGCACGCGCAGCAGCTGCGGCTTGATCCGCCGCACGACGCGGCCCGCCTCGCGGAAACTGCGCTCGATGCAGCGGGCAATGGCCATGCTGTACTCGCCGTAGGTGATCTGCAGGTTCTGGATGCGGGCCCGCACGATCGCCGCATTGGGCTCGGTCGCCAGGTCGATCAGGTCCTCGCGGTTGCTCTCGTAGAGCGCCTCGGTGTTGTAGCGCTGCTCCTTGGGCGTCTCGCCCATGACGAGCACCTCGACCCCCTTCGCCGCGGTGGCCGCCGCGGCATTGGCATGGATCGAGATGAAGAGGTCGCCCCCGGCCTCGTTGGCGATGTCGGCGCGCTTCTGCAGGTCCTCGGCCAGCGTTGCCCCGAGCATCTTGTCCGTCGTGCGCGTGTAGACCACCTTCACGCCCGGCATCCCCTCTTCGATGAGCCTGCCCAGCCGCAGCCCGACCTTCAGCACGAGGTCCTTTTCGTAGACGCTGCCGTAGTGCGCACCGGGCAGCCGGCCGCCGTGCCCCGGGTCGATCACCACCACGCTCACCCCGTGCGCAATATTTCCCGCCACCACCGCGTTAGAGAGCAGGGCGACAGAAACAAACAGCGACACGAAGAGCAGGCGAAGACGCATATTTCTTGGTGAGGACAAGGGTTTTCTGTAATTTTTTACCTATCTTTGTCGGGCCCGAAAAGCCGCGGGAAGCCCCTCCGGGGCATATCCGGGCGGTTTTGCCGACTTGTCGGCAAAGTTACGAAAAATTATTGGATTTTGAACGGATCAAGGGGAAAATATATCTTGTCGGCAACGGTGCTTCTGCTGTTCGCCCAGGCCGTGCTGGGCACGGCGGCGGGACGCGGAGTGCCGGGCATCCGGCCGGACGACACCCTGACGCTCCGGGCTTCCATCCCGGTCGCAGCCCCCCCGCTCCGCTCCGACGCCGCAACCCCCTCCGCCACCGAAGAGACTGCGCGTCCCGACTCCGAAGAGGCCTCACGTCCCGACAATCCCCGCCTGCGTCGCGCACAGGAACGGGCCGCCCGCCGGCAGGCCCGCCGCAATGCCGCAGCCGCCGACACTCCGGCCGTCCCGCGCGACACGCTCGCCGCCGACACCCTCGCCGCCGACACGATGCAGCGCGACACGGCCCGCAAACCGCGCAAGGCCACGGGGTTCCTCGACGGCGCAATCGAGGGCAAGAGCACCGACTCGCTCGTCTACGACGTGCGCAACAAGCTGGTCTACGTCTACAACGAGGGCGACGTCACCTACCAGAACAGCAACCTCAAGGCCGATTTCATGCGCATCGACATGACCGACAAGACGGTCTTCGCCTACGGCAAGCCCGACTCGCTCGACGGCAAGGCGATCGTAACCAAGCCGGAGTTCTCGGACGGCTCGGCCTCCTACCAGATGGACACGATCACCTACAACTTCGCCACCGAGAAGGCCAAGATCAAGGGCGTGGCGACGCAGCAGGGCGACGGCTGGCTCGTGGGCGGCAGCGTGAAGAAGATGCCCGACAACACGATCAACATCCAGGACGGCATGTACACGACGTGCGACGAGACCGACCACCCGCACTTCTACCTGGCGATGACCAAGGCCAAGGTGCAGCCCGGCAAGAAGGTCATCACGGGCCCGGCCTACCTGGTCATGGAGGACGTGCCGATCTACTTCCTCGGCATCCCCTACGGCTTCTTCCCGATCAACATGGGCCCGAAGTCTGGTCTGCTGATGCCCTCCTACGGCGAGGACGGCACGCGCGGCTTCTTCCTGCGCGACCTGGGCTACTACATCACGCTGGGCGACTACGCCGACCTGGCCGTCCGCGGCGGCTTCTACACGCTCGGCTCGTGGGAGGCCTCGGCCGCCTCGCGCTACATCAAGCGCTACAAGTACAGCGGCAGCTTCAACATCCAGTACTCGAACATCAAGACCGGCGAGAAGGGCGAACCCGACTACCTCAAGCAGAGCAACTTCCGCGTGCAGTGGACCCACTCGCAGGATGCCAAGGCCAACCCCGGCTCGACCTTCTCCGCGTCGGTGAACTTCGCCACGAGCGGCTACAACCGCTACTCGGCCAACACGCTCAACGACATTCTCTCGACGCAGACCAACTCGTCGATCTCCTACTCGAAGAGCTGGACCGGCACCCCCTTCTCGCTGTCGGCCAACATGGCCATCTCGCAGAACTCCTCGAACCAGTCGATCTCGCTGACCCTCCCGACGGTGGTCTTCAACGTCTCGCGCATCTACCCCTTCAAGCGCAAGGAGAAGACGGGCAAGGACCGCTGGTACGAGAAGATCTCGATGCAGTACACGGGCAAGATGACCAACTCGGTGACCACGACCGAGAGCGAGATCTTCACCAAAAAGACGCTCGAGAACATGAAGAACGGCATCGAACACTCGATTCCGGTCTCGGCGTCGTTCAACGTCTTCAACTACATCAACCTCTCGCCGTCGTTCAACTACAACGAGAAGTGGTTCTTCAAGAAGGTCGAGTACGAATGGAACCCGATGACCAACAAGGTCGACACGATGGCCAACGAGTACGGCTTCTACCGGCTCTACAACTACAGCATGAGCGTCTCGGCCTCGACGACCGTCTACGGCATGTACGACTTCACGAAGAAGAAGCGCGACCGCAAGATCCAGGCCATCCGCCACGTGCTGACCCCCTCGATCGGCTTCTCCTACACGCCCGACTTCGGCGACTTCAAGTACGGCTACTACAAGTCGCTGCAGCGCGACTCGCTCGGCACGACGCAGACCTACTCGCCCTATGCGGTGAACGCCTACAGCGTGCCGTCGTCGGGCCGCAACATGTCGATGAACTTCTCGCTCTCGCAGAACCTCGAGATGAAGGTGCTCTCGAAGCGCGACACCTCGGGCGTAAAGAAGATCAAGCTCATCGACGAGCTGCGCATCAGCGGATCATACAACTTCCTGGCCGACTCGATGCGGCTCTCGACGATCCCGATCTCGTTCCGCACGACGCTCTTCGGCAACTTCGGCATCAACCTCTCGGCGACGCTCGACCCCTACCGGCTGACACCCGACGGCAAGCGCATCAACAAGCTCTTCTTCCCGGGCCGCATCGTCTCGACGGGCTGGTCGTTCGGCTATACGTTCAAGTCGCGCGACGACCGTTCGCAGACGGCCATCAACGACATCACGTCGATCCCTCCGGAGTACATGAACCCCTTCTACGACCCCTACGGCACGATGGACCCCGTGCTGCGGCGACAATACATGGCCCAAACCTACTACGACTTCTCGCTGCCGTGGAACTTCGGCTTCAACTATACGGTCAACTACTCGATCACGACGGGCAACTACCCGCCCAAGGGCTACAAGAAGAACGTCACGCAGACGGTCGGTTTCAACGGCTCGCTCAACCTCACGCCCAAGATGGGCATCACGTTCCAGGGCGGTTACGACATCAAGGCCAACCGCCTGACCACCTCGTCGGTCTCGATCACGCGCGACCTGCACTGCTGGCAGATGTCCTTCTCGTGGATTCCGTTCGGCACCTACCGCTCGTGGAGCTTCAACATCGGCGTCAAGGCCGCGTCGCTCTCCGACCTGAAGTACGACAAGTCGCAGTCCATGTATGAAAACATGTACTGATACGCCGCGAGCCTCTTCGCGCCCGTCCATCCCGCACACTCCCGTTTCCGAGCGCACACCCGTCTCGGCCTGCCCGTCTCGGCACGTCCGTTTCGCACGTCACCGTTTTCACTCGCCCCCGTTTCCGGGCGCCTGCCTCTTTCCGCTCGCTACCCATACCTATTTGTATATACGGACAACGATCGCCCGTCGCCCGGCTGCCTTAACAACCCGAACAACCCTAACGGCCTGCTCCCCCGGACACCAGCGTCTCCGCCTTGTCCGCAACCGTGCCGGTGCAGGCCCGACTTCCGACACTTCACGCAACGTACAGCCGACGCGCGCATGCCCGCTGCCTCCGCAACGTACATCCACCCTACTCCGGCCCGGGAACAGTCCACTCCGCAACGTACAACTACCCTGCCCGGCCCCCGGAGACAGCCGTCGCAGGCAACGTATTGACAGCCTCTTCTGCACGTTTGTACCGCTCCGCAACCCGTGCGGAACATCCCGTCGGACGAACAACGCATGACATGAGCCCGGAAACACACCCCCATTTTGTAAATGTCATACGAATTTATACGTTTTTTAATAGCGATATTGTACAAAATTTATTAGTTTTGTATATTCAATATTTCAGCACGCACTGAAAAAACG
>OMET01000712.1_pt1 | contig 11564 bp, 10 predicted proteins | sample 1673841 | NCBI WGS metagenome assembly OMET01 (sample SAMEA103958129, study PRJEB25191) | human gut metagenome | reverse complement strand
CGGGTTTTACGCAATGCGGAAAACGAACGCTTGCCCCGCGGCAAAATACACGGTATCCTTAGAAAAGAACAAAGCGATCCATACCTGAAAAAATTTCATACCAATCTGGAGGGAACAACATGCTGCTGATACAAAATGCACGGATCCTCGGACACAATGGCGTTGAAGATATTCTCGTGAGCGACGAGGGCAAGTATCTCAAGATCGAGCCGAAGATCGACGCTGCCGCCTATCCGAATGCGACCGTGATCGACGCCAAAGAGATGATGGCTGCGCCCACCTTTGTCAACACGCATATGCATTTCGACAAAGCGTATACGTCCCTGCGCGGCCGCGAGGACAGCACCGAGACGCTGGAAGACTCCATCCGCATCATGCATGACCGCATCCGCAACTATACTGTGGAGGACGTTCGCGAGCGCGCGACACGCGCTATCCGCGAGTGCGTCATGTACGGCACGACGAAGCTCCGCACGAACGTGGACATCAGCAATCTGGACCCGAAGCTCGTAGCGCTGCAGGGCGTTCTCGAAGCCAAGGAGGCCACAAAGGATATCTGTGATCTGCAGGTGATCGCATTCCCGCAGGAGGGTATTTTCTGCAACAAGGGTACCGATAAGCTGATGTATGAAGCCATGGATATGGGCTGTGACATTGCAGGCGGAATGCCCGCCGCAGAGTGGCTGGACGAGCTGAAGCTCCGGCATGTGGATTTCGTGTTCGATATGGCGGAAAAGTATGGCACGCTCATCGACATGCACATCGACCAGTCCAAGGACATGTTTGACCGTTCGCTCGAGTACACCGCGTGGAAAACGCTTGAAAAGGGCTGGGCGGGCCGTGTGACCGGCGGTCATTGCACCTCCATTGCCTATCAGAACCAGTCGCACGCCATCAAGGTCATGAAGCTGATCAAAGAAGCGGGCGTGAATATCTGCACGAACACGCAGGTTCTCGCGATCATGGGTATCGACGCCGAGCCGCGCACCCGCGGTGTAACGCGTATTCGCGAAATGGTCGATATGGGCATCAACATCGCCACCGCACAGGATACCATCTGCGACGGATTCCATCTCTACGGAACGGGCGATCCCCTCGATTACGGCCTCATCGGCGCTTACACCAGCCAGTACAACACGCCCGAGACCGCAAGACTGATGTTCGACATGCTCACGACGCGCTCGATGAAGATCTTTGATCCGGAAGCAAAGTACGGCATTGAAGTCGGTAACGATGCGGATCTGAACATCATCGATGCGGATAATGTGCAGGAAGCGCTGCGTACCCGCGCTTCGCGGCCCTATGTCATTCGGCAGGGCAAGGTCATCGCGTCCTTTGAGAGAAAAGCGACGCTGCTGTAAAATCGGTTGATTCGCGGAGACGCGCCCCCCTGTTCTCTGCGGGATCACAAAACGTCCGGCCATACTTCCCCAATGGCCGGGCGTTTATTTGTTACTTCCGCATATCGCTGCGAAATACGTTCGACGTTCCGCAGAAGCGCTTGTGAAAATACGGGAACTGTGGTAAGCTATAACATAGTTCCATAATGCGGAACACTGGAGGGCAAGGATATGGCAACCAATCAGGTGCAATCATTGCAGCGTGCGATCCAACTGCTTGAAGCAATGGATAGCGCCCGCCGCCCAATGACGCTGCATGAGCTGGCAGAGGAATCCGGACTGGTCAAGAGCACCGTTCACCGTTTGCTTGCGACGCTCCGCGAAGCGGATCTTGTGGAGCAGCTTGCGGACGGCCGATATGCACTCGGGCTGCATCTGTTCGAGATGGGCTGTTCTGCGGGCTATATGCGCGACATCGTGTTCATTGCGCGTCCGTACATGCAGGCGATCTGGCAGCAAACGAACGAGTCGGTCAGTCTGTCGCTTCTGTCGCAGGGCGAGGCGCTGGTGTTGTCCTTTATCGAATCGACGAACACGTTTCGCGTGGTTGCGCGCACCGGCTCGAAGCTGCCCGTTCACTGCACCGTGCAGGGGAAGATCATGCTTGCGCATATGACGCGGGCGGAGGTGAAGCGCATCCTGCGCGAGCACGGGATGCAGGCGTATACGGCCAACACCAAGCGCAGCTTTGAGGAGCTGGAGCCGGAGCTGCAACGGATACGAGAACAGGGGTACGCCGTGGACAACAGCGAGTTCCACGCTGGACTTTGCTCCGTGGCGGCGCCGATCTATGATGAGAACGGTAATGTCTGCTATGCATTCTCCATTGTCAGCATGTTTCATCAGCTAAACACGCCGGAGTTTCGCCATGTGCGCAATCTTGCGCTTGTCGCGGCACGCGATATTTCGTTTGCGCTCGGCTATCGCGGCGATGCGTTTGCAGATATCGTGGAGTCCGCGGAGACCTCCGGCCTGCTGGTGCAGAGCGTTTCTCCGGGCAGCCGGAGATCCTAAGCGAGAAGGTTGGGGAAGAGGTCGATACATGCCGGATGCGGGAAAACAAATCGTTTTGCACGCAAGGCAATTGCGCATTCCAAGCCGATAGAATGAGAAACTGCCACAGGAGACGATGCCTATGTTTTGGCGGTTTTGATGCAAGATCAGCGATAGCAGACAGCGGATGTCCGTCATGTGATATTTGGGGCGGCTTACTGTATCGAATGCCTTGCAGTTGTATTCATCTATATCAGGAAAAGAGCAAAGTAAAAACCGCGCCCGCAAGAATTTGACCATGTGCATGGTCTTGCGTTTGCCGCGGCGCGCGCTGTTTCGTTTGCGGCGGCAATGCGTTTGCAGGCATCGTGGAGCCTGCGGGGGCCGCCGGCCTGCTGGTGCAGAGCACTTTGTCGGGCAGACGGAGAACGCGGACTCCCAAGGAAGCTATTTTCGCCTGCGGATTCGGAATCACAAAACGGACGGTTCACATGCGAACCGTCCGTTTTGCGCGAAACGACGGCGAAACCGAAGTATACAGGAAAGGGTGAAAGCCTTCAAAACGGATGCTTATTTGTCTGAAGGGTCAGCATTTTCCTCAAAAGCAGAGGCGGATGCAGCCATCCGTTCCGAAGCTATCGCCCGAGTGCGCGCCAAAGCCGCTCATCCGCGACGCCTGTGCAGGGTTGGCAGCAGATACGTTGAAATCGCAGCACCGCACGGCGCGTCTCCGATTGAAACGTGCCGGTGCAGACGTCGTGATACAGACAGAGACTTTGCAGCAGCGCTTGCAGCCAAAAGACAAATACGCCGCTGTCACCCTCTTGCAGGACGGGACGCGGCAGGCAGTCAATATGGACGCAGTCCGGACACAGCGCCTCCGGCTGTACGCGATAGAACAGGCCGCTTTTGACGGCGCGTGTTCGGAGCGCCTGCTGAATGCGGAAAGGGAGATGCCTGCCAAGATCAAAGGAGACGCCGCTTCCGTGGGGAGACGCTGCGAGCGGATCGGCAAACGCGCGATCGATCCGAAACGGCAGCGTGGCCTCGCGGCTGAAACGATCGAGCGCCTGCAGTGCCGCAGCATCCGTCCAGCCTGTGTCCGCGCGGGAGCGGCGGAAGAATTCGGCTGCGGAAAGACGCGCGTCCGTAAGCCCCGGTAAAGGCGCGTGTTCGTCGAGCGAATATCGTGCGGGGGCTTTGCCCGCAGTGCATACATACAGCGTAACGACCTTGCTTCCCCCCTCGCCCATATCCCGATACTGCTATGATATGTCAACTGGAGGGCGGTGTGTGCGTGCCGCGGCGAAGAAGAAAACGTGCGCCCGGAATGGAAACGGACAAGCCTGCCAGCAGGCGGTAATACAGCGTATATCGGGTGAAATAGGAACAGAGCAGCAAAACGCCGGCTGCGATCAGATATGCGCCGAGGCTTTTTGCGCCGATGGGAAGCTGGCGAAGCCCACGGCGTTTTTCGCGCCGTATCCGCTGCTCCCGTTCGATCGCTGCATAGACCTCTTCCCGGCGCGGATGGAGTGCGGCGTCGCGCATGGCGGTATCGACGAGCGCGGCTTCCCCGATGAGACGCAGACGTTCCGGCATGTGCCGGGCCAGAGTCTCTGCTGTTTTTGTGAACCCGGCGGATGCGCACACGGTCAGCGTCGCGTCCTTTTGTTTTTTGAGCAGCGGCAGCAGTTCGTCCGCACTGACGGGCTCCGCACGTTGGAATACGACGGGCGTCCGTTCGCCGGAAGCCTTTCGACACAGGGAACGAAAACGCCGTCCGTCAAGCAGGCACAGCCGTTCGGAGAGGAGCTTCCGTGAAAGACGATCGGTTTCTCTCGGAATAAACCGGAGCAGCGACGCGCGGCGAACGATCAGCAGGATCACGCCGGCAAACAGCGAGGCAACGATCGCGAGCGGCAGAGCGTGTTCCGTTCGAAGCGCTTTGTTTCGGAGGAACAGATACGTCCCGGCAAACAACAGCAGCAAGAGCGCGACAGTATCGAGCACGCGGGCGATCAGCCGTTTGCCGCGCGCCTGCTTTTCACGGAAATAGCGACGGACGATCCGGGACTCCGCCATAAAATGCGCCCCCTTTGTTCAAGTAGTTTTCGGGTCGGCTCTTCATGCGGAGGATTGCCATTTCTCCAAAAAGTATACTATAATAGAACCGAACAATGCGAAGGGAGAATAGCAGGATGCGCATCGGCGTTCTTGGCGGCACATTCAATCCGATCCATTGCGCCCATATTCGGACGGCGCTTGCGGCAAAGTCTGCGCTTTCCCTCGATCGGGTGCTGCTCATGGTCGCAGCGGATCCACCGCACAAGCAGGTCGCGGGTGCGGTGCCTGCACAGGTGCGTCTGCATATGACGGCGCTGGCGGCGGAGGAGTATCAGGGCCTTGAAGCATCGGCGCTGGAGCTGCATCGCGCAGGAAAGAGCTACACGGCGGATACGCTGCTTTCCCTGCACAAACAGTATCCGGAGGACGAATTGTTTTTACTCGTGGGCAGCGATATGCTTCGCGACCTGCCGAATTGGTACCATCCCGACTGTATTTGCCGATTGGCCGTGATCGCGGTCGTTCCGCGCGGCGGATGCGATGCGGAGGATGCGGATCGGGCGCAGCTGCTCATGAAAGAGTTCGGCGCGCGGGTCGTTTTTTTGTCGGTCGCTCCGCAGACGCTGTCCTCTACCGAGATCCGCGGCAGACTGTATCGCGGACTGCCAGTGACTGGATTGCTGCCGCCCGCAGTGGAGACAGAACTCTATGAGAGCGGCATTTATTTTCCGGAGCGGATCCACGCCCTGCAGCAGCGCTGCCGCGCGGCGCTCACGGAAAAACGGTATGCGCATACCATGGCGGTCGTGCGGCGCACGGCGGAACTCTGCGCACGACATGGTGCAGAGCCGGAGCAGGCGCGGCTTGCGGCGCTGCTGCACGACTGCGCAAAATGTATGCCGGAGACCGTGCTGCGCGTGTTGTCCGGCGACGATACGGGCATTGCGCCCGTACAGCATGCCTTTGCGGGCGCAGTGCTTGCAAAGACAGAGTACGGCGTTCGGGACGAGGCGGTGCTTCGCGCGATCCGGCTGCACAGTACGGGGGATGCGGGGATGACGGCGCTCGATATGTTGGTGTATCTTGCGGATATGACCGAGCATACGCGGAGCTTTCCGGGCGTGGAAATGCTGCGGGACGCGGCGAACGAGAGCCTGACGGGCGGAATGCGCCGGGCGCTGCGCCGAACGGTCAGGTATTTGGAACAGAGGAAGCAGCCGGTACACCCGGCGACATTTCGCGCGATCAAGGCGCTGGAAATCGATGAGGAGGTACGGATTTGAAGGAAACGATCGACGCTCAGGTGAAAGGGATCTTAGAAACGCTGTATGACAAGAAGGCGCTGAACATTCTTGCGATCCCCGTGGGGGATAAAACGGTGCTTGCGGACTGGTTCATTGTCTGCAGCGGCCGCGCGACCCCGCAGGTAAAGGCGCTCTGCGACGAACTGGAGGATAAAGCGGCGGGATTCGGTCTGACGCTCCGGCGCAGAGAGGGTTACGCGGAAGCACGCTGGATCGTTTTGGATTACGGCGATATCCTCGTACATATTTTCCACCCCGAGGAGCGGCAGTATTACAATATGGAGCATCTCTGGGATACGGACAACGGAACAATCCGATACTCTGAGCAGCGCGACGCCGAACTGCGCTGAAACAGAACGGACGAAAATGGCAGAGGGCAAGCCCGGTCATTGCCGCACTGAGAAAGCTATGCGGCGGCCGCGCCATGCGTATTAGAATACGCTTGCCACGGCGAACAGGCAGGTTTTGGGGACGGGCGGCCGGATGGGATAATGAGACGCGGGCGGTTTGGGCAGACTGCGGACGGAATGGGAGACGGAGATGGAACGATCGTGGCAGGGCATCGTCGTGCTGGATCTGCACGGGAAAAACGCCTATCAGGCGCGCATCGCAGTTGATGCAGCGCTTCGGAGAGCCGACCGCGGCGTGTACCGTCTGCGTGTGATCCATGGCCACAACCGCGGTACCGTTCTGCGCGATCTGCTATCGACATACGCCGCGCACGAGAAGGTGCTGCGGGTCGCGCAATACAATGCGGGAACGACAGATCTGATTCTGCGTGAAATGTAACGCGCGAACGGAAAGGGGGGGGACTGTACGGGCGAAAGGGACGCTTCCTTTGCTTTGATAAAAGCACATGAAGCGATATCCTTGCCTGTATCTCGGCGTACAATGCAACTCGGACGGCTCACATACGAACCGTCCGAGTTTTGTTTCAAATGAATGCGTGGGAGATAGTCGATCGACCTCGGAAGAAACGTTCCTTGACCGTCCGCTGCGCTCTTGTTCAACGACCGCCGCGCACAGTATGGCGGGAACGGTCAGTGCGCAGGAGAAGGCGCAGGCGCGGAATAGGTCGTCAGCGATTCCGCAGGGATATGCTCGAACATGTCGTTGATTCCCGAGTCCGGGCCGACGGCGCTGTAGTACAAGCCATACTCGGCAATGCTCCAGCGCCCGGTGTCCTCCACTTCAAACCAGAGCCGCTTGCGTTCCGAGACGTGCTGCTCCCAGCCGAGTTGTGCGACGTCCTTTGCACTCAGGCCGGAGAAAAACGGGATGGGCGCGCGTGTGTCCAGCGTGAGCGGCTGTTCGGCATAGAGATGAATATAGAGCTTTTTGACCTGCCATGCGCCATAGTCTGCCGCGGAGTCGGGATCGTAGGATGGATCCGCAGCAAGCGGAAGGGCTGCTGCGACGACCGCCGCCGTGGCCTTATGCAGAGGCTGACCGTATTCGCCGTTAAAATCATGCGTGACGACAACCTCCGGCTTGACGCGGCGCAGCATACGTACCACGCCGGTGAGAACTTCGTCGTAATCCCAATGCTTCCAGATCTTGTTTTCATCCGGCCGCCCGTCCAAAAACCAGCAAAACAGCGGCATGCAGCGGATTCCCGCAGTCCAGCAGCCGTTGAGCGCCTCTGTGTAACGGCGGCGGGTCTTGCAGGTCATGAACAGCGTTGTGCCGGTCAATCCGTCCCTGCCGCAGTAGATGGGCGCGACTGCGCCGAGAAACAGCTGGTCGTCGTCCGGATGTGCGGATATGACAAGAAAATCGAGCTTATCCGGCGTCGGCGACCAATCGTGCAGGAAGGCGGGCAGCGCGCCGTGGCTAAAGACCATACAGTCGGAGATATGGTATGCTTCGGTCGCGACGATCTCGACCCGAACGGCTTCCGGAAGCAGCGGAAGCCACTGCACGAGCAGCGCAGGATCCGGCGTATCGGTCTGAAGCAGCGCTCCAGAGGCATCGTACTGCAAGACTTCATATGCCGTTGGACGGGTGAAGAAGGAAAGGTACAGCGCCGCGGCGCCGAGGTCGGGGGCAAAGGAGATTGCGATACGCGCACCCGCGCGGACGCGCAGGTTCGAGGTGTATTTATCGTCATAGAGATTGTGCGCTGCGAAGCCGCGTTTCGGAAGAGAATACACGCATTCCGAAGAAACGGAGACGGCTTCGGCAGACGCAGCGGGGGGAGCGGCATCGGACGCTTCACGGTCGCTTGCGGCGGTGGACGGCGTATCCGGAAGGTCTGGGTGATCCGCCCTTGCGGAGGAGAGGTCTGTCAAAAGAACGGCACAGCACAACAGCAGCAAAGCGACACGGCGCAGCATCAAATCGTGGCCTCCAATCCTACGCGGAAAACAGCCGCAGCGCGCTGTAAAGCACTGCGCCGCCATTGTTCCGCAAAACTGTTCCTCAGAAATCGATATGATACCATATGTTAGCAGTTACAAATACACTTGTCAAATGGCCGGACAGGGCGACACCGCCGCAGACAAGGGTGCGAAGACTGTGGCCGCGCGCATTTGTACGGAGCAGCCTGCCATATGTTTTGCGGGGGTTCTTCACAAAGGATACACAGGAAAACAAAGGGGATCTCCAAATCATGCTGTATTATAGGTCTGGAAGGAAACGACAGGAGGTTTGAGACGCTATGAAAGAAAGAAAATTGCGTTTGATCGTTATGTGTGCGGTATTTGCAATATGGACGCTGCTGCTGGCGGCATGCGGTAACGGCAATACGGCGCAGACTGCGGACAACGTGGAGCGTGTGCAGCAAACCGGCAGGATCCTGCACATCGATATTGACGCCGGGCAAATCACGATCGAGACGATGACCGCGTCCACCGCAGGCACTGAAGGACAGCCGCCGGAAAAGCCGGAGGGGAGCGCGGAGATGCAGCAGCCGCCGGAAGCGCCCGAGAACGGGAAAGCGCCGAACGCCGGGAACGGTACGGTATATACGGTGACGAGTCAAACCGACATTCTCGATGCGGACGGAAATTCTGCTGCGCTGTCTGTCCTGCAGGAATTCTCCGTCGTTACATTCACGGCAGACGGCGATACGCTGCTGGCGGTAGCGATCACGGCAGACATGCAGAACGGCATGGCCGGACCGGGGGGCATGGAAAAAATGAGCGGATCGGGCGGCACAGATTCCGCCCCGACGGAATATGCCGCGGAGAACCATTATACAGAGGATGCCTCGGAGACGTCCGTGACGCAGATGTCGGTCGGAACCGACGAGGGCATCGTTTGGGTGTCGAATGGCGCAGCGGTCACATTGCGCGGTATTACGGCTGACAGGACCTCCGTCGATAGTACAGGCGGTGACAACGCGAGTTTTTACGGCATAGGGGCTGCCTATCTCGTTACGGATGGGACGCTGAACCTGTCCGACAGCGCCGTCACCACGGATTCCGCTGGCGGTGCAGGCGTTTTTGCATATGGCGGCGGGGTCGCGAACGTAGCCGATACGGTCATCATTACGAAGCAGGACACGCCCGGCGGCATCCACGTTGCGGGAGGCGGCACGCTGCACGCGAAAAACCTGACGGTCGAGACCTACGGCGCTTCTTCCGCGGCGATCCGCAGCGATCGCGGCTCCGGTACCATGACAGTGGACGGCGGCACATATACGTCCAATGGGACAGGCTCTCCGGCTGTGTATTCCACGGCGGACATTACAGTCTCCAACGCAGTGCTCCTTGCAAACGGGTCGGAAGCGGTGTGCATCGAGGGCAAGAATTCTCTGAAGCTGTCGAATTGTGACGTGACATCTTCCATGCCGGATAACGACCAGAACGATTGCAAGTGGACCGTTATTCTGTATCAAAGCATGTCCGGAGACGCGGAGATCGGCAGCGGCAGCGGGCGGCAGCTTGACGAGCATGGCGGGAGGACTATTCTATACCACCAATACCTCCAGTTCCTTTACGCTGCGATCCGTAGAGATCAAAACTGCGGGTACACCGGATTTCTTTCTGAAATGCACGGGCAACAGCAACAAACGCGGCTGGGGGCAGGCGGGCGGCAACGGCGCAAACTGCGTGTTTACCGCGATCGGGCAGCAAATGACGGGAGATATTCTCTGGGACAGCATCAGTACGCTGGAACTGAACATGACGGAGAACAGTACGCTCATGGGAGCGATCGTTGACGATGAATCGAATGCTGGGGACGGCGGGAACGGGTATGCGAACGTGACGGTCGACGCGACGTCCAAGTGGGTCGTGACCGGGGACAGCATTGTGACTGTTCTGAACAATTCCGGTACACTGATCGACGCAGAAGGAAGAACGGTCTCCGTTGTAGGACTTGACGGAGTCGTTTATGTGCAGGGCGACAGCATTTATACGGTCACGGTACAGACATATCACGGCTGAAACGGCCGATCGTTCGAAAGGCGTGGTGCGGGCATACCGCAGGCCGTCAGCACGGAAACCCGTGCTGACGGCCTTTTTTGCGCTTGTAAAGTGGAAACGCCGCCCTGAGCGGACAGCGTCTCGGTCAAATGAAAACCAAAGTAATGTGGGGCGTCTGCTCCAACGCCGATACAATATCGGAGCAGCCGGAGGCTGTCCCTGGGAAAAACCAGAGAATGCAGAACGCGGCGCCGCCATGCTTTCACATGCGTCCGGCGGGCAAAAGAGACATATGCCGGCAGCTTGCGTGGAACAAGCGTTATTGTTCGCTGGATCCGTCCAGCTTTGCGCCGCAGGATTTGCGAATGCAGAGCTGCGGCTGAAGGACGACCTCTTGCGGCTGTCGGTCGGCGTCTGCGGGAGAATCGATGAGATCGAGCAGCATATGTGCAGCGATCGACCCGAGCTGCTGAATGGGCTGCCGGATGGTCGTAAGCTCCGGCTCGGACAGCATGGCGACGGAGGAATCGGTAAAGCCCACGATGGCGATCCGCTCGGGAACCGGGACGCCGAGATCCCTGGCCGCACGGAGCGCGCCGAAGGCCATTTCGTTGCTGGCGCAGCAAAGCGCATCCGGCGCATCCGGCCCCTGCAAAAGCGACCACGCCTGCTGATAGCCGCCCTCGACCGTGTTCGGCGTGTTCAGGATCCAGCGCTCGTCGAAGGGAAGATCCTGCTCAAAAAAGGCGCGCCGCCAGCCGCCGCAATAACTGGCGGCGAATTGGAACGAGACCTGTTCAACGAGCAGTGCGATTTTGCGCCGCCCAAGCGAAAGCAAGTGGGAGGTTAGGCGGAATGTAGCCTCGCTGAAGTCCGAATAGCAGCGCGGGTAAACGGACGGCGCCCGGTCATATTTCCTTGCCAGCACAATCGGCGTATGGCTGCGGGTAAACCATGCGATCTCCGCCTCGTGGTAGTCGCGCAAGGCCCAGACGATCCCCGCGTAACGCTGCCGGCTCAAGGATTCAAGCTGCGCGCTTCGATATAGGGGATCCGTGCTGATCGGCGCATACAGGATCGTATCATCACAGGCTTGCAAAACCGAGGAGAAACCGGAGAAGGCCGGTTCATAAAAGACATAATCCTCAGCATCGAAAACAAATAGGAGCATACGGGAAGCAGCCGCTCCGCCGGCGGAGGTTGAACGCCGCGAAGAAACATAGTTCGTCTCCTGCATGGTGCGAAGGATGCGCTGACGGGTCTCAGCCTGTACAAGTTCCGGGTTGTTGACAGCGCGCGAAACCGTCGCAACAGAAACGTTGCAAAGGCGGGCGATCTCTCGAATGTTGATTTGAACCAGTCCTCTCGAATCGATGTATACTTTTTTTAGTATAGCATAAAAGCGACCGGAAGAAAAACGAATTGCATGG
>OMET01000704.1_pt1 | contig 11622 bp, 10 predicted proteins | sample 1673841 | NCBI WGS metagenome assembly OMET01 (sample SAMEA103958129, study PRJEB25191) | human gut metagenome | reverse complement strand
GAGATAAGCATGTACGTATGCGGCCCGACGGTATACAACTTTATTCACATAGGCAACGCAAGGCCGCTGGTGGTGTTCGATACCCTCAGGCGGTATCTTGAATATAAGGGCTACAAGGTAAGGTTCATATCCAACTTTACAGATATAGACGACAAGCTCATCCGCCGGGCCAAAGAGGAGCACACCACGGTGCCGGAGCTTGCGGATAAGTATATAAAGGAATACAAAACAGATGCGGAGGGCCTCTGCGCCGAGCCTGCCACCTGCAATCCCCGCGCTACCGAGCACATACCCCAGATAATCAAGCTGGTGGAGACCCTCATAGAAAAGGGCCATGCATATCCCGTAGCAAACGGCGATGTATATTTCTCCGTCCGCTCCTTCCCGGGCTACGGCAAGCTTTCAGGCCAGTCCATAGACGACCTTGAATCCGGCGCGCGCATAGAGCCGGGAGACCTGAAGCGGGACCCCTTGGACTTCGCCCTCTGGAAGGGCGCCAAGCCCGGCGAGCCGGCGTGGGACTGCCCCTGGGGCAAAGGCCGCCCGGGCTGGCACATAGAGTGCAGCGCCATGAGTATGGAGCTTTTAGGCCCCACCTTCGACATTCACGCGGGCGGGCAGGACCTCATATTCCCGCACCATGAAAACGAGATAGCCCAGAGCGAGGCCGCCACAGGCAAGCCCTTCGCAAGGTACTGGATGCACAACGGCTATATAAATGTTGACAATCAGAAGATGTCAAAGTCACTGGGCAACTTCCGCCTTGTGCGGGACATAGCTCAGGAGTTCGACCTTGAGGCCGTCCGCCTGTTCCTGCTCTCCGCCCAGTACAGGAACCCCATCAATTTCACCCGTGAGCTTATCGAGCAGGCCAACACCGCCCTCACCCGTATCCGCACCGCCCGGGAACGCCTTGCCGAAGCCAAGGAAGGCCCCGCTACGGAGGAGGACGCCAGATTCTGCGCATCTTTGGAGGAACACGAGAAAAAGTTCTGCGACGCCATGGACGACGACCTGAACACCGCAGACGCGCTGGGCGCAATGTTCGACTACGCCCGGGCTGTCAACACCTTCGTAACAGAGCCCAGAAGTAAGGAAGCGCTGGAAAGGGCGGCAAAGCTCTTTGACGATATGACCAACGTGCTGGGCATACTCCAGCATAAAAAGGCGGAGGAATTCCCCAAAGAGGCGGTCGCTCTGCTAAACGAGCGCGCAGAAGCCCGCAAGGCCAAAAACTGGGCCCGGGCAGACCAGATCCGCGAGGAGCTGAAGGCAATGGGCTTTGCGGTGGAGGACAGCAAGGAGGGCGCAAAGCTGAAGAGGCTGTAAAGGGCGCGCCTGCTAAAAAATCCACGGATTCAGCCAATACATTTTTGAACAATATTTTAAATCATTGCCATATGCCTTGAAATAAGGCATAACGGCTGATAGAATCAGGAGGAAATAATCATTGGGAAGCGATATGCTTTCGCTCTTTAGCCTTATAATAGGCGTGTACCTCATATATGCCGCCATAGTCGGGCGCGGCAAGCTGTATGAGAACGAGTACCTGAACTGTCCGAGGGAGCAATACGTCAAGGGGCTGCGCATACTGGCTGCCATATCCGGCGTGCTGCTCACGGTATCCAACCTTCTGGAGTATCTTGGCGTCATAGCCTACGGCTCCCCCATAGCCATCGCGCTTTGGGCGCTGGGCTTTGCAAGCCTGATAGTCATGATGGTGTACTCCTCGAAAAAGACCGACAGAAAGGCTGCGGCGGCGGGGCATAAGACCGCCGCGTCCGCCGAAAAAAAGGATTACGACCCTCTTCGCGCCGCCTTCGTGTTCGACGATGATGAGGACGTATCCCAAAAGAAAGAAAAATAAGAAATCACTCTGAAAGGAAAGCGTTTATGAAAAAGACTATTATCCGCATCGTAGCAGTGGCCATGCTGGCACTGATGGTGCTGACCGCACTTCCCGCCTTCGCTTATAATATCGTAGGCACGGCGGCGGCCCAGACCCCTGTTTACAAGGACACCAAGGGCAGGAAGGTCGAGCTGTATGTCAGCGGCCCCGTCACCATAAACAGGCAGGATAACAAATCCGGCATGTACAACGTCACCGTCAGCTATGACGGCAAGACCTACACCGGCTGGGTATACCCCTCCGCCATCTCCGGCATAGGCTATGACAAGAGCACCGGCGGCTCTGCCTCCGGCTCCACCTCCGGCACCACCGGCGGCACGACCTCCGGCGTTACCGGCACCTATACCGCCACCATCGCCACCGGGGCGGCCATAAACGTCAACGGCACCAACTACCCCGTAAGCGTAGGCGGCAGCATCAACGTCAACTACCGCGACGCGGCCGGCACTCAGGTAAACGTGACCGTAGGCAACGTCACCGGCTGGGTAGCCGCCTCCTCCCTCTCCGGCTTTAGAAGGAACGGCTCCTCCATAAGCCTTTCCGACCTGCCCACCAGCGGCGGAACCACCGGCGGTATCATCGGCGGCACTACCACCCCCGCCCCCACCCCCTATGTAAACCAGAACCAGAACACCGCCAGCGGCACCTTCTCAGCCAACCTCGCTGCGGGCACTGCTATTACCAATAACGGCAAGACGGTAGGCATCGTGCAGAACGCGGGCAACGTCACCGTCAACTACCGCGACGCCTCCGGCTCCCAGGTATTCGTCACCATAGGCAGCGTTGCGGGCTGGGTACCCGCAAGCGCCATCTCCAACCTCAGGAGCACAAGCTCCGGCTCCATCAACGTAGCCAACCTGCCCACCAGCGGCGGCGCCATAGGCGGCAATACCGGCTCCGAGGTAAGGGCATACGATACCGCAAAGAGCGCCGTATCCAAGGACAAGAATATCTACGTCCGCTCTACCGCCACCAGCTCCACCAAGGGCGCTACCAAGCTGCGCAATATGCGGGGCAAGACCTTCACCGTGCTGGGAACCGACAGCACCGGCAGCTTCCTGTATGTGGACTACAACGGCACCCGGGGCTTCGTCCGGGCTCAGGACTTCACCTTCACCAGCGGCAACGTGGTGGAGCAGAAGCCCAACAACAACACCGGCACAAACGGCGGCAACGTGACCTCCAACAACACCGGCATGGCCGCCATAGGCACCCCCGCAGGCAAGGGCACAGGCTCCAGCTCCGAAAAGTGGGGCAGCATAACCATACCCAACGCAGGCAACTACCCCATCTACGGCAATTATATCGGCGAAAAGAAGGGCAAGACATACTATTACTATGACTATGTGCTCCGCAAGAGCTACTACTACGTACACACCACCACGGCCCAGGGCTCTCAGGTAGCGGTGGTAATGGGCCACAACAACCGCAAGAAGGTAGGCACCTCAAATTCCTACTTCCACAACCTGCACCACATCCAGAACGCCATACTGGGCAAGTCAAGCTGCGAAAAGTGCAAGGCGAGCTGCTCAGGCTACGGAAAGAGCATTTCCGCAAGCTGGGAGGGCAGCAGCAGCTGGGAGGTAGTGGCCTTCTTCGAGGTATCCAAGAACAAGGCGTATAAGAACATACTGCCCCAGATGGCGCAGCCCTGGAACTACACCACCGCCCAGTACCTCTCCAACGTGAAGTCCTATGTGAACACCTTCTCCAGCAAGAGCTGGGCAAACACCTCCGCCCTTACCGATAACGGCAAGTACATGATGCTCGTCACCTGCGGCGACAGCGGCGACAACGACAGCATCGCAAAGCTGTACATGCTGCTCAAGGCGGTAGGCTAAACGGCGCAAATACAAATAAAGCGGCTTAAAAGCCGCTTTTTTTGTATCCACTAAAATAATTCTTATGTTATAATGTATCTTGGCGTGGAATAGGCGCCGGAAGGAGTAATTTAATGAAGAAATGTTCTGTCGGCGGTCAGGCCGTTATGGAGGGCGTCATGATGAAGGCCCCCGGCGGCATCGCCATGGCGGTCCGGGACGCAAAGGGCCGCATAATATTGGATTATAAAGAATATCAGACAAAGGCTCAGAAGGGTACCTTCTACGGCCTGCCCATAGTGCGGGGCGTGGTGGCCTTCGTGGAGAGCCTTACCATAGGCATGAATACCCTCACCAGATCCGCGGAGCTCATAGGCGACCCCATAGACGAGGAGCCCACAAAATTCGAGAAGTGGCTGTCGGAAAAGCTGGGCAAGTCGGTAGAAAAGGTTGTGATGGGGCTTGCGGTGATACTGGCCGTTGCGCTGTCCGTGGGGCTGTTCTTCCTGCTGCCCCAGTTCATAAGCAGCCTTATTTTTCGCGGCAGCGCCGCCGCCTCCGCCACAAAGTGCCTGGTGGAGGGACTTGTGCGGCTATGCATTTTTATAGGCTACATATTCTTCTGTGCAAGCGTGAAGGATATAAAGCGGGTGTTCATGTACCACGGGGCGGAGCATAAGACTATCGCCTGCTATGAGGCGGACGACCCCCTCACCCCGGAAAACGCCATGAAGCACAGCCGCCTCCACCCCCGCTGCGGCACCAACTACCTCTTCCTCGTCATGGCGGTATCCATAGTGTTCTTCGCGGTGGTGGGCTGGAACGAGAGCTTCTGGCTCAGGCTGCTTTCCCGCATAGTGTTCCTGCCGTTGGTGGCAGGAATAAGCTATGAGGTGCTGAAGCTCGCCGCGAAGTACGAAAACATCTTCACTAAAATAATACGCGCCCCCGGCATGGCGCTCCAGTACATCACCACAAAGGAGCCTACGGCGGACATGCTGGAGGTGGCCATAGCTTCCTTCAACCTTGCCATGTCAGAGCCAAAGGAGGCGATGGAGGCGGTGAGAAGGAACCGGGAAGAGACGGCGGATAAGGCGGAAGCATGACCGCGCTGGAATACGCGGAGGGGCTGCTTTCCCCCGTTACTGAGGAGCATGAGGCCGAGGCGCGGATAATTATATCCGACCTCACCGCCCTGCCCATAGGGCGCATAAATATAGAAGCCCCTCCCCTCTCCATGGCGCTTAAGGAGAGCATAGACGGCATAGTCAAAAGGCGGGCGCGGGGCGAGCCCCTTCAATATATACTGGGCAAATGGGAGTTTATGGGGCTGCCCTTTTACACGCGGCACTGCGCGCTGATACCGCGGCAGGATACCGAGACGCTGTGCGAGGAGGCACTGTCGATAGGCGGCAAGACGCTTCTTGACCTCTGCTGCGGCACCGGCTGCATAGGGGTATCGCTGGCAAAGCTTGGGGGCTTTGAGGTGACCTTTGCCGATATAAGCCCGGACTGCCTCGCCCTTGCCCGGGAAAACGCCGCCCTCAACGGCGTATCGGGCAAATTCCTGCTGACGGACATGTTCTCTGATATATCCGATAGCTTCGACCTTATCTGCGTAAACCCGCCCTATATACCCACCTCGGAGCTTGCCTCATTGCAGGCCGAGGTGAAGCGGGAGCCGGTGCTTGCGCTGGACGGCGGCGTGGACGGGCTGGACTTTTACCGCCGGATATCCCGGGATTATGCTGCCCACCTGAACCCCGGCGGCACTCTCCTTATGGAGGTGGGCGCGGGGCAGGCGGAGGACGTGGCGGCGATGTTCCCGAAAGCGGAGATAATAAAGGATATTTGCGGCATAGAAAGGGTGGTGGCGGTCAGGAGATGAAAAGGCTGATATTCCTCATGCTGCCGCTGCTTTTCATGGCGGGCTGCGCCGTGGGCGCGGCGCTTCCGGCGGAGCCGGAGATAACGCCCTCCCCTTCACCCACTTTCTCCCCCGCGCCCTCACCCTCCCCCTCGCCGGAGCCGGAGGTATACCGGGCCAGCGTGGGCATAGTGGGGGACATACTGATGATGACGAGCCAGATACAGGGGGCGAAAACCGCCGAAGGGTACGACTTCAGGCCCAGCTTTTACGCCATGGAGCCCCTGTTTTCCTCCGTTGACATAATGGCGGGCAACTTTGAATGCACCCTTGCGGGGGAGGCAGCGGGTTATACCCAAAGGCGGCCCGCCGCGCCGCCACCAACCGAGGATGACCCCAACCCCAGGCAGCCCTACCAGACCTTCAACGCGCCGGACGAGCTTGCGGCGGATCTAAGGGCAGTGGGCTTCGACCTTCTGACCACCGCCAACAACCACTGCCTGGACAGGGGCAAGGAGGGGCTTTTCCGCACGATAGAGACGCTTAGAGCCGCCGGGCTTGCCCAGACCGGGACGTATTTGAGCGAGGAGGAGCGGGACGTCCCCTGCATAATGACGGCGGGCGGCATCACCTTCGGCTTTGTCGCCATGACCGAGAGCGTGAACAGCTATGACGCAAGGCTGGGGGGCGACAGCTGGGCCGTGGGGCGGGTATCCCAGCGGGAGCGCATACAAGGTGAGATAAAGGCCTGCAGGAGCGCCGGCGCGGATATGGTTATAGCCTTCCCCCACTGGGGCGAGCAGTATATGGACAGCCCGGTCAGGCGGCAGCGGGAGTACGCCCAAATGCTTGCGGAATGGGGCACGGACGCAGTGATAGGTAGCCACCCCCACTGCGCCGAGCCCTTTGAATGGATAACGGCGGAGGACGGGCGCAGAGTGCCTGTCGCCTACTCCATGAGCAACTTCATATCCAACATGGCGGGGCAGAATACCGAGTACGGCCTGTTTCTGCGGCTGGATGTGAAAAAGGACGGGGGCGGCGTAAGCATCGAGATGAGCTACCTGCCCACCGCCTGCATAATACAGAAGGCCGGCGGCAGGCGGCTGCATCAGCCCATACCCTGCTGGGCGGAGGAAGCAAAGCGCACCGGCGTCGAGCCGCTGAGCGAGGGCGAGCTTAAAAAGACCCAAAGGGCATTCGACTACGTTGTGAAAATATGCGGCCTTGAGAACGCAGGGCTTATAGAATGGACGGAGGAATATGATAAACAAGCTTAACGCACTGAAAAGACGCTACGAGGAGCTGACCGCAGCCCTCTCAGCCCCGGACGCAATGAACGATCAGGCCGCCTGGCGGGAGATGGTAAAGGAGCACAGCCAGCTTGAGGAGATAGTCAACGCCTTTGACGAGTATACCGCCGCAGTGCAGTCCGAAGCGGACTGCAAGGCCATGCTGGAGGAGCACCTCGACCCCGAGATGAAGGAAATGGTGCACATGGAGATGGCTGAGCTTGCGGAAAAGCAGCGGAAGCTCATAGAAGATATGAAGATAATGCTGCTGCCCAAGGACCCCAACGACGAGAAAAACGTAATATTGGAAATACGCGCAGGCATAGGCGGCGACGAGGCGGCGCTCTTCGGCGCAGACCTATTGCGCATGTACCAGCGCTACGCAGAGCGCCACGGCTATAAAATGGAATACATGAACGAAAACACCACCGAGGCAGGGGGCGTAAAGGAAGTAGTGCTGAACATAATCGGCAGGGGAGCCTATTCGCGGCTCAAGTTCGAGAGCGGCGTTCACCGGGTGCAGCGCGTGCCGGAGACTGAATCCCAGGGCCGCATACACACCAGCGCCGCGACAGTCGCCGTAATGCCGGAGGCTGAGGATGTGGAGGTGGAGATAGACCCAAAGGAGCTTCAGATAGACACCTACCGCTCAGGCGGCGCGGGGGGGCAGCACGTAAACAAGACGGAATCCGCCATACGCATCACCCATATACCCACCGGCATAGTGGTGCAGTGCCAGGACGAGCGCAGCCAGCATAAGAACAAGGACAAGGCCATGAAGGTGCTCAAGTCCCGCATATACGAGCATTTCCTCAAGGAAAAGGAGAGCGCGGAGGCCTCCGCCCGCCGCAGCATGGTGGGCAGCGGCGACCGCAGCGAGCGCATACGCACCTACAACTTCCCCCAGGGCCGGGTGACGGACCACAGGATAAACATGACCCTCTACCGACTGGAGTCCTTCCTTGACGGGGACATGGACGAGATGATAGACGCGCTGATATTGGCGGAGCGCACAGCCCAGCTCACCGGGGAGGCGGAATAATTGGATACTCGGTACTTCAATGCCGTCAAACAGCCCGAGGCAGGCACAAAGCTGGGAGGCAGCGTAATACGCTCAGGGGGCCTGGTGGCCTTCCCTACCGAGACGGTCTACGGTCTTGGGGCCAACGGCCTTGACGGCGAGGCGGTAAATAAGATATTCGAGGCCAAGGGCCGGCCCAACGACAACCCGCTGATACTGCATATCGCAAAAAAGAGCGACCTGAAGGATCTGTGGAAGTCGGTTCCGGAAAGGGCAAGGCTGCTGATGGACGAGTTCTGGCCGGGGCCGCTGACCATGGTATACCTGAAAAGCAGCAGGGTTCCCAACGAGGTAAGCGCGGGGCTGGACACTGTTGCCGTGCGTATGCCCGACAATAAGACGGCGCTGGCACTCATACGCGCTGCGGGGGTGCCCATAGCTGCACCCAGCGCGAATTTATCCGGCAAGCCCTCCCCCACCACCGCCGATCACGTCAAGGCGGACATGAACGGGAAAATAGACGTAATAATAGACGGCGGCCCCTGCAATATAGGCGTGGAGTCCACCGTGGTGTCCCTAATGGGAAGCGCCGTCACCATACTCCGTCCCGGCGGTATTACCCGGGAAATGCTGGAGGCCGTAATAGGCCCGGTAAACCTTTCCCCCGCCGTTTTAGCCCCCCTGAAGCAGGGGGAAGCCGCGGCCTCCCCCGGCATGAAGTACAAGCATTACGCCCCCGACGCCCAGGTTATCGTAGGCACAGGCTCATTGCCGGATATGGCGGCAAAGCTCATAGCCGAGTACGACAGGCGGGAGGCGGAGGGCCTGACCTGCATAATTTTCGCCACCGAGGAAACTCGCTGTTTCTACAGGGGGAAAAGGTATGTTATAATAGGCGAGAGAAAAAACCCCCTTACCCTCTGCGAGAGCCTTTTTGCACAGTTCCGCGCCCAGGAAGGCAAAGCGGACGTAATACTCTGCGAGGCGCTGCCGGAGACGGACATGGGCCTTGCGTACATGAACAGGTTATTGAGGAGCGCGGGATTTAAAACTATATGACCAAAGGAGTTGCCATGAAGATCGCCATTGCCGCCGACCACGGCGGGTACAAGCTCAAGGAAGAAATAAAGCCATACATCGAAAGCCTCGGCCACACCGTGACCGACTTCGGCACCTATTCGGAGGACAGCGTGGATTATCCGGATTACGCCGCCCCCTGCGCAAGGGCAGTGGTTTCGGGAGAGATGGACAGGGGCATAGTGATATGCGGCACCGGCATAGGCATCTCCATTGCCGCCAACAAGATAAAGGGCGTGAGATGCGCCCTTTGCACCGACCCGGTAATGGCCCGGCTGACCCGTGAGCACAACGACGCAAACATGCTGGCGATGGGCGCGCGCATCATAGGCGGCGAGCTTGCCAGGGGAATAGTAAAGGCATTTCTTGAGACTGACTTTTCCAACGGAAAAAGACACATTGACAGGATAAACAAAATAACGGAATTGGAAAGAGCAAAATAAAATCGCGTTGGATTTTTGATTCAATATACTAACCTATAAACCGAAAGGAGCAATACACAAAAATGGGTAAACTCGTCGTAATCGACCACCCTCTGGTACAGCATAAGCTGACCCTGCTCAGGGATAAGACCACAGGCACCAAGGAGTTCCGCGCTCTGGTAGAGGAGCTGGCTACCCTGCTGGCCTATGAAGCGACCCGTGACCTTCAGCTGGAGGACGCTACGGTAGAAACTCCCGTAGCTACAGCCCATACCAAGGTACTGGCCGGCAAGAAGCTGGCAATAGTTCCCATACTGCGCGCAGGCTTGGGAATGGTAGACGGCATGATGAACCTCATACCCGCCGCCAAGGTAGGCCACATAGGCCTTTACCGGGACCCCGAGACGCTTCTGCCCGTGGACTACTACTGCAAGCTGCCCTCCGATATTTCCGAGAGGGATATCATTATAGTAGACCCCATGCTGGCTACCGGCGGCAGCGCCAACGCGGGCATTGACGTAGTTAAGCGCGCAGGGGGCAAGAATGTAAAGCTGGTCAACCTCATAGCCGCCCCCGAGGGAATCGAGGCGGTACAGAAGGCTCACCCCGATGTGGATATATTCGTAGCTCACGTGGACGATCACCTTAACGACCACGGTTATATAGTGCCGGGCCTCGGCGACGCAGGCGACAGGCTGTTCGGAACAAAATAAAGCAAAATAATGTATTTTTAAGGGCCGACCGACAATCGGCCTTTAAAATCAACTCGGGAGAAATTTTTATACGGAAGGAAGAAAAACGATGAAAAGAACATCACTCAGGCTGGCGTCGCTGGCAATGGCGCTGTTTACAGTGCTGTCCCTTGCCCATGCCCTTGCGGAGGAGGGTTACACCCCCTACCCCGCGCCCAAGACTGGGGTATCCGAGGACAGCACAATATACCTGCGGGATACCCCTGCAAAGGATACCGACGGTGCGGTACAGCTCAGGCATATGGAAGGCAAAACCGTAAGCGTGCTGGGAGAGGACGCTACGGGCAAGTACTTCTATATAGAATACGAGGGCAAGAAGGGCTTTGTCCGTGCCAAGGACTTTGAGCTGACGGACAAGACCCCGGCAGCCACCCCGGCCCCCAGCGCCAACGCCAACAACGTACAATACTTCAGCGCCCCCAAGACCGGCATATCCAGGGACAGCGCCATATATATGCGCACCTCCCCCGAGATACCCGCAAAGCCCGCCGATAGCGATTCCAACGTAGCAAGGAAGGTAAAGCACGCAAAGGATGCGGCGTTTTCGCTGTTAGGCGAGTCAGGCGATTGGTACTATGCGGAATATGACGGGACTAAGGGCTTTGTAAAGAAGGCCGATTTTACCATACAGGCTCCCAACTCCAGCGCTGATACCGGGGCAAACAGCTCCGACAGCGCCGGCAAGCTGAACAGAGCTACCAGCGGCGCAACCGAGACAGGCCACGGCGCGGCAAGCGAAAAGTGGGGCAGCATAAAGATACCCGGCGCGAAAACCTATACCATATACGGCAACTATACCAACAGCGCGGGCACCAAATACTACTACGCCGCCGAGAACCGCAAGGGACACTATGAATACGTCCATACCCTCACCGCTAAGGGCTCGCAGGTACATTCCATACTGGGGCACAACGTCCGGGGCGGCAAGGGCAAGTACTTCCACAACCTGCATCACGTTCAGAACGCCCTAATAGGCAAGAGCAGGTGCGAGGGCTGCGGCGGCTCCTGCGGCAGCAAATTCAATACCACCAGCATAACCATGAAGCTGGACGGGTATAGTAAATGGGACATAATGTGCCTTTACGAGATCGGCCCCAACCAGAGCACCGGCATACTCGCCTATAACGCAAGGCCCTGGGGAACCAGCGCCTCCAGCTATGTCAGCACCCAGCTGAGCTACGCCGCGGATAAGGCCAACAAGGGCTGGATCAATCCCAATGTCAGCTACAGCGACGGCGGCAAGTACGCCATGCTCATCACCTGCGGCGACAAATACGAAAACAACAGCAATGCCACCAGCAAGCTGTACGTGCTGCTGAAAGCCCGCAGCTGATTCAAAAAAAGGTATATCTGACACGCCCGGTTCCGCCGGGCGTTTTTTGGACTTTAATGCTGGAATTATTCATCAAGGGCCGTCCACTACTCTACATATTTATTTATATATTTCAAAAAATGAACAGTA
>OMET01000703.1_pt1 | contig 11625 bp, 9 predicted proteins | sample 1673841 | NCBI WGS metagenome assembly OMET01 (sample SAMEA103958129, study PRJEB25191) | human gut metagenome | reverse complement strand
GGGTTTGGTTGTATGGGTCGAAATACACACGGGTTTCTGTTATAATGCTATCATAAAGGTACATGCGATGTTGTGGAGACGATAACACTATGTGGTTCCTATTCGCGTTGTTGTCCGCTGTATTTGCGGCGCTCACATCGATCCTGGCAAAGGTCGGGATCAACGGCGTTCAGTCAAACCTTGCGACCGCAATCCGGACGGCTGTGGTCCTCGTGATGGCGTGGGGCATGGTGTTTGTAACAAACGAGCAGAGCGGGATCTTGGAGATCGGCAGAAAAAGCTGGCTGTTCCTGATCCTCTCGGGTCTTGCTACCGGCGCGTCCTGGCTGTGCTATTATAAAGCTTTGCAGATCGGAGACGCGTCCAAGGTCGTTCCGGTAGATAAGCTGAGCGTTGTCATTACGCTGGTGCTGGCTTTTGTTTTCCTGCATGAGAAATTCACGGCAAAGTCGCTCATCGGCTGTGTGCTGATTGGCGCGGGTACGTTGCTCATGGTTCTGTAGCAGCGGCAAACGGCGTTGTGCGCGTCGGCGTTTTACGGGTCGCCCAATGCCTGCAAGGAAAGGAGCGAGCATTCTCCGCTTGACAAATGGCGAATGAGTTTATATAATGCACTAACGAATGTTAGTTAGGCAAAGGGAAGCATGAAACAGGAAGATACGAAGCAGAGAATTTTGGGAAAGGCCTTGGAGCTGTTCTCCGCGCAGGGGTATGATTCGGTCAGCGTCGGCGAGATCGCGGCGGCGGTCGGTATCAAGGCACCGTCGCTTTACAACCATTTTTCCGGCAAGCAAGCCATTTTCGACGCCATCGTGGAAGCAACGGCGGCGCAGTATGCGGCGGATACGGAAAGGATCGCCATCCATGTGCAGGACGCGACGCAGGACACGGCGGCCTTTTTGCACGTTTCCGAGGAGACCCTGTTCGAAAAGGTGCGGCAGATTTTTGAGTATTCCCTTCATGAGCCGACGATCAGCCGCTTTCGCAGAATGATGACCTTGGAACAGTTCCGTTCGCCTGCGTTGGCCGCACTGTATACAAAGCGCTATGTCGATCGGATGCTTGTCTACCATGCAGGGATCTTTCGCGGCCTGATCGCTGCGGGTGAGATCCGGGAAACGGACGCCGATGCGCTCGCCATGCTGTATGTGTCGCCGGTGCTCACCCTGATCGGGATCTGTGACCGCCAGCCGGAGCGCGAAGCGGAGTGCATGGAAAAACTCCGGGATCATGTGCGGCTGTTTTTCCGCATGGTGCATGACGGGACATGACGGCGAAGGAACAACATAACCGGCCGCAGGGAAACGGTCGGAGGAAACGTATTACATATATAAGAAAACGGATGACACATTCAGAGGAAAGCATATGAAAAGAACCTTGGTGCAGAAGCTGGGACTGTTGGGGATCGTCAGTTTCCTTTCGTACACGGCGGCGGTGGTGTTTTCTCCGCTTGCCTACCCGGGCTATCGCTGGATGGCGCAGGCGGTCAGCGATCTGAGCGCCGCAAACGCGCCGTCACTCCCGCTGTGGAATCAGCTCAGCGCGCTCTACAGTGTATGCGAGGTCGCCTGCGTGACCGTCGTTTGCATCGGCATGCAAGGGAAAAAGACAAAATTGCTCAGAACGGGCGTCGGTCTGTTCGCCGTCATGGAGTGGATCTCCGCGGTCGGCTATTGCATGTTCCCGCTGAGCGACAGCGGGTATGCGGGCGCATTTCAGGACGTGATGCACATGGTAGTCACCGCCCTGGTGGTGCTGCTGTCCATCCTTTCGCTGGCGGTTATCATCGCCGCAGGCGTAAAGGACAGAAGCTGCCGGACTTATGGCGTTTGTGCGGGAATCGCGCTCGGCATGATGCTCGTCGGCGCATTCGGCATGAAGCTCGTTCCGCCGCAATACTTCGGCGTTGTCGAGCGGTTCAGCGTGTTTGCCGCAACGGGGTTCAATGCGGCGCTCGGGATCCTTTTGTTCTGCACCTCGACGTCGGTAAACGAACGGATTGGGCGGGAATGATGCCGAACACAGCGAAAATTTATCCGCGCACAGGGGATACGCAGACCGTTTATCTGAAGAATGTCATTACCTGCCCCAATATTGAGGTCGGCGACTATACGATCTACAATGATTTCGCGCATGACCCGCGGGAATTTGAAAGGAACAACGTCCTGTATCATTATCCCGTCAACGGGGACAAACTGAAGATCGGCAGGTTCTGCTCCATTGCCTGCGGTGCAAAATTTTCGTTTGCCAGCGGCAACCACACCATGCGGTCGCTGTCCACCTATCCGTTTCCGATCTTCTTTGAAGAGTGGGGACTGGATGCAAAGAACATTCGGGACGCATGGGACAACAAGGGCGATATCGTGATCGGAAACGACGTGTGGATCGGCTATGAGGCCGTGATCCTTTCCGGCGTAACGGTCGGCGACGGTGCGGTGATCGGCGCGCGAGCCGTAGTGACAAAGGACGTGCCGCCTTACGCCGTCGTGGGCGGCGTTCCGGCAAAGCCGATCCGAAAACGGTTCGACGATCGGACGGCGGAAACGCTGCGGGCGCTTCGCTGGTGGGAGTGGGACGAGGAGAAGATCCGACGCAATCTTTCGGCGATCCAATCGGGCAAGATCGCTGCGCTGGAGCCCCTGCTGTAGCGGGGCGGATCGCGGATCGATGCAAACGCAGAATCGGGCCAAAGGAAGGCAAGAGAAGATGAAACAAAGCGACATGTTGGTATGGTATGTTCACGGAAAGGGCGGCAGCGCGGCGGAAGCGGCGCATTACCGGACGCTGTTTCCACATGCGGAGGTCGTTGGATTTGACTACCGCGCGGCGTATCCGTGGGACGCAAAAGCGGAATTTCTTGAATACGCGGCGAATCGGAAAGCGGAATACGGACGAATCGTGCTTGTTGCGAACAGCATCGGCGCCTATTTTTGCATGCAGGCGGGCGTTGGGGCGCTGATCGAGCGGGCGTATTTCATTTCGCCCATCGTCGATATGGAACGGTTGATCCTGGACATGCTGCGCTGGGCGGGGGTAACAGAGCGCCGGCTCGAACAGGAGAAACGTATCCGAACGGATTTTGGCGAGGAATTGTCGTGGGCGTATCTGGAGTATGACCGGGCGCATCCGACCGCATGGAACGTGCCGACGGAGATCCTGTACGGCAGCGGCGATACCCTGCAATCCCTTGAGACGATCCGAACGTTTGCCGAACGCTGCCACGCGGGCGTTACGGTCATGGAAGGCGGAGAGCATTGGTTCCACACGGAGGAACAGATGCGCTTTCTCGACGCTTGGATGCGCGAATGCCAGGCGAGTACGCTGTAAGGTCTCGGCCGCTTTTGCCTCGCGGGAAGCAAGAGCGGCTGTTTTCGTTTTTGGGATACGGCGAAGGACGGGGCATGTCGGGCATGACATCGTCGGAGAATCCCCGGAAGCTACGGCTCACACGGGCTACACGCCGGCTGCGGCGCGCGGCAGTGCGCAGACGGAACAAAGAACGAAGCGTAAACCGGACGAGGCGGGAGAGGAGCGCGCGGCGTGTCAAACGCCTCCGGTTTGGCTGCATGCCGATCATTGATCGAGAACACGCAGGCACAGAGACAAAAGAAAGCAGCGGTCGGAACGGTGGTTTCCCGTTCCTTCCGCTGCTGTTTCGTTTGTGCGGCTATACCGCCGTTACTTGATCAGCAGACCGCCGTACTGCGCGATGAGCGGACCGAACACCAGCGCCACGACCGCCATGAGCTTCAAAAGAATGTTGAGGGACGGGCCGGCCGTATCCTTGAGCGGGTCGCCGACGGTGTCACCGACAACGGACGCCTTGTGCGCATCCGAGCCTTCGCCGCCGAACGCGCCCGTTTCAATGTGCTTTTTCGCATTGTCCCACGCGCCGCCGGAGTTGCTCATAAACACGGCCAGCAGCACACCGGTCACGACCGAGCCCGCCAGCAGTCCGCCGAGCGCTTCAACGCCGAGCAGCATACCGACTGCGATCGGACAGATAACGGCAAGCACGCCCGGGATCACCATTTCATAGAGCGCGGCATTCGTCGAAATGCGCACGCAGCTCGTGTAATCCGGGGTTTCTTCGCCGCGCAGGATGCCGGGATGCTCCCGAAACTGACGGCGCACCTCGATGATCATTTTTTCCGCGGCGCGGGAGACCGCATCCATGGTCAGCGCGGAGAATACAAACGGCAGCATTGCGCCGATGAACAGGCCGATGATGACCTCCGATTCCAGCACGTCGATGATGGACAGCCCCACCGTCTGCGCGTAGGAGATGAAGAGCGCAAGCGCTGTCAGTGCGGCGGAGCCGATGGCAAAGCCCTTGCCGATCGCAGCGGTGGTGTTGCCGACGGAGTCGAGTTTATCGGTGATTTCACGCACCTCGGGTTCAAGCGCGGACATTTCCGCAATGCCGCCCGCGTTGTCCGCGATCGGGCCGTAAGCATCCACCGCGACGGTGATCCCGGTGGTCGAGAGCATTCCGACCGCCGCGAGCGCTACGCCGTAAAGTCCCGCGATCATGAATGAGCCGCCGATGGCAAGGCAGATGAGCAGGATCGGAAGCAGCGTCGATTTCATGCCGATGGCAAGGCCGGAGATGATCGTCGTTGCGCTGCCGGTGCCGGACTGCTCCGCAATGTGCCGCACGGGCCGGTAGGAATCGGAGGTGTAATACTCTGTCACCACGCCGATCAACGCACCCGCGATCAGGCCGATGCCGATCGCACCGCCCTCGTTCAGCCGTCCGAAAAGGAAATGGCTTGCGACAAATCCGCCGATCAGCACGAGCGCATCCGCCGTATACGAGCCGATATTCAGCGCCAGATGCGGCGCCGCACGTTTGGTTTGGTTCACGATCAGCGAGCCGATGAGCGAACCCAGAACGCCGATCGCGCTGATCAGCAGCGGATAGAGCGCGCCCGTTGCACCGCTTGCCACGATGCCGAGCGTCAACGCGGAGATCTGGGCGCTCACATACGATTCAAACAGATCCGCGCCCATGCCGGCAACGTCGCCCACGTTATCGCCGACGTTGTCAGCGATCGTCGCGGGATTGCGCGGGTCGTCCTCGGGAATACCGCTCTCCACTTTGCCGACAAGGTCTGCGCCGACGTCAGCCGCTTTCGTATAAATGCCGCCGCCAACGCGGGCAAAGAGCGCAACGCTGGATGCGCCGAGACTGAAGCCGAACAGAACATCCGTGTTCTGCGTCAGAATGTAGATCACGCTGCATCCGAGCAGACCGAGGCCGTTTACACAGAGCCCCATGACCGAGCCGCCGGAAAACGCCGTGTGCAGCGCAAGCGTCATGCCGCCCGTGCGGGCAGCATTGGCCGTGCGCACATTGGCCTTTGTCGCGACGCGCATTCCGATGTTGCCTGCCAGAACAGAGAATCCCGCGCCGACAAGGAAGCAGACGGCCGTGATCCAGTTGCGCAGGCCAAAGCCGATCCCGAGAAATACGGCGGCCGCAAAAACGGCAAGGATCTTGTATTGCGCGTTCAAAAACGCCCGTGCGCCGTCGCTGATCGCGGCAGCGATCTGCTGCATTCTGGGCGTGCCGCTTGAAATTTTATCGATTCGTTTGGCGGTGAAGAATGCAAAAAGCAAAGCTGCGCATCCGAGCACGGGCGCCAAATAGAGCCAGATATTCAATTTTTGTTACCTCCAATAGTTCTTTCGTTCAGCGTATGCAATGATGGTGTGAAAACTACAAATATTACATGATTCGATGATGATCTGCTGTTATTTCGGATATCCTTCCGCACCGACCGGCGGATCGTGTGTATCCTTCTTTTGAACAGGCCTCCTTTTCCTTTGCATGAGCGGTCCTTTGTCAACGCGGTTTGCCCCAAAATACAACCACAGGCCGTTGCTTTCAGCGGTCCGAGCGGCGTGCCGTTTGAAAACGCACGCATTCCATGATGTTCGGTCAAAGTGATTTTTGGTTTTCGGCCACGGCAGACGTCGGCCGTATGCAGACCTGTGACAAAAACCCTTCAAAATGAACGACAGCGCACGCCCGCGCACGGGTCATGCACCTATAATTGAGCATTATACCACAACGGTTATATTTTTCCACTCTTTTTTTGAAATTTATTTGAATCTGCTCACAATGTCGATCGGAGCGCAGCCGCGGCTGCGGGTTTCGCTCAATTCTGATCGGCATGAACGGATCGCATGCCGTCCGTCTCTGTCAGTTCCCGTAAAAACGTCTGCATCCGTACAGCGGCATGACGGCCGGAAAACTCCGCATCGAACGCAATCCGGCATGCGCCGCCTTCCGTGCGCTCTACGGAGATCCCGGAGACGGCTGCATCGTGTTTTTCCGCAAGCAGGGTAACGCTGTTCATTGCGGCCGCAAAGTTTTCGCTCTCCAGAGAAAAACGGAAGTGTGCGTACCGGCCGCGCAGGAGCTTTTGCTGCACGCGTTCAAACAGGATCAGCGTGATCAGCATCCCGACCGCGCCCACGACGCTCAGCAGGTAGTATCCCGCGCCCATGGCGATCCCGAGACAGGCGACAGCCCACACGCTTGCAGCCGTGGTCAGCCCCTTGACGAACATGCCGTCCCGCAGGATCGTGCCTGCGCAGAGAAATCCGACGCCCGCGATTACCTGTGCGCTGAGCCGCGCGGGATCGGGCGAAGCGCCGAACTGCCGGTACTGGCAGAACAGAAGCTGACTCGTCACCATCACGACGGATGCGCCGAGCGCCACAAGCATATGCGTGCGCATTCCGGCCGGACGGTGCGTATGCTCTCGCTCCGCGCCGATGATGGAGCCGATCAGCATCGCGCCAAACACGCGCAAAACGATTTCCCATGGAGCGAGCGTCAACGACGCAAGACCGGACGTTCCGTCAGACATGGGGTTCTCCTTTCCGTGCGGCCTGCATCGTGCGAAAATCGGCGATGCGGCAAGTGGTCTCAAATGGTAGTATGTGAAGCGGCATCGGCACTATGACCGCTGACCGGCGGCCTTTTGCCGTTTTGCCCGGAATGTATTTTAGAACTGGCGGTACAGCGTGAAGGTCTCGCCCGTCTTGAACGCGCTGACCCGAATGGTATTGCTGTTCATGATCGAGATCCAATAGTTTTCGACCGTCTCGTCCGTATCGACTTTGCACTCGAGAAAATATCCGTAGCGGACGTCAAAGTAATCGCCCCAATCAATGTAGGGCAGGTTCGTTTCAAAGGTGAATACGTCGTCTGCTCCGCGCGTGAAGTTGTAATAGTACCCGCCGGATTTCCACTGCCCCTCCAGAAAGAATCTTGCGTTGTTCCAATTCATCAGGATGATGTCATTCGCATCCTCGAACCCGGCGAGATCGGTCAAAATGGGTTCTTTGTAGACGCCGAAGAAGGCGTTGATGAGCCGAATGTAATCGTCGCTGCGCTCAAAGCCGGGCAGTTCCGAGAACATCTCCTTGGCGAGCTCCCGCTCTCCGCCGGCATAGCACTGCTTTGCCGGCTCGTACAATCCGTTTCGCAGGGCGGCAATCAGCTCATCCGACTCCTGATAGCTCCCGTCCGACAGCTGCACGATGCGGTACGCGGAGAGGTAATCTCCGGCATCGGCGCACTCGATTGCCCAGACATAATAGGCCGCGTTCAGCGCGTCCGCTGCTTTTTCATAGCCCGCGTCGCGCAGTGTGCGCAGCGCCTCGATCGCCTCTGCATAGGACTTCTCCGCAAGCAGCTGTACGGCTGCACTGTACAGCGACTCGTTATACAGCATCGCGCTGTCCCTGTATTCGCCAAGCGCTTCATATTGGGCCGCAGCCTGATCGTATTCGCCGCTTTGCAGGAGCGCACCCGCCATGCGGTACTGTGCTTCCATGGCCAGGTCGGCGCTGCTGCGGTACGGCTTCAGACCGTCGAACAGCGCGAACGCCTCCGCGAAGTTCCCTTCCTGCATTGCCTGCACGCCGGAAAGATAGGCGTTGCCCTTTGCGGGAAACAGAGCCTTGATCCAAATGTTTTCCAGAGACGCGGCAGCGCTTGCATAGTCGCCCTGCTCCGTCTTTTTCATGGCGGCTGCATAGTTCGCGATGTTGTGCCAAAGGACGAGCAGCACTGCGAGACAAGCCGCCGCTATGCCGCAGATGCGCAGAAGCCCTTTCATTCTTTTCGGATCCCTTGGACGCCTGAAAGCGGTGACGGGACGGGACACTGCCGCGGCCGCACAGGCGCAAGAGCCTGTTTCGGCTGCGGCTGTCTGCGCTGCCTGAACAGCCGCCTGAGCGGACTGCGACTGCAAGACGACTTGCTGCTCGCACGCGGCGGTGGACTGCGCCGCAGGCACGGCATTCGCGATCGCCGCGCCCGTATTGTACGGTGTGAGAGCATAGATGAGCGCCTGCATGGAGCCGTATCGTTCTGCGGGATCCTCTCGCATACCCTTTTCGAGGATCGCCGCAAACGCCGGCTCATCGGACTGTGTCAAATACCGCAGCACCGCGCACGCAGCAAATATATCCGTCTGCGGCGTGCCGCGCTGCCCCACAAGCTGTTCGGGCGCTGCAAACTGGAGCGTCAGGCGGCTCGCTTCCAGCGCTTTGGTATCGAGCGCCGCTTTTCCGTTCTGTACGGAGATCACATCGGGCGAAAGCTTCAGACACAGCGTTCCCTCCTGATGTGCGTTTCTCAGTGCGAGCAGCACGGGCATCAGCAGCGACACGGTTGTTTCCGGTGTAAAAGCGTTTTGGTTTTGCTGGTAGTACCGTTCAAGCGGCAGCCTCTGCGCACGGGCCGTCTTTCGAACGGCGAGGCGGAAAGGCCGGTTTTCCCGTGCCGGCGCGGGGCGGCGCTTACGATATACAAACAGATAAAACGCTGCGGCAGCAGCGAGCAGCGCCGCCGTCACGATCAAAACTGCGGGCAGCGCCGAACCGGCCGTTTTCGGCTTGAGCCCCGCCGAGATCATGAAGCGCTCCAGTACGGTCGCGGATACGGCGCCGTTGATGCTGTCGGAGTCGGTGATCTTGAGCGTGTTGATGCCGACAGCCGCACCGTCGGAATCCACGAGCGGCCCACCGGAGTTGCCGGGATTGATCGCGGCGTTGATCTGCAGCATACTGACGTCCGGCCCGTATTCCGCAAGCTGCATTTCACGCATGGCGCTGACGAGACCGTCCGTGATGGTGATATCGCTGCTTGAAACGGCGCGCGCGCCGGACATATAATCGGCATTGGCAGGGTATCCGAGCGCATAAACGGCCATGCCTTGCTTTGCACGCAGGTTCAGCTTCAGCGGCCTGAGACCGGGCGCGGCAAATTGCAGCTTGAGGATCGCAAGATCATATTGCGCGGAAGCGGTCACAACGTCGGCTCTGCGAAGATCATCCTTGCCAAGCCACACGGATACATTTTCCGGCGCATCCTCGATCACATGGCAATTCGTAGCGATATAGGTTCCGCTCTTGCCGTTCGCGACAACAAAACCGGAACCGGTCGAAATGTATTCCGCAGTCTCCGTCTGGATTCGCACAACGGATTGGCAAACATTGAGCACGGTCTGCGGGACGCTCTGCACGGCCGCGACCGCGCCTGCCGCAAACAACACGCAGCAGATACAGACGGCAATGACGATGGCGGGCATTCTGCGGAGTTTCAATGCGGTTCCCCTCCCTGAACGTGTGAATATGGAAGCGCTGCTTTCCGGCTTTTTGCGGAAAAAAATCGAAAGGGATCGTATTCCAGGATATGTTGTTATTCAATAGTTTACCACGTTTCGCGCGGTAAAAAAAGCGTTGTTTTGCGGTTTCTCCGCCGGTCGGCAGGGAAGTTCCCGCGCCGCTCGATCTGTGTTATAATGGAATCACACCGCAATGCGCAGACCGTGCGCTGCGCCGCCGAGGCAGGGATCTCCGCATCGGCGCACATGTCTATGGAGGCCGTCATGCAAAACAAAGAAAAATCGTCGTCTCTTCGATTCTGGATGCTCGTTTGGGGGCTTGGCGTTGCAGGCCAGCTCTGCTGGAACATCGAGAATCAGTGGTTCAATACCTTCGTGTATGCAAAGATCGCGAAGGATCCGACCATCATTTCATGGATGGTTGCCGTATCCGCACTCGCGACCACGATCGCCACCTTCCTGTTCGGCACGCTCTCCGACCGGATCGGCAAGCGAAAGCCGTTCGTCGCGGGCGGCTATATCCTGTGGGGGCTGTTCACGATCCTGTTCGGCACAACGGAATTCATTACGGGCGGCGCGGCAGACTCCGGCAGCCGCATCCTGCTTGCCGCGACTGCGGTCGTGCTTGCGGATGCGCTCATGTCGTTTTTCGGCTCTATGGGCAACGATTCCGGCTTCAACGCCTGGCTGAACGACGCTATGACCGAGAAGAACGGCAGCCACATCGGCGCGGCGCTTGCCACACAGCCGATCATCGGCACGATCGTCGGTACGGTCGTCGGCGGTCTGCTCATCGGCAGCAACGATAACTATATGCGGCTGTTTGTCGTCATGGGCGTACTCGTGATCGTGTTCGGCGTGCTTGCATGGATCTTCATGAAGGATGCACCAACGCTTGCGCCGAATCGGCAGGGAAGCTTTTCCAAGCAGCTGTTTTCCGCGTTCAACTTCCGCGCGCTGTTCCGACATCGCGAGCTGGTGTGCGTGTTCCTCGTGCTTACGGTATATTTTATCTCCTTTAATGTGTATTTTCCGCACGTCGGCAATTACATGATCTATTATCTCGGCTTTGACGCGTCGGCCATCGGCGTGATCGAGGGCGCGGCGCTGCTGCTCGGTATGGTTTCCGTGATCCCTGCTTCACGACTCATTCGCAAACAGCGCTTTGTTGCCGCGACCTCCGCGGCCGTGCTTTTGAGCTTTGCGGGCGTCGGGCTCATCGGCCTGCTCGGCAGACCCGAAAATATCGATCCCTCCACGCTTCTGAACTGGCCGCTGCTTGCAGGACTTTTGCTGTTCGGCTGCGGGTATATCATGTTTATGCAGGTGCTTTCCGTCTGGATGAAGCAGCTGTTTCCAGTGGAATCCAAAGGGCAGTTCGAGGGCTTCCGCATTTTGTTTTTTGTGCTGATTCCATGGATCGTTTCTCCCTTTATTGCGAATCCCATCATCAAGCGGAACGGGGAGATCCTCGATGCGAACGGCTTTACCGCGTATCTTCCGACGCATGTGCTCTTTTTGATCTCCGCGGGACTGATTCTGCTGACCTTTGTGCCGCTGCTTTTTGCGTCGCGCGAGCGCAGAAGGGGAAACAGATAAGGGCGCATCTCCTTTTCCTGAAAACAGGAGAGAGACGCTGCCGGTGTTGCTTTTCTTAGAAAAGACGATTTCCCGCACATCGTGATTGCAGCAAGAAGAAACGGACGGCTCACATAGAACCGTCCGTTTTCTGCTGTCTACGCGCTGAGATCGTATCGCGGCGCATGCAAAGGCTGCGACCCGGGGTTGTTTCGCTATGAGCGGTTGATCAAATGCATGAGCTGAAGCAGCGTGCTTTTCTGCTCGGGCGTCATCAGCATCCAGTTTTCAAAGACTTCCTGTAATTCCGGCGTGATCTCGACCATTTCCCCCTCCGCAAAGAATTGCGACAGCGTGATCCCGAAGCCCCGGCAGATGGCTTCCAGCGTAACGATAG
>OMET01000693.1_pt1 | contig 11757 bp, 6 predicted proteins | sample 1673841 | NCBI WGS metagenome assembly OMET01 (sample SAMEA103958129, study PRJEB25191) | human gut metagenome | reverse complement strand
CTATCGTTATTTCCAGCCATTACACTGACCTGAAAAAAGAAATGCGGCCCAAAGAGGCAATTATCGCCGCATTGAACGAAGCGTTCCCTACCATCTTTACATCCGGCACCATTCTGGCGGTGGCCGGTGCGCTGATCGGCGTTATGACCACCAATCCGGTCATCGCTGCCATCGGCACCTGCCTGGGCCGCGGCACGGTCATTTCCATTGTGCTGGTTATGGCGGTTCTGCCCCAGATCCTGCTCATCGGCGATACCATTGTGGAGCGCACCAGCTTTGATGTAAAAGTTCCTGTGGATCTGTCCCGCGTCAACCGCACGGCCAGCGGCAACATGCGCGTCAGCGGCCGGGTGCGCGGCTATGTGAACGGTGTGATCGATGCCGAGATCAAGGGTACGTTGAACGGTACGTTGAAAGCCTCTGTTACCAGCGGCACAACGATAGAACCAACAAAGCCTGATTTTTATCTGCCGGAAAGCAAGGAACAAGCGGCGGCTGAATGGGCAGAAAATTATACGGAAGGGGAGGAAGTCTGATGGAACGCAATACAGCAAAACGCACGCTGGAAAAACTCCTCTCTGTGTGTATCTGCCTGTGTATGCTGGGGACCATGCTGCCCGCCCAGGTGTTTGCCGAGGAAGCTGACACCGCCCAGACCGAAACCGTGCAGGATACGGCCCCAAAAGATACGGTCTACCTTTCCAGTGCGGATGACCTGATCCAGCTGGCCAAGAACTGCCGCCTGGACAGCTGGAGCCAGAACCGCACCGTTGTGCTGGAAGCCGATATTGACCTTTCCAGCGTTGACTTTAACGGTATCCCCAGCTTTGGCGGCACATGGGAAGGCCAGAACCACGCCATTACCGGCCTTTCCCTCAGCCAGGACGGCAGCGTGCAGGGCTTATTCCGCTATGTGCAGCAGGGGGCCCTGGTGCGCGATATGACGGTAAAGGGCCGCATCAAGCCGGGCGGCACCCGCGCCAGCGTGGGCGGCATTGCGGGCAGCAACGCCGGTACGATTGAAAATTGCGCGTTTGACGGCGTGGTATCCGGCACCAGCCAAATTGGCGGCATTGCCGGTGTCAATACGGTCAAGGGCAGCATCAACGGCTGCGCGGTAAGCGGCACAGTGTACGGCAGCCACTTTGTAGGCGGCGTTGTGGGCCAGAATGACGGCGTAGCTGCCAACTGCACCAACGTGGCCAGCGTGAATACCACCGTGAGCCAGAACGAAGTCAAGCTGAATGACCTGACCCTGGACAATGTGCTGAAAACCGAAAAGGCCAACGATGTGACCGATGCAGGCGGCATTGCGGGCAACAATGCCGGTGTGCTGCGCGCCTGCATCAACCGCGGAACCATTGGCTACAGCCACATTGGCTATAATGTCGGCGGTATTGCCGGCAGCCAGACCGGCTATGTGGAAGGCTGCGTGAACTATGGCACCGTCAACGCCCGCAAGGAGGGCGGCGGCATTGTGGGCCAGATGGAACCCTCCAGCGTGCTGCAATATAACCAGGATACCTTGCAGGAATTGCAGGGCGAACTGGATACCCTTTCTGCCCTGATGAACAAGGCCACCAACGATGCCTCGGCTTCTTCCAGTGAGCTGACCAGCCAGCTGAATGACCTGACCGGCCGGGTGGACAGCGCGCGCGAAGCCGTGGATACCCTGATCGATAAGGCGGTCAACGGGTTTGATATCGGCACCCAGACCATCAACATTACCAACCTGACCAAACTGACCGGGCAGGGTACGATCAATGGCAGCGGCAACGGCAGCGCCGATGGGTCCGGCAATGGCAACATCAACGGCACCATTGAGCTGGTGCCCACCCCGGAGCCGACCGAAGAACCGGAGGAAACCCCGGAACCCACCGAAACGCCGGCTGTGACGCAAGCGCCGGCCGTGACGGAAGCCCCCACCGCGGCCCCTGACCCGGATCCGACTGCGGCGCCTGCCCCGGAGCCGGACCAGCCTGACGACCAGCCCGCAGAGCAGAGCGAGGACGACCGCGAGGGCGAAGCACATGGCCGCCCCCGCCGCAATGAACCCACTTTTGATGTGGATCTCGATTTTGGCGGGGAAGGCGGTGGTGACGCTGGCGGCGATGTGACCATCGACCATGGCGGCGAAGGCCAGATCGACAGCAACATTGACCTGACGGTGCCCAGTATTACGCTGAGCGACCGCGATTCCATCACCGCAGCCCGCAGCAGCCTGAACGGCAGCCTGGCTTCCATCATTGACGGTGTCAGCAGCCTGAACACCAACACCGGCAGCCACACCCAGGCTTTGATCCAGGATGTGCAGGCCATCAGCAGCCAGCTGAACAAAATTGGCGATACGCTGGCTGGTGCTGCAGACCAGAGCGAGGACGACAACAACCTGTTTGAAGATGTTTCAGACAGCGATACCGATGGCGATACCGAAGGTAAAGTGTTCAACTGCATGAACCTTGGCGAGGTAAACGCCGATATCAATGCAGGCGGCATTACCGGCGCCATGGCCCGTGAAAACGACCTGGACCCCGAAGATGATACCAAAACCAGCGGCAGCAGCTCACTGAATGTGACCTACAAGACTCGCATCGTGGTGAGGGACTGCATCAATAAGGGGGCTGTCAATGTCAAGAAAAAAGGCGGCGGTGGCATCGTTGGCAGCATGGATATGGGCTCGGTGCTGCAAAGCTATAACTTTGGCAATCTGGAATCGGACGATGCGGATTATGTTGGAGGTATTGCCGGGCAGAGCAAGTCCATCATCCGCCGCAGCGCAGCCAAGTGCCGCCTGAGCGGTGATAACTATGTCGGCGGCATTGCGGGCAGCGGCTTTACCATTACCGGCAGCCGCAGCTTTGTGCTGGCGGATGGCGATGAGTATGTCGGCGCGATTGCCGGTGGGCTGGAAAGCAGCAATTCCATCACCAACCTGAACAGCGCACTTCAGGATTCCGAGTCCGAACAGAGCGGCAACTATTTTGTCAGCGAAACGCTGGGCGGCATTGACGGCGTAAGTTATGCAGGTCAGGCGGAACCGCTTTCGTTCCAGGAATTCTGTGACCTGACGGCACAGGAGGGCATGCCGGATGAATTCCGCAATGTTACCCTGAATTTTGTCGCCAGCCAGGTTACGGTGAAAGCTGTTACGGTGGAGTACGGTGCGGCCTTTGATATGGCCAATGCGCCGGAGCTGCCTGTCAAGGGCGGCTATACGGCAGAATGGTCGGACTTTGACCATGACCATGTTGTGTTTGACCAGACGATTGAAGCAGTATACACCCCGCTGGATTCCGTGGTGCAGAGCGGCGATACCCGCAACGGCCTGCCCATCCTGTTGGCAGAGGGCGCTTTTGGCACGGCGGAAGTAACGCTGACCCCGTCCAGCGAAAGCCCCGGCGCGGTGGGAACGCTGCTGGAATGCTGGGAAATCACCCTGCCGGAGGACCACTCCGACAGCCATGTGCTGCATTATCTGGCACCTTCGGACAATACTGTGGTATACCTGCGCGATGCTGACGGCAGCTGGCGCAAGGTGGATACCACCGAGGACGGCAGCTATCTGGTGTTTACCGCCATGACGGACGAAACGACCCTTGCCGCAGTAGAAAAGCCCGGCATTCCGCTGCCGATTCTGATCGGCGGCGCCGTGGCAGCGGTGCTGCAATTTGTGGAGTTTTCCATCCCCCTGATCCCCAGCTTTGTGAAGCTGGACATTTCGGACCTGCCCGCCCTGCTGGGGACTTTTTCCCTGGGCCCGGTATACGGCGTGGTGATCCAGCTGGTGAAGAACCTGCTGCACCTGCCCTTCGGTTCCAGTGCCGGAGTGGGTGAGCTCAGCAACTTCATCCTGGGGGCTGTGTTCGTGTTGTGCGCCGGCCTGGTGTACCGCAAGCACAAGAGCCGTAAGGGCGCCCTGATCGGGGCGATGCTGGGTGCGGTTCTGATGGCTGTGGTCAGCGTCCCCTCCAACTACTTCTTCGTGTATCCGGCATATGTCAAGGTGTACGGGATGCCCCTGGAGGCCATCATCGGTGCGTACCAGGCCATTCTGGGCACCATTGCGGAGGTCCCCTCCTCCAACGCTCTGCTCAACTGCCTGCTGGTGTTCAACGTGCCCTTCACCCTCTGCAAGGGTCTGCTGGACGTAGGATTGTGCTTCCTGATCTACAAGCCTCTGTCCCCCCTGCTGCACAAATAAGACGGGCTGTCCCGGCAATAAGCGATCCCCCTGTCCGCTATGTGGACAGGGGGATGTAATTTATGTTCCGCTGTGGGCGTGGACCTTTTCCGGGGCCGCGTCCCCCTTGGGAAGGCGGCGCACCCGGATCTCCATGACCCGCCGGTGCTCCACCCGGGTGACGCACACCTCCAGGCCGTCGGCCCGGAACCGGTCGCCTACGTCGGGCACCCGCCCGATCTCCTCCATGACCCAGCCGGACACCGACGAGGCGTCGTACTCCTCGCTGGGCTTCATGTCGAACAGGTCGTACAGATCGTCCAGGTCCGCCGAGCAGGCCACCAGATAGCTGCCGTCGGACTGCTTCCGGAACTCCTCGATGACCTCGTCGTGCTCGTCCCAGATCTCGCCCACCAGCTCCTCCATGATGTCCTCCATGGTGACGATGCCCTGGGTGCCGCCGTATTCGTCCACCACCACGGCCATGTGAACCTTATTCTGCTGCAATTGCCGCAGCAGGTCCGATATCCGGGCGGTTTCCGTGGTGTACAGCACAGAGCTCTTCAGCTCCGACAGGCGCTTCGCGCCCCGGCAATAGGCGGCGTAAAAGTCCTTCTCATGGAGCACACCGATGATGTTGTCAATACTGTCGTGGTAAATGGGCAGCCGGGAGAACCCGCTGCTTGCGTACATAGCCGCCGCCTCCTCCATGGTGGCAGTGTCCGCCAGGGCCTCCAGGTCCACCCGGGGGGTGAGAATCTCGGATACCTCCATGTCGTTGAACTCGATGGCGTTGCGGATGAGATCGCTCTCGTGCTGGTCCAGGTTTCCCTCGGTCTCGGCCTGGTCCACCATCCCCATCAGCTCCTCCTCCGTGATGCCGTCGTCGTCCTGGTGCCGCAGCAGCACCCGCAGCAGCTTTTTCCACTGGGTGAACAGGAAGTTCACCGGCGTCAGCACCACCGCCAGCACCCGCAGCAGCGGCGTGGCGGCTATGGCCCAGGCCTCCGGTCGCTCCTTGGCCAGGCTCTTGGGCGTCACCTCGCCGAAGACCAGGATCACCACGGTCAGCACCGTGGCGGACACCGTGGGACCCTTGGCGCTGCCGATGAGCTTGATAAACAGCACCGCGCCAATGGTGGTGGCCACGTTGTTGACGATGTTGTTGCCGATGAGCAGGGTGGAGAGCAGCCGGTCGTAATCGGCTGCCAGGGCCAGGGTCCGGACGGCGCGCTTGTCGCCGTCGTCGGCCCGGGTTTTCAGGCGGATACGGTTCAGGGATGTAAAAGCGGTCTCCGTGGCGGAGAAATAGGCGGATAGGGCGATCAATGCCGCCAGCGCCGCCAGCATCGCGACAGTACTACTGTCCATAAAAGGGCTACCAACTCAGCTTTCTATGATGAAATTTCAGGCGCTTGCACGGCCTGATGGCTCAGTATACCATAATTGGGTCCCGCATGCAACCGATTCGCGGAAATTCCCGGCCCATTCCGGCATTTTGGGGAACCTTTATGGACTATTAACGCAAAAAAAGGCCGCAGAGCGGGGAACTCTGCGGCCTTGAGGTATTTACTTGGCGTATTCCACGACCTTGGTCTCCCGCAGGACGTGTACCTTGATCTGTCCGGGGTATTCCAGCTCGTTTTCGATGCGCTTGGCCAGCTCCCGGGCCAGAATGACCATCTGGTCCTCGGATACCTGCTCGGGCTTCACCATCACGCGGACCTCGCGGCCGGCCTGAATGGCGTAGCTCTTTTCCACGCCGGGATAGCTGCCGGTGATCTCCTCCAGCTTTTCCAGGCGCTTGATATAGTTCTCCAGGTTCTCCCGCCGCGCGCCGGGACGGGCCGCGGAAATGGCGTCGGCCGCCTGCACCAGACAGGCCACCAGCGTCTTGCACTCCACGTCGTTGTGGTGTGCCTGGATGGCGTGGATGATGTCCTCCTTCTCCCGGTACTTCCGGCAGAATTCCACGCCCAGGGCCACATGGGTGCCCTCCATCTCGTGGTCCACAGCCTTGCCGATATCGTGCAGCAGACCCGCCCGCTTGGCGGCCTGCACGTCGGCGCCCAGCTCGGCGGCCATCAGGCCGGCAATGTGGCTTACCTCGATGGAGTGCTGCAGAACGTTCTGACCGTAGCTGGTGCGGTACCGCAGGCGGCCCAGCATTTTCTGCAGCTCCGGGTGCAGGCCCCGGACGCCGGTCTCCAGCACGGCGCGCTCGCCCTCGGCGCGGATGGTGGCCTCCACCTCCCGCCGGGCCTTTTCCACCATCTCCTCAATATGGGTGGGATGGATGCGGCCGTCGGCAATGAGCTTTTCCAGAGCCAGCCGGGCGATCTCCCGCCGGACAGGCTCGAAGCAGGAGACGGTAATGGCCTCCGGTGTGTCGTCGATGATCAGGTCGGCCCCGGTCAGTGTCTCCAGGGTGCGGATGTTGCGGCCCTCGCGGCCGATGATGCGTCCCTTCATCTCGTCATTGGGCAGGGGAACCACACTGACGGTGATCTCGGCCACATGGTCGGCGGCGCATTTCTGAATCGCCAGGGCGATGATGTTACGGGCTTTCTTCTCGCCCTCCTCGCGGGCGCGCGTCTCGATCTCGCGCACCATGGCGGCAGCGTCGTGGTAGGCGTCTTTCTGAATGCGGCTGACCAGCATCTGACAGGCCTCGTCCTGCGTCATGCCGGCGATGCGCTCCATCTCGGCCACCTGCCGCTGCTTGTCGTTTTCAATGTCCTCCTGCATCTTTTGCAGTTCGTTTTGCTTTTTGCCCAGCGCCTCCTCGCGGGTTTCCAGGGCGTCTTGCTTTTTATCCAGCGATTCCTCACGCTGCAGGATGCGGCGTTCGCTGCGCTGCACCTCGGCGCGGCGCTCGCGGCATTCCCGGTCCAGCTCGGTTTTCAGGCGCAAAACCTCCTCCTTGGCCTCGAGGATGGTTTCCTTTTTCTTTTCATCGGCCTTGCGCTGCGCGTCTTCCAGCAGGTTTTTTGCGTATTCCTCGGTGCGGCCAATCTTCTTTTCGCCGGCCTGCTTGCGGTACAGATATCCGCCCGCCGCGCCCAGCGCCGCCGCCACAACCGCTACGATGATCGCTACGATCCAGTCCATGGCGTACACTCCCTTCCGTTGGTATTGCTTCCAGCTGCTTGTTTTCTCTTCATGCGCGGAACGGCTTTTTGCTTCATGCAAAAAAGCCGTCGAGCCAGAGCTCGTGCGGCTATGTTGATTCGCTTGTTTGGCCATGTCCGCCCCTTCCGCGCGCGATAACACGGCACGGGGGGAAAGAGGCGGGCGTCGAGGCGCATACCCCATTTTCGCCCCGGCAAAAGGCGCACGGGACGATGGACAGACCAAGTTCATATACCCTTACAAAACGCCGGAGCGTTTCAAAACCAACCCGTCGCTTAAGCGGACGCCGTCCGCGCGCGACGCGGGGGAAGCCGGGAAATGGGAGTATATTTCGCAAAACAGCAAGGCTCTCGCAAAGCGCGATAAACCTGTATAGCCGACTGCACTATTATAGACGTTTTCGGGGGACGTGTCAAGGTGGGGAGAAACGCAAATAGCGGCCTTCACGCTTTTTTAGCGCAAGGCCGCAATAAGGTCATGCCGTGACGGACCCTTCCGCCGCCCCGGCAGGATGAAACACGTTTTCAGGCTTTGGCACATGGAACTCGCAGCCCTTGTTGTAAAACACCTTTTCAGGCGGGGTTTCCAGCTGCTCGGGATGGCGCAGGCAGTTTTTCATCACCGCAAACAGCTTGGCGTATACCGCGCCGCCGCACACGCGCTCATCCACGGTAACGCCGACAGGCAGCGTGCACTTGCGCACCACATTGCCGCCCGCATCCACGGAATAGCCGCGCTGGGGCGTGCCCATGGAGATGAACATGCTGGTGTCGCCGAAATTGTAGATATGGTGGTACACGCGCATCAGGCCGATGGAGGCGTTGTTGGTGATGAACATGCTGGTGTGGAAGGGCAGGCCGTCCAGCAATGCCTTGGGCAGCAGGCCGTAGCGGTCCAGCAGCCTCACCAGCCCCGCCGCCAGACTGGGGAGCAGCGGAATCTTCAGCACGGCGGAGGCCAGCTTTACCGCAAAGCCGGAGGTTTCCGCCTTGCGGTTCTTCGCAACCAGCTCCTTGACGCGCGCGCTGACGTCGTAGATGGTGTCGGTAGGATCGAAAAAGATCTTGACGGTGTTTTCCTCGATGCTGCCGTCGTCGGTGTCCATCAGCAAGGTGAAGCTGGCGGTGAGCTCCCTGCGGTTGTAGAACTGCTTGTTCATGATGAAGCGGTTCACTTCCGGCACCTGCGACACGCCGCGCACAAAGCTGGCGATGAGGATTTCCATAAAGGTGATTTTTACGCCTTCTCGGCTCTTTTTGGCAATGTAGCGCATCAGGGGTTCGTATTCCACATCGTAGTCCAGAAAAACCTGCGCGTCGCAGCGCATGGGCATGAGGTACGGGGTAATCTGCACGATGGGGTCCACATCGCGTACACGGCGGCCTTCGGGGCGGTGTCCAAACATGGCGTTCCTTCCTTTCCGTAATGGTTGGGGGACAGAGGGCCCCGCGCAAAGGGGCCGGGCGTCAGGCCACGCGGACTTCCAGCGATGATAAATAATGGCAATATATGATGATGAACCGCCGCACGCCGCACAGCCGAGGCTATTGTAGCTCAAGCGGCGGGACAAGTCAAGGGAAGGGGCCGCCCCTTCAGGCCGCCCTTTCTTTCCTTTCCAGATAATGCAGCCAGTCGCCGCGCACGAAATAGATCAAAAAGGCCACGGAGCTGAGCGCCCAGGTGATGGGATAGGCCCAGAAGATGGTGGCAATATCCGGCCAGACCTTCAGAGCCAGGGTGATATAGCTGACCCGCAGGATGCACCAGCAGCCCAGCATGGTGTACATAGGCACCTGGGCCCGGCCCGCGCCCCGCAGCACGGCGGACACGCCGTGGGCAAAGGCCAGGAAGCAGAAGAACAGTGCCTCGATGTGGGACTGACGCACACCGATGGCCACCACGGCCGGGTCGTCGTTGAACAGCCGCATGGCATAGGGGGCCAGGAAAAACAGCGCCACGCCGATGAGCTCCGCCATGGCCATGGAGCACAGGATGCCGATCCGCGCGCCCTGCTTGGCCCGGTCAAACTGCCCCGCTCCCAGATTCTGGCCGATGAAGGTGGTCAGAGCCATGGCGAAGGCGGTGATGGGCAGGAACACGAAGCCCTCCACCTTGGAATACGAGCCGCAGCCCGCCATGGCGTCGGAGCCGAAGGTGTTGATGTTGGACTGCACCACCACGTTGGCGATGGCGATGATGGAGTTCTGCACGCCGGAGGGAACGCCCTGGGAAGTGATTTTCTTCAGCAGAGGCAGATCAAAGCCGATGCGCTTGATCTCCAGCCGGTACGGCCCGTCGGACCGGGTCAGCTTGATGATGCACAGAACGGCGCTGACCACCTGGCTGATCACGGTGGCTATGGCGGCGCCTGCCACGCCCATATCCATGGCCCCCACAAACAGCAGGTCCAGGGCCACGTTGACCGCCGACGAGATAACCAGATAGTACAGGGGGCTGCGGCTGTCGCCCACCGCCTGCAGAATGCCCATGCCTGCGTTATACAGGATGGTGGCCAGGCTTCCCAGGAAGTACAGCCGGAAATACAGGATGGAGGTGTCCAGCACGTCCGCCGGTGTGCGCATCCAGGTGAGGATGGTGGGGGTGAAGAATACGCCCAGAAGCGTCAGCAATACGCCGCAGCACAGGGCGAAGGCAAAGTCCGTATGGACGGCGGCGCGGACCTTTTCATAGTTCTTGGCCCCGAAATACTGGGCAATGACGATGCCCGCGCCGATGAACAGACCCATAAAAAAGCCTGTCATCATAAAAATGAGGTTGCCGCTGCTGGCCACAGCGGCCAGAGCCTGCTTGCCCACAAATTTGCCCACGATGACACTGTCCACCGTGTTGTACAGCTGCTGGCAGAGATTGCCCAAAAAGACCGGCACTGCAAAGCTGACCATGCGCTTCCAGATGGAGCCGGTGGTCATATCGGTGCTGCGGTTGATGGCGGCCACGCCGCATCGCCTCCTTATGTAAAGAAATCGTCAGTTCCTTCATTATAGGGGGAAAATGCGGAAAGGTCAACCCTCTATCGCCAAAATAAGTGTTTTTGTCTTTGAATCGTGTACAAAAGCGAAAATACGGCAAACGGATTCGGTGAAACCCGGTAGAAAAATAGTTCTCCGCGCAGCGTGGGACCGCTGCGCGGAGAAGCAAAGGGCGGATGAGAGAGTAAATCGTTGTCAGTCGGCCAGGATCCGCACCGCACCCACATAGGTGCTGCTGTAATAGCCATCGAAATAGCTGATCTTGACCCCGCCGTTGGAGGTGGCGTGGATGAATGCACCGCCGCCCAGATAAATGCCCACATGGGAGATGTCGCCGCCGCCATAGGAGAAGAACACCAGGTCGCCGGGCAGGCGCTGGGCGGAGGACACCCGGGTGAAGGCATACAGCTGATCGCTGGCCCCGTGGGACATGCGATAGCCGAAGTGGGCGTAGACGTACATGGTGAAGCCGGAGCAGTCAAATCCGCTGGGGGACGCGCCGCCCCACACATAGCGGGTGCCCAGGAAGGACTTTGCATAGTCCACCAGGTCCTCCCGGGCGCTCTTCACGGCGGAGGTGCCGGCGTAATCGCTGTACTGCACGGCCTGGCACGCGTCGGACCGGACATAGCCGGTGGTGCCGCTGAAGGTGATCTGATACCAGCTGCCGTCCTCGGTGACGTCGTTGAACCGGGCCACCTTGCCCTGGCGCAGGGTCCGCAGAGAGGCGGCGCTGTCGCTGGGGGCAGCGTATACCGTTATCTGGCGGGTGGCCATGGCGCCGTCATAGGCGTCCAGCAGGGCCTGGCGGGCGGCCTGACGGCCGGTGCGGTGCGCCGCGTCCAGAGCGGCCTGACGGGCGGCCTCCTCCTGACGGGCTTCCTCCTCCTGCTGCAGCTGCACCGCCTGGACGGACAGCTGGGACAGGTCCAGGGTCTCCTCCCGGTCCAGCAGGCCCATGTCAATGGCGATGCCCGCATTGGCTTCGGCGGACTGGGACAGGCCCGCGCCCTCCAGCACCTGGACGGCGGCGGAATAGGTGGCCGCAGCGGCAGCCGCGTCCTGTATCTGATGGCTCTGATCTGCGCTGACGATCCAGATACTGGACAGCGTCATGGATGCGGCCAGCAGCAGACAGGCGAAACGTCGGGATACCATAGAGTAAGACTTCCTTTCCATAAGGGGATTTTCCAAAGGACAAGAGATATCATACCACAATGGTTTCAAAAAAGCTACAAAAAATTACAGATTGGTAACAAAGTTTTCAAAATGGTAAAATTTTACTGCCATGTCATATAGAACACGGCAGTAAAATCGATATATGGTGCAATATTTTACTTTCGAAGGTCGGCGATGGCCTGGCCGGTGGCCAGGATGCTCTCTCCCGCCCGGCGAACGCTGGCTCCGGCAGCCTTTACCAGCTCGTCCTTCACGTCCATCGCCAGGCGGCGGAAG
>OMET01000687.1_pt1 | contig 11789 bp, 10 predicted proteins | sample 1673841 | NCBI WGS metagenome assembly OMET01 (sample SAMEA103958129, study PRJEB25191) | human gut metagenome | reverse complement strand
ATAAGCCCGAGGCCAACCCCGAGCGCATCAAGCAGCAGCTGACCGAGTACGGCCTTGTGGCCGAAGACTGGGGCGGTGACACCATTGTCTGCCCCATCTCCGCCAAGACCGGCATGGGCATCGACAACCTGCTCGAAATGGTCGCGCTCACGGCGGAGGTCGCCGAGCTCAAGGCGAACCCCAACCGCGCCGCGTCCGGCGCTGTGGTTGAGGCGCGCCTCGACAAGGGCCGCGGCCCCATCGCAACGCTCCTCGTCCAGAACGGTACGCTCCATCAGGGCGACATCATCATCGCCGGCACGGCCGTCGGCCGCGTGCGCGCGATGATGAGCGACAAGGGCCAGAAGCTCTCGACCGCCGGCCCCAGCGTGCCGGTGGAGATCACGGGTCTTGGCGAAGTGCCCGAGGCCGGCGCGCACTTCAACGCCGTCGCCGACGAGCGCCTTGCCCGCGAGCTTGTGGAGCAGCGCAAGGAAGAGGAAAAGCGCAAGGCCAACGCCCCCATCACGAAGGTCTCGCTCGAAGATCTCTTCAGCCAGATCCAGGCGGGCGAGATGAAGAACCTCAACCTCATCGTCAAGGCGGATGTCATGGGCTCTGTCGAAGCGGTCAAGGCGTCGCTTGAAAAGATCTCCAACGACGAAGTCCGCGTGCGCGTCATTCACGGCGCGGTCGGCGCGATCAACGAGAGCGACGTTATGCTTGCCGCCACCTCGAATGCCATCATCGTCGGCTTCAACGTCCGTCCCGACGCTGCGGCGCGCGACAGCGCGGCCCGCAACCATGTCGATATGCGTATGTACCGCGTCATTTACGATGCGATCGACGAGATCGAGGCTGCTATGAAGGGTATGCTCGCGCCGAAGTTCCGCGAGGCCGTCATCGGCCACGCCGAGATCCGCCAGACCTACAAGGTCTCCTCGGTCGGCACGGTCGCAGGCTGCTATGTCACCGACGGCAAGATCCAGCGCGCGTGCGACGTTCGTATCGTGCGCGACGGTATCGTCGTCCACGAAGGTCACCTCGCCTCGCTCCAGCGCTTCAAGGACTCCGTCAAGGAAGTCGCGCAGGGCTACGAGTGCGGCCTGAGCTTCGAGAAGTACAACGACATCAAGGTCGGCGACATTGTCGAGGCCTACGTCATGGAGCAGATCCAACAGTAAGACAAAAATGTGCCTTTCGGTAGGGGCGGGCGTTCGCCCGCCCCTGCTTTTTTCAAAGGAGGAAAAACTATGGCAAGCAATCGCATTGGACGCATCAATGAAGAGATCCAGCGCGAGCTCAGCTCGCTCATCCGCACGCTCAAGGACCCGCGCGTCCAGAGCGGCATGGTGACCATCACCCATGTGGATACGACGAGCGACCTGCGCTATTCGCGCATTTATGTGAGCGTTCTGCAAAAAACGCTCGAAAAGGACGTTCTGCGCGGGCTCAAGAGCGCGGCGGGGTATCTCCGGCGCGAGCTGGGCGCGAGCATGTCGCTGCGCTACACGCCCGAGCTTCAGTTCATCGCGGACGATTCCATCGAGTACGGCGCGCACATCTTAGAGCTGCTGCGCGATCCGCGCGTGGTGAAGCCCGCGAACCCCGAAAACGAAACGCTGAAAACGGAGGACGAGCAGGAATGACCGTTTCCGAAGTCGCGGCATATCTCCGCGCGCACGATAAGTATCTCATCCTCACCCACCGCCGTCCCGACGGCGACACCCTCGGCTGCGCGGCGGCGCTGTGCGCCATGCTGCGGGCGATGGGAAAGCACGCGGGCGTCCTCTACAACTGCGAGACGACCGAGCATTTTGCCCCCTATGTTGAGGAGTATTGGGTCGCGGACGATTTTGACTATGAGACAGTCGTCTCCGTCGACCTTGCGGCGCTGAGCCTCTTTCCGGACAACGCCGAGATGTTCAAAACGCGCGTTGACCTCGCCATCGACCATCACCCGAGCTACGAGCACTACGCGGCCGAGAGCTGCGTGCACCCCGAGTGCGCCGCCTGCGGCGAAATTCTCTGCGCACTTACGCAGGAGCTGGGGCAGCTGACGGAAGCGGTCGCCCTGCCGCTCTATGTCGCCGTGTCGACCGACACGGGCTGCTTTGTCTACTCCAACGTCACGGCGAACACGCACCGCGCGGCCGCCGCGCTGATGGAGACCGGCATCGACTATCGCGCCGTCAACAAGCTCCACTTCCGCACGAAGAGCAAAAAACGCCTCGCGCTCGAAGGAGAGCTCCTGCGCACGATGGAATTTTACGACGAGGACCGTGTTGTCATCGTTGCCGTGCCGCAGTCCCTGCAAAAGCGCATGGCGCTCACGGAGGCGGACATGGAAGACCTCGCCGCCCTCGGCGGCGTGGTCGAGGGTACGGACTGTGCCGTGACGATGAAGGAGACCAAGGACGGCGCGTGGAAGGTCAGCATGCGCACGGGCGCGCGCGTGAACGCGACGCTCGCCTGCTCCAAGCTCGGCGGCGGCGGACACCGCGCCGCCTCCGGCTGCCTCATCGAGCACGCGGACTATGAGACCGCGCGCTCAATGATCCTGAACGCCATCGCCGAAGCGGTGCGCGAGGAGCAGGCACAGGCATAAGAATAACCCAACGGCGCAAAGGAGATCATATGCCCAACGGAATCATTATCATCGACAAACCCGCAGGCTGGACGAGCATGGACGTGTGCGCCAAGCTGCGCGGCATTCTGCATGAAAAGCGCGTCGGCCACGCCGGAACGCTCGACCCCATGGCAACGGGCGTGCTGCCCGTCTTCGTCGGGCAGGCGACCAAGGCCGTCTCCTTTGCCGAAAACGGCAGGAAGGTCTACGAGGCCGTCCTGCAGCTGGGAAGAGTGACCGACACGCAGGACACGACGGGCGAAACGCTCGAAGAGCACGCCGTGACCGTCACGGCGGACGACGTGCGCGCGGCGCTGCCGCGCTTTCTCGGCGAGATCGAGCAGATCCCGCCGATGTACTCGGCCATCAAGGTGAACGGGCAAAAGCTCTACGACCTTGCCCGCCAGGGCAAGGAGGTCGCGCGTAAGCCGCGGCGCATCACGATCTACGACCTTGCGCTGACGGAAGAGCTGGGAAACGGGCAGTACGCCCTGCGCGTGGAATGCTCGAAGGGAACGTATATTCGCACGCTCTGCCACGATCTTGGGCAGGCGCTCGGCTGCGGCGGCTGCATGGCGGCGCTGCGGCGCACGGAGGCCTCTGGGTTTTGTATCGGCGAGGCCGTGACGCTCGAGGACGCAGCGCGCGAAGGTGAAGCGCTGCTCCGTCCGCTCGACAGTTTGTTTCGCGCCTATCCCGCCTTCACCATTCCAAACGCCGCGCTGGAGAAAAAATGTCTCTGCGGCAATCCCCTGCGCGTGAGCCTTGCGGACGGGATCTACCGTGTCTACGGCTGCGATGGGACGTTTCTTGCCCTGTCTGAGGCAAGAGACGGGCTTCTCACCTCGAAACGAAATTTTTTCAGCGTGTGACGCTGACACAAAAGGAAAGCAAAACCATGAATGAATCCACAGTCATCGCCCTCGGCTTTTTCGACGGGGTGCATATCGGGCACGGCGAGCTGCTCAAAATGGCGGTGCGCCGCGCAAGCGAGCGCGGCTGCCGCTCCGCGGCCTTTACGTTCGACCGTTCGCCGCGCGAGTTCGTCACGGGAAAGAGCGTGCCGCTGCTGACAACGCCCGCCGAGCGAGCGGAGATCATTCGCTCGCAGTACGGCGTGCAGGAGGTCTTTGTTGAGCCGTTCGACAGAAACATGATGACCATGCCGTGGGAGGATTTTATCGCGGAGCTGCTCATCAGGAAGTATCACGCGGTGCATCTTGTGGCGGGACATGATTACCGCTTCGGCCACAAGAACGAGGGGGACGTAGAAAAGCTCAAGGCTTACTGCGCCGCCCACGGCCTCGGCTGCGATATTATCCCCTGCGTGGAGAAGGACGGCGTGACCGTTTCTTCGACCTATATCCGCACGCTTTTGGAAGACGGCGATGTGAAGCGGGCAACGGCGTTTCTCGGCCACCTCTTTTCGGTGGAGGGGATCGTGCGCCACGGCGAGGGCATCGGCAAAAAGTCCCTTTTCCCGACGGCGAACCTCGTCCCCGAAGAACACATCATTGCCCTCAAGCGCGGCGTATACGCCACGCGCGCGCATCTTCCAGGCGGGGAAACGCGCGTGGGTGTGACGAATGTCGGCGTGCGGCCAACCGTGAGCGACAAAAACACCGTGACGATCGAAACATATCTTGTCGGCTTCGACGGCGACCTGTACGGAAAGACGCTGCGGCTCGATTTTATCGAGTATCTGCGCGAGGAGAGAAAATTCTCCTCCACGCAGGAGCTGCACGACATGATCGCGCGCAACGCCGAGGAGGCGAAGAGAATCGTCAAATTGTGAAGAAAAGGAACGTTCCTTTGAAAAGGGACGTTCTTTTTTTGCGCGCCCATTTCCCGACAGGCTTTTCCCGCCCGGTCGTTTACAATAATCCCCACCACGGAAGAACAACGCACAGGGAGGGGACGGGCTGTGAAGGTGATCGAGCTGCTGAGAAGCAAGGAGTGGTCGGGAAAGGTCGTCGATTGCGTGCTGCGCTTTGCACTTGCCTGCGCGCTTGCGGGCGCGCAGGTGTTCGGCGGCTATGCGCCGCTCGCGCTGGGCATGATCGGCGCAAGCGGCGCGGGATTGCGGGGACTGAGCGCGCTCGCCGGCGCGACGGCGGGGGCGATGCTGTTTCTGCCGTTTTCGCACGCGCTGCGCACCTTTGCCGCGGGCGTTCTGATCTTCACGGCGAACAATGCGTTTTTTGATTTGAAGATCTATCAAAAGCGCGCGTTCCTGCCGCTTTTGACGGCGGGTATGATGTTCTCCGTCGAATTTGTCTACGTCCTGCGCGACGGTGTGGGCGAGGCGGCAAGCTGCCTGATGGCGCTGCTGCTTGCCGCGCTCGGCGCGATGAGCGCCCGCGCGCTGCTTGCGGCGGGAGACAAGGGGAAGGACGAACACCCCTATGCGCCGCTTTTTATCCTGTTGGGCGTGCTGATGGCCTTTTCCTCGTTTGAAACGGCGGACGGCTTTGCGCCGGGGCGCATCTTCTCGATGCTTGCCGTGCTGCTCTTTGCCTTCGAGCGCGGCAGCGCGTTTGCCATTCCGGCGGCGCTGTGCATCGGCCTTGGCATGGATCTGGGCGCGGGCGGCGGCAGTTTTGTCCACGCGGCGTCCTACGCCTTTTCCGCAGTGCTGGTGAATGTGACCGCGCGGGGCAACCGCGTGGGCTCGGCGCTGTGGTTTGCGCTGAGCATTCTGTGTTTTGCCCTGCCGATGAACGCGCACGCGGGTCTTGTGCTGCTCTATGAGGGCCTTGCGGCGACGCTCCTGTTCCTGCTGATCCCGTCGCGCTTTTTGCGCGGCAAGCGCCTTTGCAGCGATGAATGCGCGCAGGAGGACGCCGCCGTGCGCAAGAAGATCGCCGAATCCGCCGCGGCGCTGCGCGAGCTTTACGACAGCGTGGCGCGGCCGCGCACGCTGACGGAGGAAAATCCCGCGGCCATCTTCGACCGTGCGGCCGAAAAGGTCTGCCGCGGCTGCGCGCTGTGTGACTTCTGCTGGGAAAAGGAGTATCAGCGCACCTATACCGCGCTCAACGACGCAACGGCGGCGCTGCTGCGCCGCGGACAGGGAAAGGGCGAGGATTTCCCCGCCTACTTTTCCGAGCGCTGCATTCATTTCGGCGCGTTTTTGTCCGCCGTGAACGGCGAGCTGCGCGCCTATCTTCTGCGGCGGCAGTACCGGCGGCTGTTGGCGGACGACCGCGCAAAGGCCGCCTCGCAGTACGCTCAGCTCTCAGAGCTGATGCAGAGCGCGGCGGACGGCGCGCTGCGTCCCGTGTCCGCGCAGCCGCTGCACACCTATGAGACCGGCGTTTTGCTGCGGCCCAAGCGCGGCGAGCGCGTGAGCGGCGACAGCACCGCTCAGTTTGAACTGGAGGACGGCACGCTCTGCCTGCTGCTCTCCGACGGCATGGGCTGCGGTGAGGCGGCGCAGCGGGAATCGGCAATGGCCGTGCGCCTTCTGGAACGGTTCCTGCGCGCAGGGATCGACGCGCCGCCCGCACTCAAGACGCTCAACAGCGCGCTTTCGCTCCGCGCCGAGTCGACCGACAGCTTTACGACCATCGACCTGCTCACCCTCTCGCTGCGAACGCTCGAGGGCGAACTTTACAAGTACGGCGCGGCGCCGAGCTACTTAAAGCGCGGCGGAAGCGTGCGCCGCGTGACCTGCTCGTGTCTGCCTGCGGGATTGCAGGAGGGCTCGCCGCCGCCGGAGGCGACGCATATCAGGCTCTCGCCGGGGAGCTTTCTTGTGATGCTCTCCGACGGTGTGGCGGACAGTCTGGACGACGAATGGCTGCAAGATCTGCTCGCCGGTTGGGAAGGACGCGAGCCGCGCCAGCTTGCCGCCGCCATTCTGGCCGACAGCCTGGAACGGCGCGGCGGCACGGACGACGCCGGGGTTCTGGTGCTCTACATTCCGGAGGAGCTTTCCGGTGCGCAGGAGATCTGAGCGCAGCAAAAAATTTCTCCGCACCGCATAGCGCGCGCCGCGGCGGGCATACTGGAAGCAGAATGTTTTTCCATCGGGAGGTGCTGCTGCATGGTCAGGGGAACATCACGGCGGGTGATCGTAGTCGACTCGCCGGATACGGAACTTTTTGAACAGGCAATATTCATTGTGCGCAACGACGCTGTGAACCGGAACGGCGTGACGGCGCAGCGGTTGGTAGACGAAGCGTGCCGCGTGGCGCGTACCTGCGGCCGCACGGCAACGTGCCGGCGCAGCATTCTGCGGCGCGGCTCCCCCGTGCTGTGGGGCTGCGTGGGCGCGGGTGGCATCGCGCTTGCGTGGCTTTTGAGCATACTCATCTGATAAGTTGCTTTTCCTCCGATTTGAGGTGCGGCAGATCTGCCGTGCCTCATTTTTTTACGCGGAAATGCAAATTTTTAATTTACAAGCGGTAATCAATGGACTATACTATAACCTACCGTATTTTGAATGACGAAGAGAATGACAAGAATGAGGTTATGACCATGAATGCTGACTTTTCCCGCACCCTTGCCCTGCTGCGGCAGGAAAAGGGGATCTCCCAGCGCAAGGCCGCGAAGGAGCTCGGCATTTCGCAGGCGCTTTTATCCCACTATGAAAACGGCATCCGCGAGCCGGGGCTTGCGTTTGTCAAAAAGGCCTGCGATTTTTACCACGTTTCCGCCGACTATCTGCTCGGGCGCACGCTCGACCGCGACGGCGGCATGATCGACGCCGAATCGCTCTACGATTCGAGCGATGAAAAGGGCACGCTGCGCGGCAGCATCGCCGCCACGCTGCAAAAGAAGATGCTCGTCAACACCGCAGGCGTCCTCTTTGAGCTGCTCGGCAAAACGAACGACCGCACGCTCATCGCGTCGGCGGGCGGCTATCTCGGCGGGGCGTTCTACCAGCTCTACCGCGCGCTGCACCGCGCAAGCGGCGGGAAAGAGGGATACTTTGGCCTTGACGCAACGGCCTACCGCTCCGGCGCGGTGGACGCGCAGATGCGCGCGGACTACATCGCCTATGTTTCCTCTCTTGAGACTCTCACAGAGAAGGACGGCGCATTTGCCACCATGGAGGACGAGGCGCTCGCGGCGCTCTATCCGGGGTTGATGCAGAGTGTGACGCAGGTTTTACACAGCACGGAAGAAAAAACCAATTCCCTGCTTGGCAGGAAATAAGGAAGAAAGACTATGAACGAAAAGAACATCAGAAATTTCAGTATCATCGCCCACATTGACCACGGCAAGTCGACGCTGGCGGATCGTCTGCTTGAAAAGTGCAATGCCGTCTCCGCGCGCGAGATGTCGGATCAGATCCTTGACAACATGGACTTGGAGCGCGAGCGCGGCATCACCATCAAGGCGCGCGCCGTCACCTTCGACTATACCGCTGCCGACGGCGAGGTCTACACCCTCAACCTCATCGACACGCCGGGTCACGTCGACTTCAACTACGAGGTCTCGCGCTCGCTCGCAGCCTGCGAGGGCGCGCTGCTCGTCGTCGACGCCTCGCAGGGCATTGAGGCGCAGACCCTTGCCAACACCTATCTTGCGATGGAGCACGACCTTGAGATCCGTCCCGTGCTCAACAAGATCGACCTGCCCGCCGCCGACCCCAAGCGCGTCAAGCAGGAGATCGAGGACATTCTGGCGATCCCCGCCGAGGACGCGCCGGAAATTTCCGCCAAGCAGGGCATCAACATCGAGGCCGTGCTCGAGGACATCGTGCAGCATCTCCCCTGCCCGCAGGGCGACCCGAAGGCCCCCTTGCAGGCGCTCATTTTCGACAGCTATTACGACGCTTACCGCGGCGTCATCGTCTACATGCGCTTGAAGCAGGGCACCTTGAAGCCCGGCATGGAGGTCAAGATGATGGCCACGGGCGCGACGTTCAAGGTGCTCGAGTGCGGCCTGATGCGTCCGCTGAGCCTGGAGCCTGCCAAGCAGTTAGAGGCGGGTGAGGTCGGCTACTTCACCGCGAGCATCAAGGACGTGCACGAAACGCAGATCGGCGACACGGTGACGAGCGTGGAAAACCCCGCGGCGGAGCCGCTGCCCGGCTACCGCAAGGTGAGGTCGATGGTCTACTGCGGCATTTACACCGAGGACGGCAGCAAATACCCGGATCTTCGCGATGCGCTGGAAAAATTGCAGCTCAACGACGCTTCGCTGACGTTTGAGCCGGAATCGTCCGTCGCGCTGGGCTTCGGCTTCCGCTGCGGCTTCCTCGGAATGCTGCACATGGAGGTCATTCAGGAACGGTTGGAGCGCGAATTTGACCTCGACCTTGTCACCACGCTCCCGAGCGTCATCTACGAGGTATACAAGACCGACGGCACGATGGTGCGCGTCGACAACCCGCACAACTACCCCGACCCCGCGCACATCGAGCGTGCCGAGGAGCCCTACGTCAAGGTGACGATCGTCACGCCGCCCGATTACGTCGGCAACATCATGCCGATGTGTCAGGATCGCCGCGGCGAGTTCAAGGACATGCAGTACCTCGACACCTACCTTGTCGAGATGCATTACGAGATGCCGCTCAACGAGATCATCTACGACTTTTTCGACACGCTCAAGGCCAACACCAAGGGTTACGCCTCGCTCGACTACGAGCTCTCCGGCTATCGCGCGAGTGAGCTTGTCAAGGTTGATATTCTGCTCAACGGCGATCAGGTAGACGCGCTTTCGTTCATCGCGCATAAGGACAAGGCCTATGCCCGCGCGAGAAAGCTGTGCGAAAAGCTCAAGGACAATATCCCCCGCCAGCTCTTCGAGATCCCCATTCAGGCGGCCATCGGCGGACGCATCATTGCGCGCGAGACCGTCAAGGCCATGCGCAAGGACGTTCTCGCCAAGTGCTACGGCGGCGACATCAGCCGAAAGAAAAAGCTGCTGGAAAAGCAGAAGGAGGGCAAGAAAAAGATGCGCTCGCTCGGCACCGTGCAGGTGCCGACGGAGGCCTTCCTTGCCGTCCTCAAGCTGGACGAATAATAAAAACACCATCGGAAATACAGTGAAGGAGTGCGATCAGATATGCTTTTGGACCATTATGTCAGCGCCATGGACAGCTGGAAGGGCCGCATCGACAGCGACACGGATTACGATGCCTTCCGCTGGCACCAGTGGGTGCAGCCCATCGACCTGAACGACGGCAGTGCGCCGTTCACCGGCAAGCTCGGGTTTGCGTTTGTCGGCTTTTGCAGCGACAAGGGCGTTGCGCGCAACAAGGGACGCACGGGCACGGCGCTCGCGCCGGATTTTGTGCGCGGACAGATGTCGGGCCTTCCCTGCACCTTCTCGCAGGAAGTCAAGCTCTTCGACGCGGGCGATATCGTCTGCGACGAGATCTCGCTTGAAGAGGGCCAGCGCGAGCTGGGCGCCGCCGTGGAGGAGATCCTGCGCCGCAAGCTCTTCCCCATCGTGCTCGGCGGCGGCCATGAGACGACCTTCGGTCACTTTCAGGGACAGCACAACTTTCTGAAAGACAGGGAGAAAACGCCGGAGCTTGGCATCATCAATTTCGACGCGCACTTCGACCTGCGCCCCTATGACATGGGAAACTCCTCGGGCACGATGTTCCGCCAGATCGCGGACGTGTGCCGCGCCGAGGGAACGCCCTACCATTATTTCCCCATCGGCATTCAGCAGCACAGCAACACCGTGAGCCTTTTCAAAAAGGCCAAGGAGCTGGGCGTTGACTATGTGCTCGCCAAGGAATTGCAGACCTCAAACCTTGAGACGATTCTTGAGCGCCTCGACCAGTACCTCTACCAGTGCGACGACACCTACATCACCGTCTGCACGGACGTGTTTTCCTCCGCGTTTGCCCCGGGTGTCAGCGCGCCGCAGTCGCTCGGCCTTGACCCCGAGATCGTGCTGCCGCTCATCAAGCACGTGCTGCGCACGCGCAAGGTGCGCGGGTTCGACATCTGCGAGATCTCGCCGCGCTTCGACCAGGACAACACCACCGCGAACCTCGGCGCGGTCATCATCTTCGCCGTCATCAACACGCTTTGCCGGCTCAACGGCCTGAGCCTGTGACCGGCGGTAGACAACTTCTTTATATATTCTTAACGCTCTGACCATTCCCTTTTTTCCTGCGTTGCGGTATAGTAAAATCAGCGAAACTGTAAACAGGAGTGAGCTTCTTGAGGCACATTTTTATCATCAACCCTGCTGCCGGAAAAAAGGACGGCCGCCAGCGCGTGTACACGATGGCCGAGGCGCTGAAAAAGAACCACAATTTAGACGTTGAGTGTATGCTGACCAAATCGCGCGGGCATGCGACGGCTTTGACGCGTGCCATTGCGGAGACGGGCGACTATGTCCGCTTTTACGCCTGCGGCGGCGACGGCACGGTCAACGAGATCACCAACGGCATCGCGGGCTTTCCCAATGCCGCGATGACTTGCATCCCCATCGGTACGGGCAACGATTTCCTCAAAAACTTCGGCAAGGACGCCCTGCCGCTTTTTCTGGACGCGGAAAACCTGTGGAACGGCGACGTGACGCCGCTTGATCTGATCGACTGCAACGGCAAATACTGCCTGACGATCGCCTGCACGGGCATCGACGCGCGCATTGCCGAGAGCGTACATGACTTTGGCGCATCGCCGATGCTTACGGGGCGCGGAAGCTATTTAGCCAGCGTCGCGGCCAACTTCCTTTTCCGCAAGATCGGGCGCAGATGGCGCGTTACGCTCGACAACGAGGTGATCGAGGGCGACTTTGCGCTTGTTTCCATGTGCAACGGCCGCTATTATGGCGGCGGTTCCACCCCTGTGCCGGAGGCACGCATGACAGACGGCATTTTACATACGGTGCTTGTGAGAAATATCAGCAAGGCGCGCTTTGCGATGCTATTCTCCGATTACAGCGCAGGCAACTACCAAAAGCTGCCGCGCGACGTTGTGCGCGTTTCTACGGCGAAGGTCGTGCGCATTGAAGCGCTTGAGGGTGATCTCACCACCTGTCTCGACGGCGAGAGCATGCACGCGCAGTGCGTGACGCTGAAGCTTGCGGATAAGAAGGTCAACTTCTTTGCGCCCAAGGGTTGTGACCCGGACGCGACGGCGCGCTGAGCGGTGAAAAACAAGAGAAAACAGGACGAATGCGACAGCATTCGTCCTGTTTTTTTCTGCGGCGCGGCGGAAGGGGCAGCGCGGTGAAAAAGTTTTTGAATAAGCTGTGAATT
>OMET01000684.1_pt1 | contig 11819 bp, 10 predicted proteins | sample 1673841 | NCBI WGS metagenome assembly OMET01 (sample SAMEA103958129, study PRJEB25191) | human gut metagenome | reverse complement strand
ATGCGCTACTTTTAGCAGGTCAAGTTTTATGGATCTTTTAAAGTTTAACGAAGTATGAAACCCAAGCATCTCTTTTCGGCAGCGGTCGCGGTGCTGCTGCTGGCGGGCTGTTCCAACGACACGGAGACAGTCTCCCCGTCGGGTCTGGTCCTGGATCCGACCACCCTTGAAATCGTAAAAGGCGAAACATACACGCTGCGGGCGACCGTCGAACCGGCGGATGCCGCCTACGGTCAGATATCGTGGGTGAGCGATGCGCCCGAGATCGCATCCGTCGATGCCGAAGGCACGGTGACGGCCCTGGCGGTCGGCGAGGCTACCGTAACGGCATCGGTCGGCAGCGACATTTCGGCGTCGTGCCGTGTGACCGTTGTCGGCCCGGCAGCGGAGTCGCTTACGCTCAATGCCGCTGCGCTGACCCTTACGATCGGCGAGCAGTCGCAGCTGACGGCCACCCCCCTCGCCCGAGGATGCCAATCTGGAGGGCCTTGCGTGGAGCTCGTCGGACAGCGGCGTGGCCTCGGTTGACGGGCAGGGTCTCGTGACGGCCGTAGCAGCCGGTCAGGCGACCGTGCGTGTCGCCGTGGGCAGCGCCGAGGCGTCGTGCGTCGTCACGGTCGTGGCTCCGGCCCAGGTCGGTGACTATTTCTATGCCGACGGCACGTGGTCCACGGAGCTCGCGGCCGACAAGCAGTGCATCGGTATCGTGTTTGCCGTGGGACACAGCGAGTACGACGCCTCGGACTACTCGTCGACCGGTATCGGCAAGGCGAAGTGCAACGGTTACGTCATCGCCCTGAACGACGCCTCGACTAGCTATGCGATGTGGGGCCCGAAGGGTCAGGAGCTCGGCTGCTACCCGAAGGATGAGTTCGGCGATCCGATTCAGAACGGCCGCGAGAACGGTCAGTACAACGACTGGAGCGGTTACCTCTACTCCTGCCTTGCAAAGGCGGATGCCGATCAGAACGGCGGCCTTTCGGCAGGTGCGGCAGAGGGACATCCGCTCTTCTATTACGCCATGGTGGCCTATGCGGATGCCGTGCCCGCTCCGTGCTCGACGTCGGGCTGGTTCCTGCCGGCCATCAGCCAGCTCTACCAGAGTCTCAACGTGGCGGACCGGATCGCCTCCGTGGAGGGCGGCAAGAAGCTGGCCAACGACTGGTACGGCTCCTCGTCCGAGGCTGCCGTGGACAATCCGGGCCCGCAGGACTATTTCCGCTACCTGATGAACATGGGCACGCCGAGCGTCAGCGCCGACGGCAAGGACGGAGCCTGGTTCTATGCACGTTCCGTGCTGGCATTCTGATGATCGGGTGACGGATCAACACGCAAACAAGACAATATCAGATGAAAAAGTATCTTTGGATTCTCTGCGCGCTCCTCTTCGCGACGCTTGCCGTCGCGTGCAGCGACGACGATGAAGCGCCCTCGAACGTCTCCGTCGTCACCCTGTCCGATACGCAGATCACCCTGGTGCGTGGCGAGCGCTACACGCTGACGGCCCGGGTGGAGACGCTCGACGGGAAGGGGTGCGACGTCACGTGGGTAACCTCCGACGGCCGTGTTGTCACGGTGGATGCCGAAGGCAACCTCGCGGCCGGAGAGACGGGCAGTGCCCGCGTCTACGCCCTGGCCGAGAACCGGCAGGCGGTCTGCGACGTGACGGTGACCCTTCCGGGGGAGGCCCATGTCGGGGACTATTACTACTCCGACGGCACCTATTCGGCCGACCTGAACCCGAAAAAGGAGTGCATCGGCGTCGTCTTCCAGGTGGGGCAGCACGCCAACGACCGTTCCGACTACTCGCAGACCGGCATCGGCGAGGCGACATGCCACGGTTATGTCGTCGCATTGCAGGATGCCTCCGAGGAGCTGTGCCTGTGGGGCGTATACGGCTATGAAATCGGTCTCTATCCGGTGGATGACGGCGGAAACAAGATCGACAACTTCACCAATAACGGCGGCGATACCGACTGGAGCGGCTATCTCTACACGGAGAAGATCACCCTGGAGGCCGAGCGCAACGGCGGATTCACGCCCGACACGCAGGAGGGCTATCCCGTCGGTTACTACACCCGGCAGTTCGCACAGACGGTTCCGGCTCCGGCCAACTCGAGCGGCTGGTTCATTCCCGCCGTCAGCCAGCTCTGCACGGTCTACGGGCTGCGCGAGCAGCTCAATGCCCGGGAGGGGATGACGCGGCTCCGCAACCGGTGGTACTGGTCCTCGTCGGAGTGCTACGCCCTGGCCGACGGCAGCATCAACTGCCTCGATGTCAGCACGGGCATGGTGGGGTACCGCGGAAAATACGATGCCATAGGACTCATTCGCCCGATTCTCGCATTTTAATACGGACCGAGAGATGAAGATGAAACAGTTGTATCTTACTTTCATATCGGCGTGCCTGCTCCTGGCGGCAGGCTGCCGGGAGGAGGAGGGGGAGTTCAAGCCCTCGACCCTTACGCTCAACACCCCGGAGGTGACCGTTGCGGCCGACGGCGGTGAGGTCAGCGTGTCGTACCGGCTCGCAAGCCCTGTCTACGAGGGCCGCATTACGGTCGGTAACGTACCCGAGTGGATCTCCGGAGTCTCCACCTCGCTTTCCGGCGTGATCTCCTTCACGGTTGCCGCCAACGAGCTCACCGAGTCGCGCTCCGCGGAGCTCTCCGTCTGCTATTCGGGCGATGCGGAGACAGCCGTGCTGCGCGTCGTGCAGTCGCCGCGGACGGTTCCGCCCGTCTTCGACATCCGCATGGAGCTCATCACGCAGACGAGCGCGAAGTATTCGGTGATTCCCGGCGACAAGGAGCAGACCTACCTGAGCATGCTCGTCGAGAAGGATTACTTCGACAGCTACGCCTCCGACGAGGAGTATTTCCAGGACGACCTGGCCTACATCCGGGCGATGGCCGAGAGCTTCGGCGTCTCGGTGCAGGAGTACCTCTCGAACACGCTCAACCGCGGTGACCTGCTGGTCAAGAACATGACGGGCCTGCTGCCCGGAACGGCCTACTACGTCTACGCATACGGCCTGACGGTCGACGGCGAGCGCACGACGGATATCTACAAGGTCGAGTTCGAGACTGTCGCGGTGCCGAAGATCGACGTCACGTTCACGGTGGATGCGACGGTCAACGGGCCGCTGTGCGACCTGCATATTGTGCCGTCCGATCCCAACCAGCGCTATGTCATCGGCATGTATGTCGCCGATCAGGTGCAGGACGGTGAGGACGCCTGCCGGCAGTACCAGCAGTACCTCAGCGACATGATCGTCATCTACGAGGCCATGGGCATGACCGCCGAGGAGACCGTGGCCGGACTCAGCGTGGTCGGCACGATCGACCGCACCTACGAGCTGGAGGAGAATACCGGGTATCTGGTCTTCGCCGCGTCGTGCACCGACGACGGACTCATCAACTCGGCTCCCGTCTCGACGACGTTCCGGACCACGGAGGTGCAACCCTCCGACAACCGCATCTCCTTCGAGGTGACGTCGCTCGAAGCACACGCCGCGACCATCGACGTGAAGACGGAGAACCTCGATCCCTACGTGCTCTACCTCGTCAATACGTCGGCCGTGGAGGGGATGGACGACGAGGCGGTCATCAGCTCCCTGCTGGCCGACGAGACCATCGCGGACTACCTCCGCCGGGGCGATACCTCTGTCGAGGCGAGCGAACTCGAGGCCTCCACGAGCTACACGCTGCTGGCCTTCGGCTACGTGAAGGGCAAGGCGACCACGGGGCTCTTCTCGGTGGAGTTCACCACCGAGGACGGCATCCCGGCCGACATCTCGATCCTCGTGGAGCACGACCGCTACTTCGACGGCACGCAGATCGCGGAGCTCTATCCCGACGATTATGCCGATGCCTACGGCCTGGCCGTGCTGCCGCTGACGGTCACCACGCAGGGTGATCCGGCCGAGCGCGTGCTCTACTACATCTACGAGGGCGACCTGACGAGCGACTTCATCCTCCCGGACAACGAGGCGATTGCCGCCCTGCTGCGCGACGGCATCTCGCAGGAGTCGGTGTCGTTCTTCCTGCCCTACGACGACGAATCCACGCTGCTGGCCTTCGCCATCGGTGCCGACGGCAACTACAGTCCGGTCTACCGCGAGAAGATTGTGCTGACCGAAGAGGGCGTATCGCCCGTCGAGGACTTCCGTCCCTTTGCGCTCACTCGCTCGGCCATGGAGTGCCGCATCGGAGCGCAGCAGGAGTCGGTCCGTCGCAAACCGGTTCTTACGCCCGGCGGCGAGCGGCCGGTGCTGCTGAAGGCCGAGACCCGCAGCCGCGCCGCAGCCTCCCCGCGCGTCGGACGGTAGCTGGCGGCAACCCGTGAAAAGAGGGGGTGTCCGTACCGAAAGGTCGGACACCCCCTCTTTTCGTTTTGTTGTGACGGCGGTTACTTCCGCGCGACGGCGAACAGGTCGAAGCAGTCGGCCGTGACGGGCCCCACGCGGTAGTCGTCCATGCGGATCGAGGTCGTCAGGTCGGTGTTGTCGCGGAGCAGGCGGCGGCGGTTGATGCGGTTGAGCAGGTCGTAGGGCAGCTGCAGCAGGCAGCGCGGCAGGCGGTGCTGGAGATCCAGCACGTCGAAGCGCGTGATGCGGGCGACGCTGCGGCGGTTCTGCTCGTAGTAGGCCATGACTCGGTCGTTGCCCGCAACGCCCAGCATCTCGACGGCGGAGAAGCTCCGCGCGAGCAGGTCGCGCAGTTCGTCGGCCGTGTATTCGCGCACGTGCCACGGATTGCGCGTGAGCGACATCGGGGCGTTGGGCGTCGTGACGATGAACTGCCCGCCCGGGCGCAGCACGCGGTGCACCTCGCGCACGAAGTCCACGTCGCGCCGGATGTGCTCGATTACCTGGAACGAGATGACGAAGTCGAAGCTCCCGTCGGCAAAGGGCAGCGGCGGCACCGTGGCCTGCATGTAGCGCACGTGCGGCAGGCAGGGCAGACTGCCCGCCTCGGGGACGTGTTTGTCGAGGGTGACGAAGCTGCGGGCGTGCGGCGCGATGACCTCCACGCCGTAGCCCGAGCCGGTGCCGATCTCGAGCACGTCGCCGTCGATGCGCTCCGCCGCCGCGTGGTACGCGAGCAGCGAACGCTGGAATACGAAGTTGTCCGAAGCCTCCGCGCAGACGCGCTCGGCCGTTGCCATGCGTCCCATTCCGTCCTACCTTTTGATTCTGATCCCCTGGTCGGTCGTCTCGACGGCGCCGCGTTTGAGCAGCACGCCCAGCGAGCGCTTGAAGACCTTTTTGCTTGTGCCCGTGAGGCGTGCCACCTCCTCCGGGGCGCTGTTGTCGTTCAGCGGCAGGAATCCGCCGTTGTCGCGCAGCAGGCCGAGCAGCTGCTCGGCCGAATCCTTGACCTGGGCGTAGCCCTCGCGCTGGAGGCTTACGTCGATGCGGTTGTCCTCGGTGATGCGGCGCACGTAACCCGTCAGGGCGTCGCCCACGGCCACCGGCCGGAACAGCTGGTTGCGGTAGAGCATGCCCCAGTGGCGGTTGTTGACGATGACGCGGAAGCCGATGGGGCTCTCCGACGCCACGAGCAGCCGCACCTCCTCGCGCGGCGCAACGGTGATGAGTTCGTTGTCGATGAACGACTTGAGCTTCATTGTCGCCACGCAGCGGCCCGTGATGCTGTCCTCGTAGAGGTAGACCACGTAGCGGTGGTCCTTGAGGACGCCGCCCTGCTGGTTGCGGTTCGGCAGGAAGAGGTCCTTGCCGTGCAGCCCCCAGTCGAGGAAGGCGCCGTGCGGCGTCTTGTCCACGACGCGCAGGAAGCCCGCCTCGCCCGCCCGCAGCAGCGGCGTTTCGGTCGTCGCCACGAGCCGGTCCTCCGAGTCGTGGTAGAGGAAGACCTCCTTCGTGTCGCCGGGTTTGTCGGTGAGCGATACATAGCGGTTCGGGAGCAGTACCTCCTGCCCCTCGTCGTCCGCGAGGTAGAGACCGTAGTCCGACAGGCGGCTTACGGTGAGTGTCTGTGTGCGTCCTGCCTTGAGCATAAATGTCGGTTTTCGCGACAAAAGTACGTTTTATTTCGTTCGCGTGCAACAGCGGCGCCGGCGCGGGTCGTTTTTTGCCGTTTCAAAAAATAGTGGTAACTTTCCCGTCGGTTCGGACGGCGGGGCCCGCTGCGGGGCCGTTTCGCGCCCGAGCCGGAAGCCATGGATGAAAAACAGAAACTGAAAGTCGCCCTCTGTCAGACGGATGCTGTCTGGGAGCGGCCTGCCGAGACCCTCTCTCGGCTCGACGGGCTTGTGGCGGAGGCAGCCGCCGGGGCCGATCTGGTCGTGCTGCCCGAACTCTTCGCCACAGGATTCAGCACCCGCCCCGCCTCCTTTGCCGAACGGGCCGCCGGGGAGGCGGATGCCGGCCGAAACGCGGGAGCCGATGTCTCGGGAGCCGACGTCGCGGAGGCCGATGCCGTGCACGTGACTGCGGAGCCCGCCGAAGAACAGGCACCCGTGCTGGCGACCATGCGCCGCTGGGCCGCGCAGGGAAAGTGTGCCGTGACGGGGAGCGTCGCCGTGGCCGCAGCGGACGGCTTCCGCAACCGGATGTACTTCGTGCGGCCGTCGGGCGAGGTGTCGTGGTACGACAAGCGGCACCTGTTCCGTCCGGGCGGCGAGGCGGACAACTACCGTCCGGGGCACCGGCGCGTCGTGGTCGAATATGCCGGGTGGCGCCTGCTGCTGCTCGTCTGCTACGACCTGCGCTTCCCGGTCTGGAGCCGCTGCCGCGGCGACTACGACGCCATCGTCTGCTGCGCCGCCTGGCCTGCAGCCCGGCGCGAGGTGTGGCGCACGCTGCTGCGCGCCCGGGCCATCGAGAACCAGTGCTACGTGGTCGCCGCAAACCGTGCGGGCTCGGATCCCGGCCTTCCCTATTCGGGCGATTCGGCCCTTGTCGACTTCCGGGGCGTGCCGCTCGCCGAGGCCGGGGCAGGGGAGTGCCTCCTGCGGGCGACGTTCGACCGCGCGGCCCGGGAGGCATTCCTCGAAAAGTTCCCGGCGTGGCGCGACGCCGACGATTTCGTGCTGGAAACGGGCGAAAAATAGCCCGCGGGGTTCCGGATTTGCCCCGGATGTCGTATCTTTGCGGTCCGGTACCTCCGTATCCGTTCCGAACGGACCGCAGAGGCGCCGCATCGTTGTGCAATGAAAGAAGAGACGATCAAGATACTCGGCGCCCGGGTCCACAACCTGAAGAACGTCGATCTGGAGATTCCACGCCACAAACTCGTGGTCATCACGGGGTTGAGCGGCTCGGGCAAGTCGTCGCTGGCCTTCGACACGATCTACGCCGAGGGGCAGCGCCGCTACATGGAGACGCTGTCGACCTACGCCCGGCAGTTCGTCGGCACGATGGAGCGTCCCGACGTGGATAAGATCACGGGGTTGAGCCCCGTGGTGGCCATCGAGCAGAAGACCACCAACAAGAACCCCCGTTCGACGGTCGGCACCGTCACCGAAATCAACGACTTCCTGCGTCTGCTCTACGCGCGGGCGTCGCGCGCCTATTCGCCCGTCACGGGCGAGGAGATGGTCCACTACAGTGACGACCGCATCGCGGAGCTCATTCTGGAGAACTTCGCCGGGCGGCGCATCGCCCTGATGGCTCCCATCGTCAAGGGCCGCAAGGGCCACTACCGCGAGCTTTTCGAGACCTTGGCCAAAAAGGGCTACATCTACGCCCGCATCGACGGCGAGATCCGCGAAATCTCGGCCGGCATGCGCCTCGACCGCTACAAGATCCACACGATCGACCTGGTCGTCGACCGGCTGCAGGTAGTCGAGGCGTCGCGCGACCGGCTGATGACCTCGCTCAAGGAGGCGATGCGCCAGGGCAAGGGGACGATGGCCGTCTACGACTACGGCACCGAGCAGCAGCGTTTCTATTCGCGCCACCTGATGTGCCCCACGACAGGCATCGCCTTCGAGGACCCGGCGCCGCACACCTTCTCGTTCAACTCGCCCAAGGGCGCCTGCCCGCACTGCAACGGGCTGGGCGAGGAGGCCGTCTTCGACCTGGCCAAGATCATCCCTGACCAGCGGCTCTCGCTGCGCGAGGGGGCCGTCGAGCCGCTGGGCAAGTACCGCAACAACATGCTCTTCGCCATCCTCGAGATGCTGGGCCGCCGCTACGACTTCACGCTCGACGATCCGATCGAGACCTTCTCCGAGGAGGCGCTCAACGCCGTGCTCTACGGCGACTCGGAGCCGCTGACGGTCGACCTCTCGGAGTTCAGCTCCCCGGCCGGCGGGCGGCAGTTCCTCTCGTGGGAGGGCGTTGCCGAGTACATCGGCCGCACGGAGGACGAGGAGTCAAAACGCGGGCAGAAGTGGCGCGAGCAGTTCCTCGTCTACCGCAAGTGTTCGGTCTGCGGCGGCACGCGCCTGCGCAAGGAGGCCCTGCAGTTCCGCATCGGCGGGAAGAACATCGCCGAGGTCTCGGCCCTCTCGATCGAGGAGTTCGCCCGCTGGATGGACCACATCGAGGAGTACCTCTCCGAAAAGGAGCGCCGGATCGCGCAGGAGATCGTCAAGGAGATCCGCGAGCGGCTGCGCTTCCTGATGGACGTGGGGCTGGGCTACCTGTCGCTCGCACGCTCGTCGCGTTCGCTCTCGGGCGGCGAGAGCCAGCGCATCCGCCTCGCCACGCAGATCGGCTCGAAGCTCGTCAACGTGCTCTACATCCTCGACGAGCCCTCGATCGGCCTGCACCAGCGCGATAACCAGCGCCTGATCCGCAGCCTCGAGGAGCTGCGCGACGCCGGCAACTCGGTGATCGTCGTCGAGCACGACGAGGAGATGATGCGCGCCGCCGATTTCATCGTCGACGTGGGCCCCAAGGCCGGGCGCCGCGGCGGACAGATCGTCGCCGCGGGGCCCTTCGACGAGATCGTGAAGGCCGACACCATCACGGCGGACTACCTTACGGGCCGCCGCCGCATCGAGATCCCCGCGACGCTGCGCCCCGGCACGGGCGAGCGGATCGTCATCCGCGGCGCCCGCGGCAACAACCTCAAGGGCATCGACGCGGAGTTCCCGCTCGGCAAGTTCATCTGCGTGACGGGCGTGAGCGGCTCGGGCAAGTCGACGCTCATCAACGAGACGCTGCGGCCTATTTTGAGCCGGGCGCTCTACCGCTCGCTGGACCAGCCGCTCGCATACGACTCGATCGAGGGGATCGAGCACATCGACAAGCTCGTCGTCGTGGACCAGTCGCCCATCGGCCGCACGCCGCGCTCGAACCCCGCGACCTACTCCAACGTCTTCGCCGACATCCGCAAGCTCTTCGAGATGACGCCCGACGCGCAGGTGCGCGGCTTCAAGGCGGGGCGCTTCTCGTTCAATGTCAAGGGCGGGCGGTGCGAGGAGTGCCGCGGCGCGGGCGTGCAGACCATCGAGATGAACTTCCTGCCGGACGTCTACGTGCGTTGCCGCGCCTGCGGCGGCCACCGCTACAACCGCGAGACGCTCGAGGTGCGCTACAAGGGCAAGAACATCGACGACGTGCTGAACATGACGGTCAACATGGCTGTGGAGTTCTTCGAGAACATCCCGAGCATCCACCAGAAGCTGCGGGCCATCCAGGAGGTGGGTCTCGGCTACCTGACCCTCGGGCAGCCCTGCACGACCCTCTCGGGCGGCGAGAGCCAGCGCATCAAGCTCTCGGCCGAGCTCTCGAAGCGCGACACGGGGCGCACGCTCTACATCCTGGACGAGCCGACGACGGGGCTCCACTTCGAGGACATCCGCCTGCTGCTCGATGTACTCAACAAGCTCGTCGACCGCGGCAACACGGTGATCGTCATCGAGCACAACCTCGACGTCATCAAGGTGGCCGACCACCTGATCGACATCGGCCCCGAGGGTGGCGCCGCCGGAGGCGAGATCATCGCCGCGGGCACGCCCCACGAGGTGGCGCAGTGCGCACGCAGCTATACGGGACAATTTCTGAAAAAGATGGGACTCTGACAGTTCAGGCACCGATTTTGCATTTCATGGCCATACCAACACCTTATGTGCTATGAAAAAAACAGTCATTATCGTTGTCACGGGCCTGCTGCTGTGCGCGGCGGCCTTCACCGTGATCGGACAGAAGCAGGTTCTGTCGCCCAAGCAGGAGCGCCGCGAGGTGCGTGAGAAACGCCGTGCGGACCGCATTGCCGAGTACGAGAAGTTCACCGACTCGCTCGTGCTGTCGCGCAACTTCCAGTTCAACCCCCAGACCATGCAGCAGCAGCCCGCGGGTCCCATGCGCCAGATCATGAACCCGGCCTTCAGCGTCCAGATCTGGGACGGAACGGTGGACATCTGTCTGCCCTATGTCAAGGGGTATGTGCCGCCCTACTACTCGACGGTCATCAACTACACGGTACCCAACGTCTCGGGCTACACGACCGAGCAGACCCAGGAGGGGTGGATGGTGACCTTCTCGACGTCGCTCTTCTCTGCCTCGACCTACACCTTCACCTTCGAGATCTTCTCCCGCACGGGCGGTGCGAACCTCACGATCACCAATCCGTGGTACAACCCCGTGCAGTACACCGGTACGATCTCGAAGGTCTATTGATCCGTCGTGCCGCCGCGCCTGCGACCCGGAGCAGAAACAAAGGCTGATCCTCCGAAAGGGATCAGCCTTTTGCTTGTGTATTCCGCCGCCGCATTGCCCGAGCGGAACCGGATCATCGCCGGGTTTACCGCCGCAGCGGAATCGGGACAACGCCGGACTGCCGCCCGAGCGGGATCGGGTCATCGTCGAGGCGTGGAAGGGTCCGGGTGGCGCCGGAATGGATTGCGGTCGCGGACCGTTGGCGGGTCAGGGCCTGAAGATCAGCGCCACGGCCGAGACGGAGACCCCCTCCTCGCGCCCCTCGAAGCCGAGGTGCTCGGTCGTTGTCGCCTTGACCGACACGCGCTCCGTGTCGATCCCCATCGCCCCGGCCATTGCCGCGCGCATGGCGTCGATGTAGGGCCGCAGTTTGGGCCGCTGCGCCACGATGGTCACGTCCGCGTTGCCCAGCGCATAGCCTTCCCGGCGGAGCAGCGCGCAGACCTCCCTGAGCAGCCCGATGGAGTCCGCGCCGCGGTAGCGCTCGTCCGTATCGGGAAAGAGCTTGCCGATATCGCCCAGCGCAGCCGCGCCCAGCAGCGCGTCCATCAGGGCATGGGTGGCCACGTCGGCGTCGCTGTGGCCCAGCAGGCCCAGCGTGTGGGGCACCTCCACCCCGCAGAGGATGAGCTTTCGGCCCTCCACCAGGCGGTGCACGTCCATGCCGTGTCCGATGCGCATCATCCGATCAGCTCCTTTTCCGCCCGCGCGGCCAGAATCAGCCCGGCGAGCATGAGGTCGGTGGGAGTGGTGAGCTTGAGGTTTTCGCGGCTGCCCTCGCACAGGTAGACCGGCATGCCCGCATGCTCCAGCAAAGCGGCGTCGTCCGTCCCCAAAAACCCATCCCGGCGGGCGATCTCGTGGGCCTTACGGATCAGCTCCACTCGGAAGGCCTGCGGGGTCTGCATGGCGCGAAGGGCAGATCGGTCGGGGGTATCCAGCACCAGCCCGTCGGGCGCGGCGCGCTTGATGGTGTCGGTCACGGGCACCGACGCGATGCCCGAACCGCGCTTCTCCACCGATTCGATGGCGCGGCAGATGACGTCCTCGGTGACCAGAGCGCGCGCGCCGTCGTGGATGAGCACGCATTCGGCGTCGTCCGGCAGGGCGTCCAGCCCGCAGCGCACCGAGTCCTGCCGCTCCGCGCCGCCGGGCACCACCCGCATCACAAAGCGGTCCAGCC
>OMET01000683.1_pt1 | contig 11829 bp, 2 predicted proteins | sample 1673841 | NCBI WGS metagenome assembly OMET01 (sample SAMEA103958129, study PRJEB25191) | human gut metagenome | reverse complement strand
CCTGCCGTTCCGATGCCCGTCGTCTTTACCAGCGCACTGGGCTTTGAGCAGGATAACTTCCTCGCCCGGCGTAATCTGCTCAAACCGGTCTGGGGCATCTCCCAGACGCCGCAGGTCTGGCTCGATCACCAGATTTATGAATCCGAAGGCGAACTGCGCTTTAACTGGGATTTTGTCGCCGCGCTGTTTCCTGCCGGGCAGGTGGAACGTCAGTTTGAGCAGTATTGCACCTTGCTAAACCGAATGACCGAGGATGAAAACAGCTGGCATTTGCCACTCGCCGCGCTGGTGCCTCCCGTTAAGCAGGCGGAGCAAGGTACAGAGCGCACATCGCGCGTATGCCCTGAGCACTCTCAGTCACACATTGCGGCGGACGAGAGCACCGTCAGCCTGATTTGCGACGCCTTCCGCGAGGTGGTTGGCGAGTCTGTCACGCCCGCAGAAAACTTCTTTGAGGCGGGCGCAACGTCGCTGAATCTGGTGCAACTGCACGTTTTGTTACAACGTCACGAATTTTCCACCCTGACGTTGCTTGACCTCTTCACCCACCCTTCTCCTGCTGCCCTGGCCGATTATCTGGCCGGCGTCGCCACGGTGGAGAAAACAAAACGACCTCGCCCTGTTCGCCGTCGTCAGCGGCGGATATAGCGCGAAGCAAACTGATTTTCCCCGGAACGCCATCGCGAACGCATGGCGTTCCATTGACTTTGTGAATCTTAGGAAACGGGACCGATTATGGATAACTTGCGCTTCTCTTCTGCGCCAACAGCAGATTCCATTGATGCATCGATCGTTCAACACTACCCGGACTGCGAACCTGTCGCGGTTATCGGCTACGCCTGCCATTTTCCTGAATCGCCGGATGGCGAAACGTTCTGGCAAAATCTGCTGGAAGGTCGTGAATGCAGCCGACGCTTTACGCGCGAAGAGCTTCTGGCCGTCGGTCTGGATGCCGCCATCATTGACGATCCTCATTATGTCAATATCGGTACGGTGTTAGACAACGCCGACTGCTTCGACGCCACCCTGTTTGGCTATTCGCGACAGGAAGCGGAGTCGATGGACCCGCAGCAGCGCCTGTTTTTGCAGGCGGTCTGGCATGCGCTGGAACATGCCGGTTATGCCCCCGGCGCCGTCCCCCATAAGACCGGCGTTTTCGCCTCTTCCCGGATGAGTACCTACCCCGGTCGCGAAGCATTGAACGTGACAGAAGTCGCGCAGGTAAAAGGTCTGCAATCTCTGATGGGCAATGATAAAGACTATATTGCCACCCGCGCCGCGTACAAACTCAACCTGCACGGCCCGGCGTTATCGGTACAGACCGCCTGCTCCAGCTCGCTGGTTGCCGTGCATCTGGCCTGTGAAAGCCTGCGCGCTGGCGAATCCGATATGGCGGTTGCCGGCGGCGTGGCGCTCTCTTTCCCCCAGCAGGCAGGCTACCGCTACCAGCCCGGAATGATTTTCTCTCCTGATGGTCACTGTCGTCCCTTTGACGCCTCGGCTGAGGGCACCTGGGCCGGTAACGGTCTCGGCTGCGTGGTGCTGCGTCGCCTGAGAGACGCGCTGCTGTCAGGCGATCCGATTATCTCGGTGATCCTCTCCAGCGCGGTCAACAACGACGGCAACAGAAAGGTCGGCTATACCGCCCCTTCCGTCGCAGGGCAACAGGCAGTCATCGAAGAGGCGTTAATGCTGGCGGCCATCGACGACAGGCAGGTAGGTTACATTGAAACCCACGGCACCGGCACACCGCTGGGCGACGCGATTGAAATTGAAGCGTTACGCAACGTCTATGCGCCTCGCCCGCAGGATCAGCGCTGTGCGCTCGGTTCCGTGAAAAGTAACATGGGCCATCTGGATACCGCGGCGGGCATTGCCGGACTGCTGAAAACCGTTCTGGCAGTCAGTCGCGGGCAAATTCCTCCCTTACTGAATTTTCACACCCCCAACCCGGCGCTGAAACTTGAAGAGAGCCCCTTTACCATACCGGTGTCGGCACAGGCATGGCAGGACGAAATGCGCTATGCGGGCGTCTCCTCCTTTGGTATTGGCGGCACCAACTGCCATATGATCGTCGCCTCGCTGCCCGACGCGCTCAACGCGCGCCTCCCCAATACGGATAGCGGCAGAAAAAGTACCGCGCTGCTGCTCAGCGCCGCCAGCGACAGCGCGTTGCGGCGGCTGGCGACGGATTATGCCGGGGCGCTGAGAGAGAATGCGGATGCCAGCTCTCTGGCCTTCACAGCCCTGCACGCGCGCCGTCTCGATCTCCCCTTCCGCCTGGCGGCGCCATTAAACCGTGAAACCGCCGAGGCGCTCAGCGCCTGGGCCGGTGAGAAATCGGGGGCGCAGGTTTACAGCGGCCACGGCGCCAGCGGCAAGCAGGTGTGGCTGTTTACCGGCCAGGGCTCGCACTGGCGCACTATGGGTCAAACGATGTACCAGCACTCAACGGCGTTTGCCGACACGCTGGATCGCTGTTTTTCCGCCTGTAGCGAAATGCTCACGCCGTCACTGCGCGAAGCGATGTTTAACCCCGATTCGGCGCAGCTGGACAATATGGCCTGGGCGCAGCCGGCGATTGTCGCGTTTGAAATCGCGATGGCGGCGCACTGGCGTGCTGAAGGACTGAAGCCAGACTTCGCCATTGGGCATTCCGTCGGTGAATTTGCCGCTGCCGTTGTCTGCGGACACTATACGATTGAACAGGTCATGCCACTGGTTTGTCGGCGCGGCGCGCTAATGCAGCAGTGCGCAAGCGGCGCGATGGTGGCGGTATTTGCAGACGAAGACACGCTGATGCCGCTGGCTCGCCAGTTTGAGCTGGATCTCGCCGCCAACAACGGTACGCAACATACGGTATTTTCCGGGCCGGAAGCCCGTCTCGCGGTATTTTGCGCCACGCTCTCGCAGCATGACATTAACTATCGTCGCCTGAGCGTAACCGGTGCGGCGCACTCCGCTTTACTGGAGCCGATACTCGATCGGTTCCAGGACGCCTGCGCGGGACTGCACGCGGAGCCGGGGCAAATACCGATTATTTCCACGCTCACCGCCGACGTCATTGATGAGTCAACGCTCAACCAGGCGGATTACTGGCGCCGACACATGCGCCAGCCGGTGCGTTTTATCCAGAGTATTCAGGTGGCGCATCAACTCGGCACCCGCGTTTTTCTGGAGATGGGGCCCGATGCCCAGTTGGTTGCTTGCGGGCAGCGCGAATACCGCGATAACGCATACTGGATAGCCAGCGCCCGGCGTAACAAAGAGGCGAGCGTTGTCCTCAATCAGGCCCTGCTCCAGCTTTACGCTGCCGGCGTCGCTCTACCGTGGGCCGACCTACTGGCGGGCGATGGACAACGTATCGCTGCGCCATGTTATCCGTTTGATACTGAGCGTTACTGGAAAGAGCGCGTCTCCCCGGCCTGCGAGCCTGCCGACGCAGCGCTGTCTGCCGGGCTGGAGGTGGCGAGTCGCGCCGCGACAGCGCTCGATCTCCCTCGCCTGGAAGCGCTTAAACAGTGCGCCACGCGACTGCACGCCATCTACGTCGATCAACTGGTACAACGCTGTACCGGCGATGCCATTGAGAACGGCGTGGACGCCATGACCATCATGCGCCGTGGACGTCTGCTGCCCCGCTACCAGCAGCTACTCCAGCGCCTGCTGAATAACTGCGTGGTCGACGGCGATTACCGCTGCACCGACGGGCGATACGTCCGCGCCCGCCCCATTGAACATCAACAGCGGGAATCACTGCTGACGGAACTTGCCGGTTATTGTGAAGGTTTTCAGGCTATTCCCGACACCATCGCCCGTGCCGGCGATCGGTTATATGAAATGATGAGCGGCGCGGAAGAACCGGTGGCGATTATCTTCCCGCAAAGCGCCTCCGACGGCGTGGAAGTGCTGTATCAGGAATTCAGCTTTGGCCGCTATTTCAACCAAATCGCCGCCGGGGTATTACGTGGCATTGTCCAGACGCGTCAGCCCCGCCAGCCGTTGCGTATTCTTGAAGTTGGCGGCGGAACCGGCGGCACCACCGCGTGGCTGCTGCCGGAACTCAACGGCGTTCCGGCACTGGAGTACCATTTCACCGATATCTCGGCGCTGTTCACCCGTCGCGCCCAGCAGAAATTCGCCGACTATGATTTTGTGAAGTATAGCGAGCTGGATCTCGAAAAAGAGGCGCAGTCTCAGGGTTTCCAGGCACAGTCTTACGATCTTATCGTGGCAGCGAACGTGATTCACGCCACCCGCCATATTGGCCGCACGCTCGATAATCTGCGCCCCCTGCTCAAGCCGGGCGGGCGCCTGCTGATGCGCGAAATCACCCAGCCAATGCGTCTGTTTGACTTCGTTTTCGGCCCGCTGGTTCTTCCGCTACAGGATCTCGACGCCCGCGAAGGTGAGTTATTCCTCACCACCGCTCAGTGGCAACAACAGTGCCGCCACGCCGGATTCAGCAAAGTGGCGTGGCTACCGCAGGATGGCAGCCCGACCGCCGGGATGAGCGAACATATCATTCTCGCCACGCTGCCCGGTCAGGCGGTTAGCGCCGTAACATTCACCGCGCCATCAGAACCCGTGTTGGGGCAGGCGCTGACGGATAACGGTGATTATCTCGCCGACTGGTCTGATTGCGCAGGTCAGCCCGAACGGTTTAACGCCCGCTGGCAGGAGGCCTGGCGTCTGCTTTCACAGCGTCATGGCGACGCTCTGCCTGTGGAACCGCCCCCCGTCGCCGCCCCGGAGTGGCTAGGGAAGGTTCGCTTAAGCTGGCAAAACGAAGCCTTTTCCCGCGGTCAGATGCGCGTTGAAGCCCGTCATCCTGCTGGCGAGTGGCTGCCGCTATCGCCCGCCGAGCCTCTTCCTGCGCCGCAAACGCATTATCAATGGCGCTGGACGCCCCTCAACGTCGCCAGCATTGACCATCCGCTTACCTTTAGCTTCAGCGCCGGTACGCTTGCGCGCAGCGACGAGCTGGCGCAATACGGCATCATTCACGATCCGCACGCCTCTTCACGACTGATGATTGTTGAGGAGAGCGAGGATACGCTGGCCTTAGCGGAGAAAGTGATAGCAGCGCTCACCGCCAGCGCAGCCGGATTGATTGTGGTTACTCGCCGCGCGTGGCGAGTCGAGGAAAATGAAGCACTCTCTGCATCCCATCACGCGCTATGGGCCTTGCTTCGCGTCGCGGCCAACGAACAGCCGGAACGGTTGCTTGCCGCCATCGATCTCGCCGAAAACACCCCGTGGGAAACGCTGCATCAAGGGTTGAGTGCAGTCTCACTATCACAGCGCTGGCTCGCCGCACGGGGTGACACCCTTTGGCTTCCTTCACTGTCGCCCAATACGGGATGCGCCGCTGAATTACCGGCAAACGTGTTTACCGGCGATAGCCGCTGGCATCTGGTGACCGGAGCGTTTGGCGGATTAGGCCGCCTTGCCGTGAACTGGCTCAGAGAAAAAGGGGCGCGACGCATCGCCCTGCTAGCGCCGCGCGTGGATGAGTCATGGCTACGCGACGTGGAGGGCGGGCAGACGCGCGTCTGCCGTTGTGATGTGGGCGATGCCGGGCAACTGGCCACGGTTCTTGACGATCTGGCGGCCAACGGCGGCATTGCCGGAGCGATTCATGCCGCTGGCGTATTGGCTGACGCGCCCTTGCAGGAGCTTGATGACCACCAGCTGGCTGCCGTTTTCGCGGTAAAAGCGCAGGCGGCAAGCCAGCTGTTGCAAACCCTGCGCAACCACGACGGACGCTATCTTATTCTCTACTCTTCCGCTGCCGCCACCCTCGGCGCGCCGGGTCAGAGCGCCCATGCGCTGGCCTGCGGCTACCTGGACGGGCTGGCCCAGCAGTTTTCCACCCTTGATGCGCCGAAAACGCTCTCTGTCGCCTGGGGCGCATGGGGAGAAAGCGGTCGGGCGGCCACGCCGGAAATGCTGGCGACGCTCGCCAGCCGAGGTATGGGCGCGTTAAGCGATGCCGAAGGCTGCTGGCACCTGGAACAGGCGGTGATGCGCGGTGCCCCGTGGCGACTGGCGATGCGCGTTTTTACCGACAAAATGCCCCCGTTACAACAGGCTCTGTTTAACATCAGCGCCACAGAAAAAGCCGCAACGCCGGTCATTCCTCCTGCTGATGACAACGCCTTTAACGGCAGCCTGAGCGATGAAACAGCGGTGATGGCATGGCTGAAAAAGCGGATTGCGGTTCAGCTAAGGCTGAGCGATCCGGCGTCACTGCATCCAAACCAGGATCTGTTGCAACTCGGCATGGACTCGCTGCTCTTCCTTGAACTCAGTAGCGATATTCAGCACTACCTGGGCGTACGCATCAATGCGGAACGGGCGTGGCAGGATCTGTCTCCTCATGGACTCACGCAGCTTATCTGTTCTAAGCCAGAGGCGACGCCTGCCGCTTCGCAGCCGGAAGTGTTGCGGCACGACGCCGACGAGCGTTATGCGCCCTTCCCTTTGACGCCCATTCAGCACGCCTACTGGCTGGGGCGAACCCACCTCATTGGCTATGGCGGCGTCGCCTGTCACGTCCTGTTTGAGTGGGATAAACGCCACGATGAGTTCGATCTCGCCATACTGGAGAAAGCATGGAACCAGCTCATCGCACGCCACGATATGTTGCGTATGGTGGTTGATGCCGACGGGCAGCAGCGAATCCTGGCGACAACGCCGGAGTATCACATCCCGCGTGACGATCTGCGCGCGCTTTCCCCGGAAGAACAGCGCATCGCGCTGGAAAAACGGCGGCATGAACTGAGCTATCGCGTTTTGCCTGCCGACCAGTGGCCTCTTTTTGAGCTGGTGGTCAGCGAAATCGACGATTGCCATTACCGTCTGCATATGAACCTCGACCTTTTGCAGTTTGATGTGCAGAGTTTTAAAGTCATGATGGACGACCTGGCGCAGGTCTGGCGCGGTGAAACGCTGGCGCCGCTCGCTATTACCTTCCGTGATTATGTGATGGCTGAACAGGCGCGCCGACAGACATCGGCATGGCACGATGCCTGGGATTACTGGCAGGAAAAACTGCCGCAACTGCCCTTAGCGCCAGAGCTGCCGGTGGTTGAGACGCCCCCGGAAACGCCACACTTCACCACCTTCAAATCGACGATCGGCAAGACAGAATGGCAGGCCGTGAAACAGCGCTGGCAGCAGCAAGGCGTCACACCGTCTGCCGCGCTGCTCACGCTGTTTGCCGCCACCCTTGAGCGCTGGAGCCGTACCACAACATTTACGCTGAACCTGACGTTCTTCAATCGCCAGCCGATCCATCCGCAAATCAACCAGTTGATTGGTGATTTTACCTCCGTCACGCTGGTTGATTTTAACTTCTCAGCGCCGGTGACGTTGCAAGAGCAGATGCAACAGACCCAACAGCGCCTCTGGCAAAACATGGCGCACAGTGAAATGAACGGTGTTGAGGTGATCCGTGAGCTGGGCCGCCTGCGCGGATCACAACGTCAACCGCTGATGCCGGTAGTGTTTACCAGTATGCTGGGGATGACGCTGGAAGGCATGACTATCGATCAGGCGATGAGCCATCTGTTCGGCGAACCCTGCTATGTATTCACGCAAACGCCGCAGGTCTGGCTGGATCATCAGGTCATGGAGAGCGACGGCGAGTTGATGTTTAGCTGGTACTGCATGGACAACGTGCTGGAACCCGGCGCTGCCGAGGCGATGTTTAATGACTATTGCGCCATCCTGCAAGCCGTCATCGCCGCCCCTGAAAGCCTGAAGACTCTCGCCAGCGGCATCGCCGGGCACATTCCCCGCCGACGCTGGCCGCTGAACGCGCAGGCGGACTACGACCTGCGGGATATTGAGCAGGCGACGCTCGAATACCCCGGCATCCGGCAGGCCAGAGCGGAAATAACCGAACAGGGCGCGTTGACGCTGGATATCGTGATGGCCGACGATCCGTCGCCATCAGCGGCGATGCCTGATGAGCACGAACTTACCCAACTGGCGCTGCCGTTGCCTGAGCAGGCGCAGCTTGATGAGCTGGAGGCGACCTGGCGCTGGCTGGAGGCGCGTGCGCTACAGGGGATCGCGGCTACGCTAAATCGTCACGGCCTGTTTACCACGCCGGAGATCGCCCATCGCTTTAGCGCAATAGTACAGGCGCTGTCCGCGCAAGCGTCTCACCAGCGTCTGCTGCGCCAGTGGCTACAGTGTCTGACGGAAAGAGAGTGGTTAATCCGCGAAGGTGAAAGCTGGCGCTGCCGCATTCCGCTCAGCGAGATTCCTGAGCCTCAGGAAGCGTGCCCGCAAAGCCAATGGAGCCAGGCGCTGGCGCAGTATCTGGAAACCTGCATCGCCCGGCACGACGCCCTCTTCTCCGGGCAGTGTTCTCCGCTGGAATTGCTGTTCAACGAGCAGCATCGCGTTACCGACGCGCTGTATCGCGACAACCCCGCCAGCGCCTGTCTGAATCGCTATACCGCGCAGATTGCCGCCTTGTGCAGCGCAGAACGGATTCTGGAGGTTGGCGCCGGAACCGCAGCCACTACCGCGCCGGTGCTGAAGGCCACGCGGAACACGCGGCAGTCGTACCACTTCACGGACGTCTCCGCGCAGTTCCTCAATGACGCCAGAGCCCGTTTCCATGATGAATCGCAGGTGTCTTATGCCTTGTTCGACATCAACCAGCCGCTGGATTTCACCGCCCACCCGGAGGCGGGTTACGACCTGATCGTTGCCGTCAATGTGCTCCACGACGCCAGCCATGTCGTCCAGACGTTGCGCAGATTAAAACTGTTGCTGAAAGCCGGCGGACGTTTGCTGATCGTTGAAGCGACGGAGCGAAACAGCGTATTCCAGCTGGCGAGCGTGGGCTTTATTGAGGGATTAAGCGGATACCGCGATTTCCGCCGCCGGGATGAGAAACCGATGCTCACCCGCTCCGCATGGCAGGAGGTTCTCGTTCAGGCCGGGTTTGCAAACGAGCTGGCGTGGCCCGCGCAGGAATCGTCGCCGCTGCGCCAGCATCTGCTGGTAGCGCGTTCGCCTGGCGTAAATCGCCCGGATAAAAAAGCCGTGAGCCGCTATTTACAGCAGCGCTTTGGCACCGGTCTGCCCATTTTACAGATCCGGCAAAGAGAAGCGTTATTTACGCCGCTGCATGCCCCGTCTGATGCGCCGACTGAGCCAGCCAAACCCACGCCAGTTGCCGGGGGGAATCCGGCGCTGGAAAAACAGGTGGCTGAACTCTGGCAATCGCTGCTGTCTCGCCCCGTGGCAAGGCATCACGACTTTTTCGAACTGGGCGGCGACAGCCTGATGGCGACAAGGATGGTCGCGCAGCTAAACCGGAGAGGGATTGCCAGGGCTAACCTTCAGGATCTGTTCAGCCATTCGACGCTGAGCGACTTCTGCGCCCATCTACAGGCGGCTACGTCAGGAGAGGACAACCCGATACCCCTTTGCCAGGGCGACGGTGAGGAAACCCTGTTTGTCTTCCACGCTTCAGACGGCGATATCAGCGCCTGGCTGCCGCTCGCTAGCGCGTTGAACAGGCGCGTTTTCGGCCTGCAAGCAAAATCGCCGCAGCGCTTTGCCACGCTCGACCAGATGATCGATGAGTATGTCGGGTGCATCCGTCGTCAGCAGCCTCACGGCCCTTATGTGCTGGCGGGTTGGTCGTATGGCGCGTTTCTTGCGGCGGGCGCCGCACAGCGCCTGTACGCCAAAGGCGAGCAGGTTCGGATGGTGTTAATCGATCCCGTGTGCCGACAGGATTTCTGTTGCGAAAACCGGGCGGCCCTGCTGCGCCTGTTAGCCGAAGGACAAACGCCTCTGGCACTGCCCGAACATTTCGACCAGCAGACGCCCGACAGCCAGCTTGCCGACTTTATCAGCCTCGCTAAAACGGCCGGTATGGTGTCGCAAAACCTGACGCTGCAAGCGGCAGAAACGTGGCTCGACAACATCGCGCATCTGCTGCGTTTACTGACTGAGCATACGCCGGGCGAAAGCGTTCCGGTCCCCTGTCTCATGGTGTATGCCGCCGGGAGACCCGCGCGCTGGACGCCAGCAGAAACCGAGTGGCAGGGCTGGATAAACAACGCCGACGACGCTGTGATTGAAGCCAGCCACTGGCAAATCATGATGGAAGCCCCCCACGTTCAGGCTTGTGCGCAACACATTACGCGCTGGCTTTGCGCAACCTCAACGCAACCGGAGAACACGTTATGATGCCGTCCGCCTCCCCAAAACAACGCGTACTGATTGTGGGCGCCAAATTTGGCGAAATGTACCTGAATGCCTTTATGCAGCCCCCGGAGGGGCTGGAACTGGTCGGCCTGCTGGCGCAGGGAAGCGCCCGTTCAAGAGAGCTGGCTCATGCGTTTGGCATTCCGCTGTATACCTCGCCGGAACAGATAACCAGGATGCCGGATATCGCCTGTATTGTCGTGCGTTCGACCGTCGCCGGAGGAACCGGTACGCAGCTTGCCAGACACTTTCTGACGCGCGGCGTACACGTCATTCAGGAGCATCCCCTCCACCCGGATGACATCAGTTCCTTACAAACGCTGGCGCAGGAACAGGGCTGCTGCTATTGGGTAAACACGTTTTATCCGCATACGCGCGCGGGACGCACATGGCTTCGCGATGCGCAGCAGCTGCGTCGCTGCCTGGCTAAGACGCCGCCGGTAGTCCACGCCACCACCAGCCGACAGTTGCTCTACTCCACTCTGGATTTGTTGTTGCTGGCTCTGGGCGTTGATGCCGCCGCCGTGGAGTGCGACGTGGTTGGCAGCTTTAGCGATTTTCACTGTCTGAGACTCTTCTGGCCGGAGGGAGAAGCCTGCCTGCTGCTTCAGCGCTATCTCGATCCTGACGATCCAGATATGCATAGCCTTATCATGCACCGCCTGCTGCTGGGCTGGCCGGAAGGTCATCTTTCGCTGGAGGCGAGCTACGGCCCCGTCATCTGGTCATCCAGCCTGTTTGTCGCAGACCATCAGGAGAACGCCCACAGCCTCTACCGCAGACCGGAGATCCTGCGCGATCTGCCGGGTCTGATGCGCAGCGCGGCGCCCCTGAGCTGGCGCGACTGCTGCGAAACCGCCGGGCCGGAGGGCGTCAGCTGGTTGCTACACCAGTTGCGCAGCCATCTGGCGGGCGAACATCCACCAGCGGCCTGCCAAAGCGTACATCAGATCGCGTTATCACGTTTATGGCAGCAGATTTTACGTAAGACCGGCAATGCGGAGATCAGACGCCTGACGCCGCCGCACCACGACCGGTTAGCCGGTTTCTACAACGATGATGATAAGGAGGCGCTGTGACGCAATCTGCAATGTGCATCCCGCTGTGGCCCGCCCGGAACGGCAATACTGCGCATCTGGTCATGTGCCCTTTCGCTGGCGGCAGCAGTAGCGCGTTTCGCCACTGGCAAGCTGAGCAACTGGCTGATTGCGCGCTTTCTCTGGTGACCTGGCCGGGGCGCGATCGCCTTCGCCATCTGGAACCGCTCAGAAGCATTACACAACTGGCGGCACTGCTGGCGAACGAGCTGGAAGCATCCGTATCGCCTGACACGCCGCTTTTACTCGCCGGGCACAGCATGGGGGCGCAGGTGGCGTTTGAAACCTGCCGACTTCTGGAGCAACGGGGGCTTGCGCCACAAGGACTGATTATTTCCGGGTGCCATGCCCCGCATCTGCATTCTGAACGCCAGCTCAGCCATCGCGATGATGCCGACTTTATCGCTGAGCTGATAGACATTGGCGGATGTTCTCCTGAACTGCGGGAAAACCAGGAATTAATGTCGCTGTTTCTTCCTCTTCTGCG
>OMET01000676.1_pt1 | contig 11945 bp, 10 predicted proteins | sample 1673841 | NCBI WGS metagenome assembly OMET01 (sample SAMEA103958129, study PRJEB25191) | human gut metagenome | reverse complement strand
GAGGAGATCACCGCGGCGCTGCGCACGTTCGACGCCGACGACCCCGTGCGGTACGACTTCGCGCTGTTCGGCGCGGGGATCGACGGATTTCTGAAATGAGGATATGTTTCGTTTCAAACGATTTACGATAGAACAGGACGCCTGCCCGATGAAGGTAGGCACCGACGGCGTGCTGCTGGGGGCGTGGGTCGCGCTCGGCGCCGCCGACCGGCTGCTGCTGGACGTGGGCACGGGCACGGGCGTGATCGCCCTGATGCTGGCGCAGCGGTCGCCTGCGGCCGGCGTCACGGCGCTCGACATCGATGCGGCCTGCGCGGAGCAGGCGCGGGCGAACGCCGACAAGGAATACGTCGCCGACGACCAGGGCTGCCGCATGACCTACGGGGAAGTGGACGACGCGGCAAGCCGTCTGGCCGCGTGGCTCGTGTCCCAGGGCATAAAGCCCGGCGACGTGGTCACCCTGCAGTTCCCGAACTGGGCCGAGTTCACCATCGCCTACGTGGCCTGCTTCAAGACCGGCGCCGTCATCCAGTCGCTCGCTCTCGAACGGGGCATCAACTTCTTCTACCCCTCCGAGGAGCGCGTGCGCCTCTCGTTCGACGAGGTGACCACCGCGGCGGAGATCGAGACCGTCGTGAGCATCTTCGCCGCAGCCAAAGGCAAGAAAGCCAAGGCGGTAAAGGCCGTCACCGAAAGCTGCGTCCCAACTGCCCTGCGCCGCCAATCGCCCTATTTGCAGGAACCCGTATTCAACGCCTACCGCTCGGAGAGCGCCCTGATGCGCTACATCAAGAAGCTGGAGTTGAGGGATATTTCGCTGGCCAATTCAATGATCTCTTTAGGTTCGTGCACCATGAAGCTCAACGCCGCGGCGCTCATGCAGCCGCTCTCGCTGGCGGGCTTCCAGATGATGCACCCCTTCGCCCCGGCCGACCAGGCCGAAGGTTACATGCAGTTAATCACGGAGTTGGAAAACGACCTGGCGACGATCACGGGCTTCGCGGCCTGCTCCCTGCAACCCAATTCGGGCGCCGCGGGCGAATACGCCGGGCTGATGGTGATCCGCGCCTACCACCAGAGCCGCGGACAGGGCTACCGCAACGTGGTGCTGATCCCGGCCTCGGCCCACGGCACCAACCCCGCGTCGGCCGCCATGGCCGGCATGAAGATCGTCACGGTGGCCTGTGACGACAAGGGCAACATCGACGTCGAAGACCTCAAGGCCAAGGCCGGGGAATACAGTTCGGAGCTGTGCGGGCTGATGGTCACCTACCCCTCGACGCACGGCGTGTTCGAGAGCCGCATCCGCGAGATCGTGGACGCCGTGCACGACGCAGGCGGGCAGGTCTACATGGACGGCGCCAACATGAACGCACAGGTGGGGCTGACCAACCCCGGCTACATCGGCGCCGACGTCTGCCACCTCAACCTGCACAAGACCTTCGCCATGCCCCACGGGGGCGGCGGCCCGGGCGTGGGCCCGATCTGCGTCGCCGAGCACCTCAGGGCGTTCCTTCCCTCGCATCCGGTTATGCCGACGGGCGGCGACGAGGGTATCACGGCCGTGGCGTCGGCCCCTTGGGGCTCCGCCATGCTGCTGCCCATAACCTACGGTTATATCAAGATGCTGGGTGGAAACGGGCTGCGCCGCGCCACCGAAATGGCGATCGTCAACGCCAACTACATGTCCTCGGCGCTGGCGCCGGAATACCGCACCTATTATTCGGGCGAGACCGGCCGCGTGGGACACGAGATGATCCTCGACCTGACCTCTTTCAAGAAGGACTACAACATCGACTGCGGCGACATCGCCCACCGCCTGATGGACTACGGGTTCCATGCCCCGACGCTCTCGTTCCCCGTGCACGAGACGCTGATGGTCGAACCGACCGAATCGGAACCGAAGGCCGAGATGGATCGCTTCATCGAAGCGCTGGTGAGCATCAAGCGCGAATGCGAAGCCGCCGCGGGGCAGGCCGACAACGTGGTCGCCAACGCGCCGCACACCGCCGCCGAGATCGCCGGCGAATGGACACATCCCTACACCCGCGCCGAGGCGGCATTCCCGCTCGCATGGGTGCGCGAAGCCAAGTTCTTCCCCTACGTGACGAAGATCGACAACGGCTACGGCGACCGCAACCTCTGCTGCCGCAACTGCGAGTAGCGGAGGCCCGCTCCGGGCCGGAAGAAGGATACGGAAACGGAGTCGGCACCGTGCGGTGCGGCGAATTGGAAATTCGGAAGTTAATTCCTACCTTTGCGGCCGCACGAAGTGCAAGGACCGAAAAGAGAAACTATTTTTGAACAGACAATGAAAGTAGAACAGAACAAAATGGTCGGCGTGGACTACAAGCTCACCGTCGACGGACAGATCGCGGACCAGTCGCGTCCGGGCCAGCCGCTCGAATTCATCTTCGGAACGGGCATGCTGCTTCCGAAGTTCGAGGAGGCGATCCTCGGCAAGGAGCCCGGCGACAAGGTCTCCTTCACGCTGGAGCCCAAGGACGGCTACGGCGAGCTGATCGCCGAGGCCATCGTGGACCTGCCCAAGCACATCTTCATGGTTGACGGCAAGCTGGCCGAGGACATCCTCTTCGAGGGGAGCCAGGTGCCGATGAGCGACGCCCAGGGCAACCGCATGATGGGCACGGTCAAGGAGGTCGGCGACGAGCACGTGAAGATGGACTTCAACCACCCGATGGCGGGCAAGACGCTCCACTTCGACGTCGAGGTGGTCTCGGTGCGCGACGTGACGCCCGAGGACCTGCAGGGCCACTGCTCCTGCGGCTCGTGCGGCGACCACGACTGCGGTGACGGCTGCGATTGCGGTGACCACGACTGCGGCTGCGACGGCCACGACCACAACGGCCACTGCTGCCACTGATCTCACACGGGACCGCCCGGGCGGTCTTCGGCAAACGGGGCTTTTCGGAGCCCCGTTTTGCCGTTGATGGCCCGGGGTCCGAAAACGTCCGCTCATGCCGCTGCTGCGCCAATACCTCGCCACGCTCGCCGATTCGCGCGGCCTGACCCGCACGCTGGGCGAGATCGAACTGTGCCGCGACGCCCAGGGCCGTCCGCTCGTCTCGGTGGGCAACAGCGCCGCGGTCTTCCGTATCCGCCACGCGGGCCGCATCTGCGCCCTGCGCTGCTACCTGCGGCCGCCGCGCCACCTGCGCGAAATCTACGGCACGCGGCTGCTCGAGGGCGAACTCTACCTCTACGAAACCCCCACGCACGGGGTCTGGACCGACGTCGTGCTCGACGACTGGATCGAGGGCGAAACGCTCGACCGCGTCGTGCGCCGGGCGGCACAGGCCGGGGAGTGCGCCCGGCTGCACGACCTGGCGGCGGCATTCGACCGCCTGGCCGCGGAGCTGCTTGCCGACGAGAAGGCGCACGGCGACCTGAAACCCGAAAACATCGTCGTCGGCACGGACGGCGGGCTGCACCCGATCGACTTCGACGCTGCCTACCTGCCCGCCTTCGCCGGGGAGCGGAGCCCGGAGCTGGGCACGGCGGCCTACCAGCACCCGGCACGCACGGCCGAGCTGTACGACGAACGCCTCGACGACTACCCCGCGGCACTGATCTCCACGGCGCTGCACGCGCTGGCATGCGATCCTTCGCTCCTGCTCCGCCACGGCGACGCGGACGGGCTGCTGCTCACGCCGCAGGCCATCCCCGAGGATGCCGCCTACCGGGAGATCACCGCGCTGTTCCGCCGCCGGGGCATGGCCCTGCCGCTGCGCATCGCCGAGCTGCTGACCTCCCCCACGCCGCACCTCTGCGGCGCGGCGGCGCTCTTCGCACTGGCCGCCGGGGCCGACAGCGGCGATACGACGGCACCCGACACCGACACCGACGGGGAGGAGGTGCCCGAACTCTTCGTCGAGCAGGGGCGCTGGGGCTACCGCACGCCGCGGCGCATCGTCATTCCGGCACTCTACGACTGCGGCTTCGACTTCACGGAGGGGCTCGCGGCCGTGCTGCTGGGCGACGTCTGGCACTACATCGACACGGCGGGGCGCACGGTCATCAGCTGTCCGGGGTGCGAGGCCGTCAAGCCCTTCCGCGGCGGACGCGCGCAGATCGTCCGCGACGGACGCCGCCGGCAGATCGACCGCACGGGAACGGAGTTTGATATTTAGCAGCAAATCGCTATATTTGCATCTGCCAAACAAACCACACCCAAATCACGCCCATGTATCCTTACCGAAAATTAACCCCCGAAGAGATTGCCGCCGTCGAGGCCCTCGGCACCACCGCCGAGGAGTGGTCGCAGATCGACGTCCCGGCCGACTTCACCCCCTCGCAGCTCGTCGCGAGCCGCCTGGAGGGACACATAGCGCTCGCCTCCGGCGCCCGCATCGTCAACTCGCGCGTCCGCAACTACCGCATCGGCGAGAACTCGCTTGTCCAGAGCGTCACGGCCCTCGAGTGCCGTCACCGCAGCGCCTTCGGCAACGGCGTCGGCGTCGCGACGATGAACGAATGCGGCGGCCGCACGGTGAAGATCTACGACACGATGTCGGCACAGATCGCCTACGTGATGGCCGTCTACCGCCACCGCCCCGAGACCATTGCGGCGCTCGAGGCGATGATCGACCGACAGACCGAGGCCCGCTCGTCCGAGACGGGCGAGGTGGGCCGCAACTGCCGCCTCACGGGCGCCCGCTTCATCCGCGAGGTGCGCATCGGCGACAACGTCGAAGTCGACGGCGCCTCGGCGCTCGTGAACGGCACACTCCGCGACGGGGTGCACGTCGGCGTCGACGTCAAGGCCTACGACTTCATCGTCGCCGAGGGCGCCCGCATCGACAACGGCACGACGCTCGAACGCTGCTTCGTCGGCGAGAGCTGCATCATGGACAAGGGCTTCACGGCCGCCGAGTCGCTCTTCTTCGCCAACTCGCACTGCGAGAACGGCGAGGCCGCGGCGATCTTCGCCGGCCCCTACACCGTCTCGCACCACAAGTCGTCGCTGCTCATCGCCGGCATGTTCTCGTTCTTCAACGCCGGCAGCGGCTCGAACCAAAGCAACCACCTCTTCAAGAGCGGCGCCGTGCACCAGTCCGTGCACCTGCGCGGCTGCAAGTTCGCCTCGAGCGCCTACATCATGTCGCCGGCGCTCGAAGGGGCCTTCACGATGGTCATGGGACACCACTCCTACCACCACGACACCTCGATCTTCCCCTACTCCTACCTCATCGAGAAGGAGGGGCGCTCGGTGCTCATGCCGGGTGCGAACCTCTCGAGCTACGGCGCCGTGCGCGACATCGAGAAGTGGCCGGCCCGCGACCGCCGCAAGGTCCGGCGCGACGTCATCAACTTCGAGGAGTACAACCCCTACGTCGCGGGAGCGATGCTCCGGGCCGTGGACATGCTCCACCGGCTCGAGGAGCAGGACCCCGACGCCCCGGTCTACACCTACAACAAGGTGCAGATCCGCGCCGCCGCCCTGCAGCGGGGCCTCAAGCTCTACAACCGGGCGATCGTCGCGGCGCTCGGCGCCCTGCTCGACAAGGGCGAGTCGTCGGCCCGCTACAACGGCGCGGGCCGCTGGATCGACATCGCCGGGCAGTACATCACGCACCGCGCCGCCGAGGAGATTCTCGCGGCCGTGGACCGCGGTGAGCTGGCATCGCTCGAGGCCGTCGACAACGCCTTCCGCGTCTTCTTCGTCCACTACGACGACTACGCCCACAGCTGGGCCGAACAGACCTACGCCGCGCTGCTGGGCCGCACGCCGACGGTCGAGGAGCTCAACGGCGCCATCGAGGCGGGCCGCAACGCCCACGCCGCCATGCGCGCCATGACCGACGCCGACCGCGACCGCGACTGCTCGCTCGACATGGCCGTCAGCTACGGCCTGGACTGCGACACCGAGGCACAGCGCCGCGACGACTACTACGCCGTGCGCGGACTCAAACGATAGGACCCGACCATGTACACGCAGAGCATCACGCGCAACCACCGCACGGCCTTCATCCTGCTGATCGACGGCTCGGGCTCGATGACCGAGGAGCTGCGCTTCCGCGGCCGGACGACGAGCAAGGCCGAGGCGGTCGCCGCCATCACCAACGACCTGCTCTTCGAGCTGATCGAACGGGCGCGGCGCGACGACGGCGTGCGCGACTACTACGACATCGCCGTACTGGGCTACTCGGGCAACGACGAGGTGAAGTCGCTGCTGCCGGGGCGCGGGGAGCTGCTCTCCGTCACGCAGCTGGCGGCACTTGACGTCCCCGTGCGGCGGGAGCTCGTCGAGCACCGTCTGCCCGACGGCGGCATCGCCCTGCGGGAGATTCCCTCGCCGGCGTGGGTCGCACCCCGGGCTGCCGGACAGACCCCGATGGGCGAGGCGCTGCGCCGGGCCCGCGACCTGGCGGCCGCCTGGGTCGCCCGGCCCGAAAACGGCGGGAGCTTCCCGCCCGTGGTCTTCAACATCACCGACGGAGAAGCCACCGACTGCGACGACGACGAACTGCGCGCCCTGGCCGGGCAGATCCGCTCGCTGCATACGGCCGACGGCCACGTGCTGCTCATCAACATCCACATCGCCGCAGGCGACGACCCGCGCGCGATCTTCTTCCCCTCGCGCGAGGAGGCCGACTACCCAAACCGCTACGCGGCGCTGCTCTACGACTGTTCGAGCGAGATGCCCGCCATCTTCGAGGAGGCGATCCGCGAGGCGAAGGGCCCCGCGGCCCTGCCGCCCTTCCGCGGCATGAGCTACAACGCCTCGGCCGCGGAGCTGGTCGCCATGCTCAACATCGGGTCCGTCAGCGTCAAAACCGAATAGCGATGAACCCGACCATACAGACCTTTCTGCGGGCGCTGCAGACGCCCGACACGAGCCTGAGAAGCCTCACCGCGGCGCGTGCGGCAACCGACGCCGCGGGGCTGCCGCGCCTGCAGCGGAGCACGCGCTTCGCCGAGGCCGAGATCGTGTGGCGGAACGGGCAATGGCTGCTCTCGATGCCGCTGACCTCGGCGGCCCTGCCCCGCATCGAACGCACCGTCTCGCGGCTGCGACGGCTCAACACGCCGTGGGCGGGCGAATACCGCATCCTGCCGGGCGAGCTGCGCTGGGAGGATGCCGCCGGGACGGCACGGAGCACGGACCTCGTGATGGAGGCGCTGCCCGCAGGGTGTCCCTTCGAGCAGGCGCTGCTCACGGAGGAGAGACAAACGCTGCTTGCAGCTCTCGATACACTCGAACGCGCCCTCGACGAGCTGCATCTGCGCCACAACAACCTCAAGGCGTCGAATCTGCGCTGGTCGGCGGGCCGCCTCGTGCCGCTGCGCTGGCACGACGCCACGTTCGACACGCCGGGCGAGGCGGATGCCGCGGCCTTCGAGGCGCTGCGCCGCCGCATCGAAGCGGGCGACGACGTCCGGTTGCAGCTCCACGACGCGACGGCCGGCTATGCCCCCGTACCGCGCCTTTCGGGCCACCTGCACGCCGGGCACCTCTTCGAGGGGCTCGCCTGCGTCGAGGACGAGGCGGGCTTCGGCTACGTCGACGCCGACAACCGGCCGGTCATTGCGGCACAATACCTCTGGGCGGGCGACTTCCACGAGGGGCGCGCCGAGGTGGAGACCCCGACGGGCATGGGGCTCATCGACCGCCGGGGCGGCTACGTGATCCCGCCCCGATACGAGATCGTGGAGTACGATCCCGCCACGAGCGTCTCCCGCGTAAGGCAGAACGGCCGCTGGGCGCTGTTCGACTACCTCGGACGCCGCCTCACCCCCTTCGGCCCGCTTCCGGACGAAGAGTAGAAACGACAACAACAAACAAAAAAACGATAACGATCCATGGAAACGGAAAACGTAAAGGTACTCATTATCGGCAGCGGCCCCGCGGGGTACACCGCCGCCATCTACACGTCGCGCGCCAACCTGCAGCCGGTCCTCTACGAGGGCATCGAGCCGGGCGGGCAGCTGACGACGACCACCGAGGTCGAGAACTTCCCGGGCTACCCCGACGGCGTGGACGGCAACCAGATGATGGCCGACATGCGGCGTCAGGCCGAGCGCTTCGGCTCCGACATCCGCTCGGGCGTCATCACGCAGGCCGACCTCTCGCAGCGCCCCTTCCGCGTCGTCGTCGACGGCACGAAGGAGCTGCGCGCCGAAGCCCTTATCATCGCCACGGGCGCCTCGGCCAAATACCTCGGCCTGCCTTCCGAGACGAAGTTCCGCGGGCAGGGCGTGAGCGCCTGCGCCACGTGCGACGGCTTCTTCTACCGCAAGAAGGACGTGGCGGTCGTGGGCGGCGGCGACACGGCCTGCGAGGAGGCCACCTACCTCGCCTCGCTCTGCCGTCAGGTCTACCTGATCGTCCGCAAGCCCTTCCTCCGGGCCTCGAAGGCGATGCAGCAGCGCGTCTTCAATACGCCGAACATTGAGGTGCTCTTCGAGCACAACACCGTCGAGGTGCTGGGCGACGACTCGGGCGTGACGGGTGCCCTGCTGCGCAAGACCGACGGCACGGAGCGCACGATCGACATTTCGGGCTTCTTCCTGGCCATCGGCCACCATCCCAACACGGAGCTCTTCGCCGGGCAGCTGGAGCTCGACGCCGAGGGGTACATCCGCACCGAGCCGGGCACGTCGAAGACCAACATCGAGGGAGTCTTCGCCGCGGGCGACGTCAAGGACCCCCACTACCGCCAGGCCGTGACGGCCGCCGGTTCGGGCTGCGTCGCCGCCCTCGACTGCGAACGCTTCCTGCTGAAATAACCCGACAAGAGACAACACGATGAAACGGATTCTGCTGCTTCTCTCCGCCGCCCTGTGCACGACGTCGTGCGTCGTGCAGACCACCTACATCGGCAAGGCCTACCCGGCAACCGACGCGCCCGAACTCTTCTTCAGCTGGGACGACGTCACGCGCGACTACGAGACGATGGGCCGCATCACGGCTGCCCCGCAGTTCTTCGGCACGTTCGAAAAGGCCCAGACGGCCATCGAGAAGCGGGCCCGCGAGAAGGGGGCCGACGCCGTCGTCTTCGAGGGCATCGGCCGCACGGTCTCCGAACCGACCTACACGACGACCGAACGCATCGAGCAGCACGACGACGGCAGCAGCACCCGCACGGCCACGACCCAGCGCAACGTCACGGTCTCGGACCGTCTCGAAGCGACCTTCCTCAAATACCGGTAACAGCCCATGAGCTTCTCGGTCACGATCCTCGGCTGCGCCTCGGCCAAGCCCACCGCCAACCGCCATCCGTCGGCCCAGGCGGTCAACATCCACGAGCAATACTACCTCGTGGATGCGGGCGAAGGTGCGCAGCAGCAGCTCGTCCGCGCGGGGATCAACCCGCTGAAGCTTCGGGCCGTCTTCCTCTCGCACCTGCACGGCGACCACCTCTTCGGGCTCTTTCCGCTCATCTCGACGCTCGGGCTCTACGGCCGCTGCACGCCGCTGCCGGTCTACGCCCCGGCCCCCTTCGGCGAGCTGCTGGCCTGCCACCTGAAATACCTCGACCGCGACCTGCCCTACACGGTGGAGTGGCACGAGGTCGACACCACGCAGCATGCGCTGCTCATGGAGAACCGCACGCTGGAGGTGTGGAGCATCCCGCTGCGCCACCGCGTGCCGTGCGCCGGGGTCCTCTTCCGCGAGAAGGAGCCGCCGCTCAACGTCGACAAGTTCAAGATCGTGAAATACGGCCTTTCGATCGCGCAAATCGCCGCGGCGAAGCGCGGCGAGGCGGTGACGCTCGCAAACGGGGAGACGCTGCCCAACGAAGAGCTCACCTACCGCCCCTACCGGCCGCGGGCCTACGCCTACCTTTCGGACACGAACTTCTCGGCCAGGGCCGCGGAGCTGTGCCGGGGCGTCGACCTGATGTACCACGAGGCGACCTACGCCGCCGCCGAGCAGCGCTCGGCCCGCGAACGGGGCCACTCGACGTCGGTCGATGCGGCGAAAGCCGCGCTGAAGGCCGGCGCCGGACGGCTCGTGATCGGGCACTACTCGTCGCGCTACAAGGACGAGCAGGTACTCGTCGACGAGGCCCGGGCGCTCTTTCCGGAGACCTACCCCGCCACCGAGGGGCACACCTTCACCATAGAGAAACAACGATGACACGGGCCGAACTGCAACTCGTCCGCTCGCTGGCCGACAAGCGCGGCCGCACCGAGAGCGGGCTCTTCGTCGCCGAGGGGGCGAAGCTCATCTCGGAACTGCGCGCCTCGCACCTGCGCGTGCGGCGCATCTACGCCCTCGAGGGAGTCTTCGAGGGCCCCGACGTCGAGACCGTCACGCCGCACGAGATGGAGCGGTTGTCGCTGCTCAAGACACCGGGCAACTCGCTGGCGCTGATTGAGATCCCCCGCTACCGCCTTGCCGATGCCGCGCCGGAGCGCCAGCTGGTCCTCGCGCTCGACGAGGTGCAGAACCCCGGCAACCTGGGGACGATCATCCGCCTGGCCGACTGGTTCGGCATCCGCGACATCGTCTGCTCGGAGAACTCGGCCGACTGCTTCAATCCGAAGGTCGTGCAGGCGACCATGGGAGCGATCCTGCGCGTAAGGGTTCACTACACCGACCTTGCGGCATGGCTCGCCGCGGCCGCCGCGCGCACCATACCCGTCTACGGCACCTTCCTCGAGGGGGAGAACATCTACACGGCCGACCTCTCGGCCGCAGGCATCGTCGTGATGGGCAACGAGGGACGCGGCGTCTCCGAAGCCGCGGCGCAAAGCGTCACGCGCAAGCTCCTGATCCCGCCCTACCCGGCCGACCGCCGCACCACCGAGTCGCTCAACGTCGCCATGGCCACGGGCATCGTCTGCGCGGAGTTCCGGCGGCGGCTCCACACCCCGCAGCCGGGCGGTACCCGCAAGGGCTGACAATCCCGCACAGGGAAAAGGCTCGCCCCCGGACGACACCAAAACAACGGGCGTCACCCAAGATAATCAGGCGACCCCAAAACAACCGGACGGCACCCGGGACAACGGCGGTATTCAAGGCAATCGGACGGTGTCCGAAAGCCGGCCGCACCGCTCCACCAACGGTTCCCCACCGACCGACAGATGGTCCCTTTCGCACAGCCGACAGCCCCGAACAGCCGGCAGGTGGCCCTCACCGCACAGCCGACAGCCTCCTGCCGACCCCGGCAGAGGGGCTCCGGAGAGCCGTCCGCAGGCGCTGACGGCAGCCGAAGCGTCATTTTTCATCAGAATTTGCGGCAGAGCGTGCCACGTATCTGAATATTTTATACTTTTGTGAGTTGAAACACAACGATCCATGTCAGAACAGAGACTCAAGATAGGCATCACGCAGGGTGATCCGAACGGCATCGGCTGGGAGGTCATCCTCAAGGCGTTGGCCGATCCGCGCATGACGGAGATGTTCACCCCCGTCGTCTACGGCTCGCCCGTCGCCGCAGCCTTCTACCGCCATACGCTCCGCGACACCGAACCCGTCACCCTGAACGCCGTCGTCTCGGCCCACGAGGCACGGCGCGGCAAGGTCAATCTGGTCGCCGCAGGCGATGCGGGCACCCCCGTGCCGGGGCAGCCGACTCCCGAGGCCGGCCGCGCCGCCGTCGAGGCGCTGCGCGCCGCGGCCCGCGACCTGAAGGAGGGGCTGCTCGACGCCGTTGTCACGGCCCCCATCGACAAGGAGACGGTCCAGAGCGACGACTTCCGCTTCACGGGCCACACGGAGTTCTTCGGCGCCGAATTCGGCGGCGAACCGATGATGATCATGTGCAGCGACATCCTCCGCGTGGGGCTCGTCACAAAGCACATCCCCGTCTCGGAGATCAGCCGCAGCATCACGCGCGAGAAGATCGTCGCGGACCTGCTGACCCTGCGCCGCTCGCTCGTCGAGGACTTTGGGGTGGTCGAGCCCCGCATCGCCGTCATGGCGCTCAACCCCCACGCCGGGGACGGCGGGCTGTTGGGCCGCGAGGAGGAGG
>OMET01000672.1_pt1 | contig 11979 bp, 14 predicted proteins | sample 1673841 | NCBI WGS metagenome assembly OMET01 (sample SAMEA103958129, study PRJEB25191) | human gut metagenome | reverse complement strand
GTTTTCGCAAAGTATGTTACTTTGCGAAATTTTTTTACCACTTTCTGGATAGAAAAAGGACGCCGTAAGGCGTCCTTTTTACGTTATTCCCTTGAGAAATCCTATCCCCTCCACGGCCCTGCGCTTGTAGTCCATCTCAGCGTTCTCGATTTTGCCGGAGTTGTAAGCAGCCAAAATGCGGAATATGTATTCTTTGCTTACTGCGTCACCGTTTTTGAGCCGCGAACCTACTTGCAATCACTACCGCATCGAGTATACTTATCAACAACACGATTTACGGGAGGTGACGGCATGATTTACTGCGTATCGGACATCCATGGTGAATTAGATAAGTTTGAGCGACTGCTGACACTAATCCAATTCTCCGAAAACGACCACCTGTATGTTATCGGTGACGCTATCGACCGGTGTGCCATGGGTGTGGACATCCTGCGGCTGGTCATGGATACGCCCAACATGACCATGCTGCTGGGCAACCATGAGCAGATGTGCCTCGCCACCCTCGGGCCGCATAATGAGTTTGGTGCTCGTGAGCTTTGGCGGCAAAACGGCGGCTCGTCCACCTATCGGGAGCTGCTCTATCATTGCACACCTCACGAGCGGAATATAGTTCTGCGCTTCTTAGCCGGACTGCCGGATCATCTGGACATTACCGTTGATGGGCAGAGGTTTCACCTTGTTCATGGTTGTCCCGGTGCCGACCATGATACGCGCATCTGGGGACGCATCAAGCCAGAGGATGGGAGTCCTTATCCTGGCACTATCTGCATCGTCGGCCACACGCCGGTCAACTTCCTGACTGGTGTCAGTGACCAGCCGGTTCCTATATGGCATGGTGACGGCATCATTGACATTGATTGCGGATGCGGCAATCGCAACGCGGCGCACCGCCGTTTGGCCTGTCTCCGGCTGGATGATATGGCGGAGTTTTATGTTGGGAATACGGATACAGAAATTTGCCAGCGCAAAACATGAGCATCGCAAACACTTGTGAAATGCTCGTATCTGTGGTATACTGCATAATAAGAAACGTTCAACGAGGGAGGTGCGAAGCAAATGTTTGACCACGTCTATGCGCAGGACGAAATTTTTGCCGCTGTGCGGCTGCTGCTGAAAAAATACCATGCCGAGCGTGCGATCTTGTTCGGCTCTTATGCACGGCAAGAAGCGAATGCCGCTTCCGACATTGACCTCATCGTGGTTGGCGGAAGCAGATTCGACCCTACCGACGTTTTCTGCATAGCAGAGGAACTGCATCGCACCTTGGGAAAGCCCGTGGACGTGTACGAACTGCGGGAACTCAATGCTAACTCTGCTTTTTATAACGCGGTGATGGCGGAAGGGGTGCAGATCGCATGAAGTACAGCGACCAGCAAAGAGTTTCGAAAATGCGGGAGACTACAGAAAAGCTCCTGCGCTATGTGTCGGAAGAAAACATCACGCCGGATAGGATCTTCGCGGAGGAGACCGTTCAATGGACTGTCACAACGCCTCTTTATAACATCGGCGAGCACGCCGCCAACTTGACGGAGGATTTTAGGTCGCAGCATCCCGACATTCCGTGGGTGAAAATTGCGGGTTTGCGGCACAGGTTAGTGCATCATTACGAGGATACCAACTGGACTGTCATATGTGCGATCATCTACGATGTGCTGCCGTCGTTTCTTGATGAGTTGAAAAAGATTTGACCCACATTTTGACCCATACGGGAAACCTGCAGAGCCACCTGGCGGGAGCATTGCGCTCCGCCCGGTGGCTCTATGCCTTCGTTTTGATACCCTTTCATTGTTTCCAGCAGCGCAAAATGTGACCATTCCACTGCCAGAGAAAGTTGACCCACACTGACGATGCCGGTGGCTCTGACCCACACCGTGACCCACACGGGGAAACGAGCGGACGGAACACATGGAGCAAAGAGTTTCCGACCTCTTCCTTTTTGGGGCAAAAACGCCCGCAAACCCTTATGCCGCAACGGCTGGAGGGCATTTTATCACTTGGTAAGGATGAGGTCGGCGGTTCGAATCCGCCCAGCAGCTCCACAAAACACCTGCTTTTCGCGTAAAAAGCGGGTGTTTTTTTATTTTTCACAACTATTTTGGACAGTTTGAATTTTGGCTTTTGCCTTTGACCACAGAACAAGCCACAGACAGGAAAAAGACGGGCCTCCGAGGGCAAGGCGCCCTCGGAGGCCTGTTTGTTCAACTTGCCGGTTTTTGCTGCTTCGCCTGCTCTTTTCCGGCGGCGATCTCCGCCTTCGTTTCCCGGATCAGTTCTGCCAACTTTTCCTCGCACTCTGCCTCCGTTTTCGCGTAGACGTTCCGGGCCATGCGCTGGCCATTGACGATGGGGGAGTAACGGCCCTCCCACAGGTGGTCATTGATTTGGCTAACGCATCCGGTGCCTGGTTTGCGCCGCTGTCCCTTACGGGCTTGGAAGGTACTGGGGATGGGTTTCTGGGGCACGAGCTCTTGTCTGGGTTTCGGTTTGGCTCTCCCGATCCCCCGGTCGATTTTGTCCGCCGCGCTCTGCCGCATGGCGTCGGTGACGTGGGTGTAGGTGTTCAGGGTGGTGGCGCTGGACACATGGCCGATGATGGTGCTCAGGGTCTTGACGTCCATGCCATGCTCCAAGGAGGCGGTGGCGAAGGTATGCCGCAGATCATGGAACCGCAGGCGCTTGCACTCCGCCCGTTCCAGCACCGTCTGGAGCCGCTTTCGGACGGCGGCCGGGTCCAGCGGAGAGTCCTCTTTTACCGGGGAGGGGAACATCCATCGAGAGTGGACAGTTTTCTGGTAGGCTTTTAGTACATTCAGGACCGGAGCAGGGAGGATCACCGTCCGGTTTCCTGCCTTGGTCTTGGGTGGGGATACCACCAGTTCTCCCTTGACCCGGTGGACCTGCCGCTCCACTCGCAGGGCGCCGGTACGGAGATTCAGATCGTCCCACTGGAGGGCCAAGATCTCGCCCCGGCGCAGGCCGGTGGACAGCTCCAGAAGGAGCAGCTCGTAGCAACCGTCCTCCCTGGCTTGGATCAGCAGCCGCTGGATCTCCTCGGGAGTAAGTACCTTCATTTCTCTGGATTTGGCGGGCGGGAGTTTACAGCTGTCCGCTGGGTTGCGGAAGAGCAGCTTTTCCTCCACGGCCCTGTCCAGAGCGGCGTGGAGAGTAGTGTGGATGCCCCGGGCGGTCTGGTCGGACAGGCCCTCGCCATAGAGCTCGGTGCGAAGCAGCCTGCCGTTTTTCTTGAGATCGGTGTAGAATCCCTGAATGTCTCCGGTGGTCAGCTTGTCCAGCTGGATACCGCCCAAGGCGGGAATGATGTGTTGGTAGATCCGCCGCTCATAGGACATCTGGGTGTTGGGCCGGAGGTTCGCTTTTTTATAGGTCTGGTACCAGTGCTCCAGCCAAGCGCCCAAGGAAAGCCCTGCTTGGGGAACTTCAGGGGTGGGAGTTTCCAGTCTCTCACGCAGGGCCTTCAGCTTTGCCACACATTCCGTTTTCGTCTTAGCAAGGACATTCTTGGTCATAGGGAGGCCCTTTTCATCGTAGCCCACCACATACCTACCCTCCCAGCGGCCATCCTTTCTCAGGCGGACGCTGCCGTCGCCGTGTTTTCTGCGTTTTGCCACGGGGCCATCTCCTCTCCTAAGTAGTCGGTCAGGAAGCCGCCCACGATTTCTGCGGCCCGCTTTTGCATATCCCCGGTGGTGTGGGTGTAGGTGTCCAGGGTGAAGCTGGCTTTGGTGTGGCCCAGAATGCCGGAGAGGGTCTTGGCATCCACCCCGCTGGCCAAGGCGTGGGTGGCGAAGGTGTGCCTTAAATCGTGGAATCTGAGTTCAGGCAGTCCGGTCTCCTGCAGGACTTTTTTCAGCTGGCGGTATGCGGTGCCGGGGTTCAGCGGAGCTTCCGGGCGAAGTGGGTCGTGGAAGATCCAAGGTGAATAGGAAGTCTTTTTTCGCAGCCGCAGCCGCTCCGCCGTGCTGGTGGGCAGGAGGATGGTCCGGGTCCCGGCGTAGGTCTTGGTGTCCCCGGCCACCAGCCGTCCGCCTTTTTCTTTACGCAGCGTGCGGGAGATGCTGAGGGTGTCCTTTCGCCCATCGAAGTCGCTCCACATGAGGCCACAGATCTCACCCAGCCGCAGACCGGTGGTGAGTTCCGTGTAGAAGAAGTCCCGCCAAATCGAGTCCCGGTCCGTTGCGGCCAGAAAGACCTCCAGCTGCTCCTCGGTCAGAATGTTCATCGCCTTGTGGAGAACTTTAGGAGGCTCCACGTGTTTGGCGGGGTTGTTGGGCATCAACCCCTGGTCTGCCGCTGCTTGAAGGGCTTGGTGGAGGACGGCGTGGATACCGTGGACAGTGGCGGGAGAGAGGCCGAGGCTTTGGCCGGGACGGGGGACGATCCTCCCTTGTTCCAGAAGGAAGCGGTACAATTCCCGCAGATCCTCTGCGGTAAGTTGCGTGAGCCTCTTTTGTCCCAGGCGGGGCTTGACGTGGCGGGCCATATCACCCCGGTACCGTTTCAGGGTGCCGGGCCGCAGGGTGAGCGCCATCTGCTCCAGCCAGCGGTTCAGCCACTCTGCCAGCGTCATTCTGCTCTCTTCCGTCAGGTCCACTCCCTGATAGGCGTCGATGTTCTGCCGGAGTTTGGCGGTCAGTTCCTTTTGGGTATCGGCATAGACATACCGGAAGATGGAGTCGCCGTTTTCCTTGTGGCCCACTACGATGCGGCCCTCCCAACGGCCGTCCTCCCGTTTTCGTACCATGCCGTCCCCAGATGGTCTTCGCTTTGCCATGTTTCTCACCTCCAGAGTTTATCTTTGTTTTGCGGTGTAATTTCTGAGTGGCTCACTTAATGGACGGGAACTTGTGGGGTTCTGCCACCCATTGATAAACCACGGCCCCGCAGTGGCGGCAGATCAGATACCGAAGCCGGCTGCCCCAAAGCCCATGCTTCTTGAAGGTGACGATGGCCTCGCCATGCTGCCAGCCGAGGCCCAGATCGTCACTCCCGCAGTATTGGCCCCGCTGGACTGGGGGTTGATTGGTCGTCATGGTCATCCCTCCTTGCAGCAACACAACATACCACAAAAACAGGAAATAGCCAGGGCCTCGGCGAACTATTATCAAATTGTTATCATTTGGGTGGCTTGATCCTCTACCGTATTCCTTGTTTGTGTCAGCACAGGTTAGGTGCGCTCAATTGTTCTTCTTAAAGATGGCTCATTATCGCGTAAACAGTCCCATTTTCGGCACAAATTCTGGTGCCTTTATTCGGTCAAGCGTCTCCTGACCACATGTTTGCCCACAGACAGCAAAAACCGGCCCGCCGGGGATTTCTCTCTCCCGGCGGACCGGTTCTCTGTCATTCAACTTGCCTTTCGGCTCCATCGCTTCCTCGCCTGGAAGGTGGTCATAGTGCGCTCCTTGGGCTTTTCCTCTTGTGATTTGATTTCCGCCTTGGCGATACCCCGGTCGATTTTCACCGCCGCCCGCTGTCTCATCTCGTCGGTTACATGGGAGTAGGTGTTCAGCGTGGTCGCGCAGGACACATGGCCCAGGATGGTGGACAGCGTCTTAATGTCCATCCCGTAGGCCAGGGCGTTGGTTGCAAAAGTATGCCGCAAATCGTGGAACCTAACCCTATCGCATCCCGCATGGTCTAATATCCTGTGCAGGCGCAGATGGATGGAGGATGGGCGCATGGGTGAATCCTCTTTCTTGGGTGAGGGGAACATCCATCGGGAGTCAACTTTGGCCTTGTACTCCCGCATCACCTTCAGGACCGTGGGCGGCAGGATCAAGGTGCGGACCGCCGCTTTCGTTTTCGGTTCGCAGATCACAACCTCCGGGCCGACTGTCCCGGCCTGCTTGTTGATCCGCAGTTCTCCAGTTGTCGGGTTCAGATCATCCCATTGAAGGGCTGCGATCTCCCCCAGCCGCAGGCCGGTGGCCAACTCCAGGAGAAACAGCTCGTAGTAGTTCTCCTCCTTAGCCTGGATCAACAGTTTCTGCATGGCCTCCCTGGAGAGGATCTTCATTTCCTCATATCTCACCGGGGACAACTTATGCCCCTCAGTCGGATCACGGGGGATCAGATGCTCTGTTCTTGCTTTTTCCAGAGCCCGGTGACAGAGGCTATAGCAGTTCCGGATCTGGCTGTCAGCAATGCGGCCTTTACCCATGTGGTCATCTGACTTCATCCAGGCGCAGAATTGCTGGATGTCGGTTGTTGTCAGCTTGTTCAACGGGATACTGCCTAACTTTGGTTTGATGTACAGCCGGAGGTATCCCTCATAGGTGCGCTGCGTTCTGGGGCGGATCGTTGGTTTACTGTAGGTTTCATACCAGTGATCCAGCCACTCCTCGAAGGGCATATCCGCCCGGACCCTGGAGGGGATAGTAGGCGAGATGGTCTCCCTTAGAGCCTTCAGTTTCTCCACGCACTCACCCTTGGTCTTGGCCAGGACATTTTTCGTCTTGGGCAGGCCCTTCTCGTCGTAGCCGATGACCACCCGCCCCTCCCATCGGCCGTCTTTTCTCAGGCGGACGGTTCCCTCACCGCTCTTGCGCTTTCTTCCCACGGTCTCAGCTCCTCTCCAAAGATGTCTGTCAGGAATGTTTCCACGATCTCCGCCGCACGTCTCTGCATATCCCCGGTGGTGTGGGTGTAGGTATCCAGGGTGAAGGCCGACCGGGTGTGGCCCAGAATACCGGACAAGGTCTTGACGTCCACGCCGCTGGTCAGGGCATGGGTGGCGAAAGTATGCCGCAGGTCATGAAAGCGGAGGTCAGGGAGGTCCGCCTTCTTCAGCAGAGATTTCATCCGGTTATAGGCAGCGCTGGGGCGGGTGGGCTGCTCTGGTCTCAGCGGATCAGGGAAGATCCACTCAGTTAAGGCAGACTTCTGCCGCTCCCGAAGGAGTTCCACTGTACTGGGCGGCAGGATGATGGTGCGTGCGCCGGCGGCAGTCTTGGTGTCCCATGCAGTCAGTTTTCCGCCCTTCTCCTGATGAATGGTGCGGCGCACCTTGAGGGTGCCGTCAATCTCATCGAAGTCTGTCCACTTGAGGCCGCAGATCTCTCCCCTGCGCAGGCCGGTGGTGAGTTCCGTGTAGAAGAAGTCGTGCCAGATATCATCTTGCTGAATGATTGCCATGAATATATCCAGCTGTTCATCTGTTAGAATTTGTTTTACCTTACAGGCGAACTTAGGCGTCGGAATTTCTTCTGTCGGGTTCCACGGGATCAGTCCGGCCTGTTTTGCCGCGTCCATTGCCTCGTGGAGCATGGAGTGGATTCCTCGGATGGTACTGCTGGCCAGCCCTTTTCCGGTGATTTGATTTCCATGACTGGCCAGGGCATCATACAATTTTTGAACATCCTTCCCTGTGACCTGGGTAATGGGTTTGCCGCCTAAGTGGGGGTTGATGTGAATGCGTATTGCCCCTTGATATCGGGTCAGCGTAGTAGGCCGGATGGTGCCGGTGATGTTCTCCAGCCATTGATCCATCCATTCCCCAAGGGTCATCCGGCTCTGTTCCGTCAGGTCAACGCCCTGGTAGATGTCGATGTGCTGCCGGAGTTTAGCGGTCAGTTCTTTCTGGGTATCTGCGTAGATATAGCGGAAGATGGAGTCACCGTTTTCCTTGTGGCCCACTACGATGCGGCCCTCCCAGCGGCCGTCCTCCCGTTTCCGCACCATGCCGTCCCCGGATGGCCTGCGTTTTGCCATGCTGCTCACCTCCAGAGGTTATCTTTGATTTGCGGCGCAATTTCCGGGGGACTCACTTGATGGGTGGGAACCTGTGAGGCTCCGCCACCCACTGATACACCACAGCACCACAGCGGCGGCAGATCAGGTAACGCAACCGGTTGCCCAGGAGTCCGTGCTTCTTGAAAGTGACGATTGCCTCGCCGTGCTGCCAGCCGAGGCCCAGGTCGTCGCTCCCGCAGTATTGGCACCGCTGGACTGGCATTTGATTAGTCGTCATGTTCTTCATCCCTCCTCAGCAACACAACATACCACAGAAACAAAAAATAGCCAGGGGCACGGCGAACTATTATCAAATTGTTATCAATTCCAGATGCATTTCGCCGCCCTTCTCATTGTCAACGGCATCGCAATACCCGCCAGCCAGCAGAGCCCTTCTGGTCGGAAGGGGCTTTATTGTTTTATGTGCCGTAATTTTTGAGGGAGGTCACATCCCACCCATGACCATTCCGCCCTGACTCTGCTCCTCCTCGTGGTCGTCCGGCTTGTGGCCCATAGCAATCTTCTTCTCCTGGATTTTTCTTCGGAGTTTGCGGTCGACATGGAGACCGGCGCTGGAGTGGGGCAGAGCGTGGTTCTCAAAGATCCGGCTCATGTGGTAGAGCAGGCGGGTGGCCGCCAGCATGACGGAGGGCGGACGGAGGTCGTTTTGCCGTTCCAGGAAGAACTGAGCGTACTGGTTCCCCTGGGCGGCGGAGCGGCTGAACCAGACCATCGCCTGGGTCTGGTCGTGAGTCACTCCCTGCCCAGTCAGGTATAACTTACCCAGCATATACTGGGCGTACTGGTCGTCCGCCTCCGCTGACTGGGTGAGCCACGCTGTGGCTCTGGTTGCATCTTTTGACACAACCTCGCCGCTGAGATACTCCTTGCCCAGCCGGTAGGCGGAGAAATGGTCTCCACTCTCCGCGGCCTGTTTCAGCCAGCGGATGCCCTCATCCGGGTCTCGGACTTCGGGATCGTCAGAGAGAAGCAGTTTGCCCAGGGCATACTGGGCTTCTGGCAGACCATGCCCTGCCGCTTGGGTGAGCCAGTGCTTTGCCTTCTGGATGTCCGGGATCAGCAGAGGACCGTCCCGATAGAGTTGGCCCAGCAAGTATTGGGCATGGGTATCGCCTCGCTCTGCCAGCCGCTCCAGTTCCTCTGCAACCTCGTCACGGTCTGCCAGAGAAAGAGACTCGTCCCGGATGATCTGCCGCAGTTTCCAGCAGGCATCAGACTCACCACGCACCTGCTCCGCCTCGTCGTGGCCAGCCAGGTTCGCATCCTCGAAAGTGATCTCCCCCAGACGGATACGCTCCGCCTCCTGGATGACGGTGTTCTTGATCTGCCGGAACTCCTTCTCCTGGGACAGCTTTTTCTTCTCTCTGGGCTTGTCGTGGTAGTAGCTGTCCACCTCACTTTGGAGGACGCACCACTGGTCGTAGCACTCACGGACCACTGGCAGTTCCTCCAGCTTGTCCACCACCTCATCCACGGTTTTCTTGACAGACTTGGGCAGATAGCCGTAGGACCTCTTGCCCTTGACTGTCTCCAGCTGCGTGGCCAGCTGTTCCATCTTCTGCCCGATCTCAGGAGCCGAGCAGATGCTCTGCGCCATCTCACGGGTCAGACGTCGAATGGCCCTGCGTGCCTCCCGCACCAACTCATCCCGCGACTGGGATTTTTGCTCATAAGTGTGCAGCGTCTCCTGTTTGAATATTTGATTCATCAGCTTGGATTTGATCTGCCGGATACCTTCTTTTGTGAGATAGGCTTCACTCGGCACCGTGGACCACGCCATCATGTGGACATGGGGGTGGTCCCCCTCATCGTGGTAGGCGGCATACCATCGGAAGTGATTCGGCGGGATATTCATCGCGGCGGCGATGTCATTGCGGTTTGTCCGAAGCAAATTCATCCACGCCCTGGCATTGTTGTAGCCAAGCCGGGCGGCGTCCTCGCGTTTCAGGGAGATGATGTGGGTCCACACATTGCCGGTGTACTGGTCCAACTCCCGCATTGCTTTCTCCAGATCCACACCATCCTCGTCCCCAAAGAGGCCGTGATCCCCCAGTCGCTCCGCCCTGGGCCGGGTGGCGATGTACTTCATGTAGCCGTCCGACTGCTGAACCTGCGGCCAGTTTTCTTCCAGTGCCCTGGTGATGAATACAGAGGCATTGGCTTTGGTAGGCTTGGCTTCGTAGTCAGAATACTCGTCCAACTTTTTGGATGAAGGGAAATCTTTCACCAGTTTTCTGACCAACTGCTCCTGCTTTCTCGTTGGCGGACGGTCATCCGGGAGCGGTTCCACTCGTTCCCGTGTTCCAATGTACTGCAGATATCCACTGACAGGATGGTTTCTATCGCACTGCAGGTAGGGACTTTTCAGGATCAGTCTTGCCACTCATCGTCCTCCTCCCAGGCCCCACGTACCCGCTGCTCCAGCGAGACACGGCCGTTGGTCTTTTTCACATTTTGCACGCTCTCCGATCTCCGGCAGCGGAGATCCTCGTCGCTGAACTGATAGGCGTCAGCCAGGATACCGGCCACCATGTCCTGCTCCACCGCCTGCCGGAAGGCCAAGGAGGACAGCCGCTCCTCCAGTTGTCCCAGCCGCCCGTCCAGGTAGGACTTGATAGATGTTGGCAGGAAAAGGCCGGCGTCGTTGGCGCTGAGGTAGTCCAGGTAAAAGTCCACCGCCCGCTCGACGAAAGCGGTCATACTCCGGCTTCCGTCCTCCTGATACCGGCGCTCCAGGATGGCTTTCTTCTCTGGGGTGAGATAGAAAGCAAATCTCTCTTTTTTGCCCATAAACTGCTCCTTTCCGGGGCGTGACCCCTATTTTTTCGTTATGGCAGTAGGAGTTCGGGGATTGTGACCACAAACGTGATCCCCGCTGCCTGTTTTTGACCCCACTTTTGATACACCCAAAACCCCCGTAACTGCCCGCACTGCGGGCAGTTGTGACCGGCCGGAAGCGCCAACGGCGACCCCGGCCTTTATCCTGCTTTTTCTTTCGTCCTCGAGATTTCCTCCGAAAGCGGGCCAAATCTGCCTTGAAAGCCCTTGGTGGGGCAGGGACTCTGCCACACCCCGAAGGAGGGCGCACAGCGCCTCACAGTGGGGCACACGTGGCGCTCTCTGTGCTCTGTGCCAGGAGCGCCTGCGCCTGCTGCCACCGCTGCCGTTCCTCCAAGCGGAGCATCTGCTGCTGGTAGCAATGATCCATCGTCGCCTGGATTGGCAGGATGGTGTACAGGTTGTTGCCGTTCTGTTTCATGCCGTGTTTGTCGATGTAAGAGGTATTCTCGATGGTAATGAACTGCCTGTCCGCCAATTTCGTGATGTGCTTCATCACAGTGGACACGGTCAAGTGTACTGCAGCGGAGATGGTGCGGTAGCTGGGATGACACTGATGTGTGCGGCGATCCTCGCAGTAGAGCAGATAGGCGTAGACCGTGATGGCTCCGTGACCGATGTTCATGAAAAACAATTCATTGGGCAGAGAGAAAAAGTTCTTGCCGTTGCTTTTGAGTATTGGAACCATGTGCTGATCCAGCAGTCCGCGACGGTTGAGTTCGGCAATCTGCTTCACAGCCATGTCCTTGCTCATGTGTAGTTGGGATGCGATTTCATCCGCACTGGGCAAGGCATTTTTGTTGCAGTAGACATGCAGATAGCAGAGATAGGCGAGGATAGCAAATCCCTGGGGTTTCAGTTCCCATTTCCAGACACCATTTGGAATTGGGAAGCGGCGTCGCTTTGGATCAGGTTGATTGAAAAAGAAACTCATTTGTGCACACCTCCCTCTGTGTTCTCCATCACCCATTGAATGAACTGTTCCTTGGGTACCACCATGCGGCTGCCCACACGCAGCACCGGAAAGCCTGGTTGGCGCATCAGTTCATACCCGCTGGACAGCGATACGCCCAGTACCTTTGCCACCAATTCCGAATTGAGAAACAGCGGCAACTCGTCGTAACTTTTGTAGACAGATTGTTTCATTTCAGATTCTCCTTTACAAAAAAGTAAGGACATCAGCGGCGGTACTGATGTCCTTCTGCTTGTATTGTGTCGGAGATTTTGATAGACCGAGAAAAAGTTGTGACCATTTATTTTTTAGGTGGGACAATTTTAAGAGGGGGTGGAGTTCGTATGTATGGAGAGATCGTATTTTATACCCACGGCAGCACGATTGAGTACGGCGGCGAAATCTTTCCGGCCGGT
>OMET01000665.1_pt1 | contig 12151 bp, 5 predicted proteins | sample 1673841 | NCBI WGS metagenome assembly OMET01 (sample SAMEA103958129, study PRJEB25191) | human gut metagenome | reverse complement strand
GCTTTTGATACCACCGACCTGGACGCCTACGACGGGATCTTCGCCGTCACCCGCGAGGAATGGGAGGAAAGCCCGGCTTTCGATGCCCAGGTCAAGGAGCGCATGGACCACCAGCAGGAACGGGAGCAGGCGTTCCTCAACCACAAGGGCGATTGCTATGCCATCTATCAGGTAAAGCACACCGATGAACTGAGGGACATTCGCTATGAAGGGCTGGAATGGGTCAAGTCCATCGGGCGGACTGTGCAGCGCGATAACTACGATCTGGTCTATACTGCGCCGCTCACACCCGGCGACCTGAAAGGCAGCGTGCTGGATAATCTTGAATACCGCTTCAACAACGAACACCCTGCCGACTACCGCCACCCGTCTATGAGCGTCAGTGACATCGTTGCCATCAAGCAGGACGGCAAGGTATCCTGTCATTACTGCGACAGCTTCGGCTTTGAGCAGGTTCCCGGATTTCTGCCGGACAATCCGCTGAGGAACGCGGAAATGGCGGTGGAGGATGACTACGGCATGATCGACGGGATCATCAACAACGGTCCCAAAGAGTCGACGGTGGCCCAGCTGGAACAGCAGGCCCGCAGCGGCCAGCCGATCTCCCTCATGGATTTGGCTGCCGCCGCCCACCGGGAGGACCGGGAAAAGAAAAAGTCCGTCATGGAGCAGCTGAAAAGCCTGCCTAAGACGGAACCGAAAAAGACAGCGCAAAAAAAGAGCGCGGAAAGGGAGCTTTGATATGAACAACTTCACCTTTGAGGAAACGAACCTTCTTTGCATCTACAACACCGGCAGCCGCACCGGGCTGATCGACGCTCTGACGGAGATGCGCGGTGAGCTTTCGCCGGAGGAAGCCGAGCTGCGGGAACTGACGGACAGCGCCCTGGGTAAACTCCAAGCTATGAACGACACCGAGTTTGCCGAACTGGAGCTGTACCCAGATTTCGACGAGTAAAAAACACACATAAAGACCTGATGGGACGGCCTGATATGCCGTCCCATTTCTATTCAACATGAAGGGAGGACAGAAAACCATGCCATCCAAAGCTGAATTTTACCGGCAGATGGCCGAACAGGTATCGACCCAGCTTGTAGGCAGCTGGAAGGAGTGGACGGCTTTTCTCACCACCGCCGCCCGCCTTTATAAATACCCATTCCACGAGCAAATGATGATTTACGCCCAGCGCCCGGATGCCACCGCCTGCGCCGAGTATGACCTGTGGAATGAAAAAATGGGACGGTATGTGCGCCGTGGCTCCAAGGGTATCGCCCTGGTGGACGATTCCGGCGACAGACCCCGGCTGCGCTATGTGTTCGATATTTCCGATACCGGCACCCGTGAACATTCCCGCACCCCCTGGCTGTGGCAACTGGAAGAACAGCACATCGGGCCTGTATTGGCCATGCTGGAGCGCAACTACGGTGTTGTCGGTGACGATCTCGCCCAGCAGCTCACTGATGTAGCCGGAAAGCTGGCGAGTGAGTATTGGGACGATCATCAGAGAGACTTCCGCTATATCGTTGACGGTTCGTTCCTGGCGGAGTACGATGATTACAACATCGAAGTCCAGTTTAAGTCCGCCGCCACCGTCAGTATCGCCTATGCCCTGATGTCTCGCTGTGGGCTGGATACGGAACAATATTTCCAGCATGAGGACTTCATGCCGATTTTCGATTTCAATACCCCGGCCACGGTTGGGGCGTTGGGCGCAGCGGTCAGCCAGATCAACCAGCAGGTTTTGAGGCAGATCGGCGTCACCATCCAGAACTATGAGCGCGAGCAACTCGCAGAAAGGAGCGTTACACATGGAGAACAGCCTGACTTACACGAGGATCGGCGATTACCTGATTCCCGACCTGAAGCTGACCGAACAGCCGGAGAAGCCCCTGGGCAAGTACGGCAGGATGCGGAAAGCGTACCTGAAGGAACACCGTCCCCTGATTTACAATCAGCTGATGCTGACCGAGAAGCTGTATCCGCACCTCATCGAGATCGACGAGACAGCGCAGAACCGTCTGGAGCAGATGATGCCCCAACTGGCGGCGGCAGCGGGCGCGACGGAGCAGCTGAAAGCCAGCGACCCGATGCGCTGGGTGGGCCTGATGAACACCTGCAAGGCCCAGGCCGAGGAGATTCTGATGGCGGAGCTTATCAACAGCTGACCTTAAACCTGTTCCTCTCCGAAGCGGAACAAATCCAAAGAATAGACGAAGCAGAGAATGTGCAAACATCCTCTGCTTTTTCTTTTGCCCAGACCGACATCGACCATGTGCTGCGGCTGGGAGGCAACACGGACCGGCAGCGTGAACGCATTGTGGCAGCTTTTGAAAAGCAGAAGTCCACCGCCGAAATTGCCGAGATACTGAAAACGCTCTATCACGGCGGCAACGGGATCGGCAGTGTCACCGCATGGTATGCCGAGGACGGCATCCATCTTTCCCACGGGAAGTCTGCCCGTTACGACAAGTCCGCCCAGATCATTTCCTGGGAGAGCGCCGCCGAGCGTATCGGCCAGCTTTTGCAGGAGGGCCAGTTTGCCGCCAATGTGGAGTTGACCGAAGCTGCTGGCTATGAACGCTCTCTCCTTGCGGAAAAACTTTGGCATCTATACCACGATTTCAGCGATAAAGCCAGAGATTCCGGGTATCTGTCCTGTCTGTCCGGTATTCAGAGGACCGGGTTCCCGGAAGAAACCGCATGGCTTGCCGAGCAGCTGAACCGCCCGGAGTTCCGGCAGACCCTTGCGGAAGAATACGCTGCCTTCTGGACGGCATACCAACAGGATCGGGAGTTGCTGCGTTTCCACTACCACAAACCAAGAGAAATTTGGGAAAACCTGAAAGACCTGTCCCTGCCCCGCACCACCTTTACCTCTCAGCTGACGGAAGTACCTGCGGTCAAGCAGTTCATCACAGAGGACGAGATCGACGCAGCCATGACCAGAGGCAGCGGATTTGAAAGTGGTAAAGGCCGGATTTTCACCTTTTTCCAGAACCCCCATACGGACAAAGAAAAGGTGGATTTTCTCAAGAATGAGTACGGCACTGGCGGCCACTCTCACGCCCTGTCCGGCGCTGGGGGTAGCTGGGAAGATCACGATGGAAAAGGTCTGCACTACAAAAAAGACGGCTGCCCGGATGTGCATTTCACCTGGGAGAAAGTCGCCAAACGGATTACCGACCTGATCCAGAAGGGACGCTATCTCACAGAACAGGAACAGGCGGAGTATGACAAAATCCAGGCAGAAAAGGCCCTGGCGGAAGAAGATGCCCTGCAAGCCCAGCAGCCGGACCCGGCTGTGTGGGAATACAACGGCGTCAAGGAGCGCCACCCGGATGATATGGTCCTGTATCAGATGGGCGATTTCTTTGAGCTGTACGGCGAGGATGCCAAAACAGCCGCTGCGGAACTGAATTTCCATCTCACAACCCGCACTATCCCCGGCGGTGGCCGTGTGGAAATGTGCGGCTTTCCGGCAAACCGGTTGGAACAAGTTGTGGAACAGCTGCGGGATCGGCATGATGTGACCATTTCCGCTGTCCCAGAGGGCGGCAAGGAGCGCCAGGAATATTCCATGCCCTCTATCGACCATGAGGCGGAACAGGCCATCGACGCTCAGGAAGCAGAGTTTAGCGCAGATGGAACCAGAGTGTTCCGGGATATGGAGGCGGAACAGGCAACCCCTACGATTCGAGAACTGCATGAGAAATACAAGCCCATCGTGATGGAAGCTGTTACCCAGGACACCAGATACCGCAACGCCTGCGGCCATAGTGATTATGAAAACGCCATGATCGAGTGTAATGCTGCTGTGCGCCGCGCCATTCTTGATTCCCACGATATAGAGCTGATCCGCCTGTTTTCTGATGTGTCGGAGTTTCGCCAGCGGCTGCACCGGGAAGTGGCAGACGAAACCTATCCCAAACTCCATGAGCTGCTGCGTCCTCTCTCACAAGATGACATTGATGATGCCATCTGTGCATGGAACGGTGACATTCAGAGTAAACACGCCGTTGTCCGCTACATGGAACAGCATGGGCGGGAAAAAGATACCGCTGCATGGCTGGCTCAGGAATACAGCGGCAGTGACAGCAAGAGCCTGTTTGTGATCCGCGCCGGAAGTCCAGAGGAAATTGAGCTGCCCTGGCCCAAGGTACAACGCCGGATTGCCCAGCTCATCAAGGAGGAACGGTTCTACACCGAAGCGGAACAGGACCGGTTTGACAACATTGACCCCATCGCCATCCGGGAGGCGCTGGCCCAGCGCGGTATTGTGAATGGTGAGCTGGTGGACGAGGAAAAGCTGGACAATGACCCGTTTATCCAGCGTGTGATGGCGGATGTGGAGCAGATTGCCGCTGAAGAACAGGAGCAGTCGAACCAACCGCTTTCCGATGCCGAGTATGCCCGCCAGAATCTCATTCCAGGTAAGACCACCTTTACATTGGATGGGCGCACTTTCCGGGTCAGCAAGCTGAAGCCGGATACTGGTCGGGTGGAACTTCAAGATGTGACCTTTGCAAATGCGGTGGGATTCCCAATCTTCCGAGTGGAGCCGATTTCAGTCATTCGTCAGCGTTTGGAGCAGAAGCAGGAACCTGCACAGCCCAGTTTTACCACTGAGCCGGTGACAGTTTATCCGGGTGACAAGAACCATCTGCCCTATGATGTGGTGATCCAAACCCTGCGAACCAATGAGACGGAGCCGCCTGCACCTGCCGCAGAGCCGGAGAAAACCCCGGATGAAGTGCTGGACGAACATCCCATTTCTATCCAAGTCAACGGCGAGTGGCAGACCTTCCCCAATGCCAGAGCTGCCGAGGATGCCTCTTATGAGGAATACAAGGCCAATCTGCGCCGCACCGCTGAGAATTTCCGTATCACTGACGATTACCTGGGCGAAGGCGGTCCGAAAGCCAAGTTTCAGGCCAACATCACGGCAATCAAACTGCTGAAATACCTGGAAGAAACCACCGGGCAGGCAACACCGGAACAGCAGAAAATCCTATCCCGGTATGTGGGCTGGGGCGGTCTGCCGGATGCCTTTGACCCGGATAACAAAACTTGGAGTGAGGAATATACCCAGCTGAAAGAGCTGCTGACTCAGGAGGAATACGCTTCCGCCAGAGGTTCCACCTTAAATGCCCATTACACCACCCCTACGGTGATCCGAGCCATCTATGAAGCAGTGGAACAGATGGGATTCCGAACCGGCAACATCCTGGAGCCGTCCTGCGGCGTGGGCAATTTCTTTGGGATGCTGCCGGAGAGCATGGCCGGAAGCAAGCTGTACGGTGTGGAGCTGGATTCCATCAGCGGACGGATTGCCCGCCAGCTTTACCCCAACGCCCATATTGAAATCAATGGGTTTGAGAAAACACAGTACCCTGACGGAGCCTTCGACCTTGCGATTGGAAATGTGCCATTTGGCAATTATCGGGTCAATGACCGGCCCTATGACCGGTATGACCTGCTGATCCACGATTATTTTTTCGCCAAATCCATTGACAAGGTTCGGGCAGGCGGCATCATCGTTTTTCTGACTTCCAACGGTATCAGTGGCGGCACAATGGATAAAAAAGACGCACACGCCAGAGAATATCTGGCCCAGCGCTGTGATCTTCTGGGGGCTGTCCGTCTGCCAAATAACACCTTCCGCGCCAACGCCGGGACTGATATTGCGATGGACATTGTATTCCTGCAAAAACGGGAGATTCCCCGGATGCCCGGTGAACCGCTGCCGGAATGGGTAGAAACAGACCTTCTTTACGCCAACACCCATACCAACAAGGACGGGCAGGAACGCCGCCGCCATGTGACCATAAACCGATACTTCCAGACCCACCCGGAAATGGTGCTGGGCGATTTGGAAATTGTGTCCGGGCCGTTTGGCCCACAGTTAATCTGTAATGCCAAAGAAGGCGCAGACCTTTCCCAGCTGCTCCGGGAAGCCATGCAACATATCCAAGGCACTTATCAGGAAGTCGATCTGCCGGAGCTGGGCGAGGGCGAAGCCATCGACACCTCCATCCCCGCCGACCCCAATGTGAAAAACTACTCCTACACCGTTGTGGATGGTGCTGTGTATTTCCGTGAAAACAGCCGTATGGTGCAACCCGACCTGAATGCCACCGCCGAAGCCCGTGTGAAAGGGCTGGTGGGCCTGCGGGAATGTGTCCAGCAGTTCATTGACCTGCAAATGGACGCTGCCACACCGGACAGTGCTATCCGGGACAAACAGGCTGAACTGAACCGGCTCTATGACAGCTTTTCCGCAAAATATGGCCTTGTCAATGACCGGGCGAACCGGCTGGCCTTTGCTGATGATTCCAGCTACTATCTGCTCTGCGCGTTGGAAGTCATTGACGAGGACGGCAAACTGGAGCGCAAGGCAGATATGTTCACCAAACGGACCATCAAGCCACACAAGGCGGTGGAAACCGTGGATACCGCCAGTGAAGCCCTTGCCGTCTCCATCGCGGAGAGGGCCTGTGTGGATATGGCGTATATGTCGGAGCTGACCGGAAAGACCAGCGACGAACTAGCTGCCGAGCTGCAAGGCGTGATCTTCCGTGTACCTGGGCAGGTGGAGAAAGACGGCACCCCCCATTATGTGACTGCCGACGAATACCTGTCCGGGAATGTGCGCCGCAAGCTGCGTCAGGCACAGCGGGCAGCACAGCAGGACCCCTCCTTTGCCGCCAATGTGGAGGCTCTTACCGCCGCCCAGCCCAAAGACCTGGACGCTTCGGAAATTGAGGTGCGTCTGGGCGCAACATGGATCGACAAAGAGTACATCCAACAGTTTATGTACGAGACCTTTGATACCCCGTTTTATATGCAGCGGAATATCCAGGTCAACTACACCCCGTTTACGGCAGAGTGGCAGATCACTGGCAAAAGCTCCGTAAGCCAGAACAATGTGGCGGCCTATACCACCTATGGAACCAGACGCGCCAATGCCTACAAGATTTTGGAGGATTCCTTAAACCTGCGGGATGTTCGTATCTACGACACGGTGGAGGACGCGGACGGCAGGGAGCGCCGAGTGCTGAACGCCAAAGAGACCACGCTGGCAGCACAAAAGCAGCAGGCCATCCGGGACGCTTTCAAGGACTGGATTTGGAAAGACCCGGAACGCCGTCAAGCTCTGGTGCGCCAGTACAACGAGGAAATGAACTCCACCCGCCCCCGCGAGTATGACGGCAGCCATATTGTTTTTGGCGGCATGAACCCCTCCATTACCCTGCGGGAGCATCAGCTGAACGCCATCGCCCATGTGATGTATGGCGGCAATACGCTGCTGGCGCACGAAGTAGGCGCGGGCAAAACATTTGAAATGGTGGCTGCCGCTATGGAGAGTAAGCGTCTGGGGCTGTGCCAGAAATCCCTCTTTGTTGTGCCGAACCACCTGACCGAGCAGTGGGCTTCGGAGTTTCTGCGGCTCTATCCCTCCGCCAACATCCTTGTCACCACCAAGAAGGACTTTGAAACCCACAACCGCAAGAAGTTCTGCGCCCGGATCGCCACCGGCGACTATGACGCTATCATCATGGGACATTCGCAGTTTGAGAAAATCCCCATCAGCCGGGAGCGTCAGGAACGGCTTCTCTATGAGCAGATCGACGAGATTACCGAGGGGATTGCCGAGGTACAGGCCAGCGGCGGCGAGCGTTTCACGGTCAAGCAACTGGAACGCACCCGCAAATCTCTGGAAGCCAGGCTGGAAAAATTGCAGGCCGAGAGCCGCAAGGACGATGTGGTGACATTTGAGCAGCTGGGCGTGGACCGGCTGTTCGTGGACGAGGCGCACAACTACAAAAACCTGTTTTTATACACAAAAATGCGGAATGTGGCGGGCTTATCCACATCGGACGCGCAGAAATCTTCCGATATGTTCGCCAAGTGCCGCTATATGGACGAGATTACCGGAAACCGTGGCGTTATCTTTGCCACGGGAACCCCGGTCAGCAACTCCATGACCGAGCTTTACACCATGCAGCGGTATCTCCAGTATGACCGTCTGCAAGAACTGAACATGACCCACTTCGACTGCTGGGCGTCCCGCTTCGGGGAGACCGTGACCGCTTTGGAACTGGCCCCGGAGGGAACAGGCTACCGGGCGCGCACCCGATTCTCCAAGTTTTTCAACCTGCCGGAGCTGATGAACCTGTTCAAAGAGGTGGCGGACATCAAAACCGCTGACCAGCTCCATCTGCCCACGCCGGAGGTGGAATACCACAACATTGTGGCCCAGCCCACCGAACACCAGAAAGAAATGGTGCAGGCTTTGTCCGAGCGCGCTTCCAAGGTCCACGACGGTTCTGTGGACCCAAGGGTGGACAATATGCTCAAGATTACCGGCGATGGCCGCAAGCTGGGGCTGGACCAGCGCATCATCAACCAACTGCTCCCCGATGAACCGGGAACCAAGGTCAATCAGTGCGTGGACAATATCATGCAGATCTGGCGGGATGGGGACGCGGACAAACTGACCCAGCTGGTATTCTGCGACATTTCCACGCCCCAGGCAGTGCCCACGCAAAAGGCGGCAAAGGCGTTGGATAATCCCACCCTGCACGCGCTGGAAGATGCAATCCCCCTGGAGAAACCGGAGCCTGCCTTTACCATCTACGAGGACATCCGGCAGAAACTCATCGCCCAGGGGATGCCTGCCGACCAGATCGCCTTTATCCACGAAGCCAACACGGAGGTGCGGAAAAAGGAACTGTTCGCCAAAGTACGGACTGGGCAGGTGCGGGTCCTTTTGGGCAGCACCCAAAAGATGGGAGCCGGAACCAATGTGCAGGACCGCCTTGTGGCGCTCCATGATTTGGATTGCCCGTGGCGGCCCGGAGACCTTGCCCAGCGAAAAGGACGCATTGAGCGACAGGGCAACAAAAACCCGCTTGTTCATGTGTACCGCTATGTCACCGAGGGAACTTTTGACGCTTATCTCTGGCAGACGGTGGAGAACAAGCAGAAATTCATCAGCCAGATTATGACCTCTAAATCTCCGGTTCGCTCCTGTGACGATGTGGACGAAACGGCGCTGTCCTTTGCCGAGATCAAGGCCCTGTGCGCCGGAGACCCGCGCATCAAGGAGCGCATGGATTTGGATGTGGAGGTTGCCAAGTTGAAGCTGATGAAAGCCGACCATCAGAGCAAGCAGTACCGTCTGGAGGACCAGCTGCTCAAATACTTCCCCCAGGAAATTGAAAACAACAAGGGCTATATCAAAGGCTTTGAAGCCGATTTGAAAACCCTGGCCGCCCATCCCCACCCGGAGGACGGCTTTGCGGGGATGGAGGTGCGGGGCGATGTGCTGACCGACAAAGAAAATGCCGGTGCAGCCCTGCTGGATGCCTGTAAGGAGGTCAAAGCCTCCGATCCGGTGCAGATCGGCAGTTACCGTGGATTCACTATGTCGGTGGAATTTCAAGCGTGGAAACAGGAATATACACTCCTGCTGAAAGGGCAAATGACCCATCGGGCGACCCTGGGTACAGACCCGCGCGGAAATCTTACCCGTATCGACAACGCCCTGACGCAGATGCCCCAGCGTTTGGAAGCGGTCAAAAACCAGCTGGAGAACCTTCACCAGCAGCAGGCCGCCGCCAGAGAGGAAGTGAGCAAGCCGTTCCTGTATGAAGATGATTTGCAGGTCAAAACGGCCCGGCTGGTGGAGCTGGACACGTTGCTGAACATCGGGGACAAGGGACATCCCGCCCCGGAAACCGTGATGGCAAAGAGTGCGCGGCCCTCGGTGCTGGGCAGCCTGAAACGCCCGGTGCCGCCCCGCAGTACCGAAAAGAAACCCAAACAGCATGAGGAGGTGCGATAACATGAAACCCAATGATCTGAATACGGCTCTCTATGAAAAGATGGCCGCTGAACAGGACAACTACCGGGACTGGCTGAAAAGCCAGCCCCCGGAGGAAATCTTGCACCATACCTATGAGTACACGGTCCGGGAGGACATCGTGATGGCGATGGAGCAGCTGGAACTGACCGACGCACAGGCCCAGGCGCTTTTGGATTCTCCCTCGCCGCTGGCGGATGTGTACCGTTACTTTGAAAAGCTGGAGACCGGCTACATGGATGTGATCCGGGACAGCATTGAGAACCGGGCCGATGATGTGTGCAGGGCGCAGGAAGAATTACGAACTGCCCCTCTCTATCCTCATTCTGCTGCCTATGCGTCCGAGCATGGAGAGATGGCACAGTATAACCGTTCGTATCAGGCAAACAGCGCCTGCAAAGAAGCCATTGAACAGGCTATCAGCGCCCACTATGCAGAGAATCGGCTGGATACGGAGGCGGCGGTCAAAGATGTGCTGGAAAAGTTCGGGACGGAACGGGTACAGTTTATTCTTGCCAACACCATCCAGCACAAGAACCATGACGGGCGTATCTCTCAGGATAATAAAGCCTGGGCAAAAACCATTCCCATGCCGGAGGACAGCGGTGCTTCCCGCCACTGTGCCTATCTGGTTGTGGATGGGGTCAATCCCGGTCTGACCGATCTGTTTACCAGGCAGGCCAGAAAAACCATGCAGGAACAGCAGAAAAGCTCTGTCCTGCAAAAGCTCAGGCAGGAACCGCCTGCCCGCAAGCCTGCCGCCCCGAAGAAACGGGAGCCGGAGCGATGAGCAGCGCCAAGCGCAAGAGGGATGTGCCGGTCCTGTTTTGGGTTTCCGCTGCGGAGATGGATGTGATTCAGCAGAAAATGACGCAGTTTGGGACAAAAAACCTGAGCGCCTATCTGCGGAAAATGGCTGTGGACGGCTATGTGGTACAGCTGGACTTGCCGGAACTGAAGGAACTGGTATCCCTGCTGCGCCGAAGCAGCAACAACTTAAACCAGCTGACCCGCAAGGTGCATGAGACCGGGCGTATCTACGATGCCGACCTGGAGGATATATCCCAGCGGCAGGAACAGTTATGGGACGGCGTTAAGGAGATACTGACCCGGCTCTCCAAACTTTCGTAACAGGAACAGTGACCCCATCTGCGGAGGGAGGAACGGCGTTCTTTTCGCCGCGCCTTCCTCCGCTTTTTCTTTTTGCCCGTATCCTTGCCTTTTGGCTGTGAGACAGGGATAATGGAATCAGGAACAGGAACTGTGATTTTGGGAGGAGGCATAACAATGAGGGCATTGGTATTTTTGTTGAAACTGCTGTTGAAGATCGTGATGGTTCCGGTGATTCTGGCGCTGACCCTGTTCGTTTGGATTTGTGTGGGGATCGTCTATGTCTCCGGTCTGGTGCTGGGGCTTATCAGCATGGTGATCGCCCTGCTGGGCGTGGCGGTTCTGCTGACCTGTTCCCTGCAAAACGGCATTATCCTGCTGGTGATGGCATTTCTTATTAGTCCCTATGGTCTGCCGATGGCTGCCATCTGGCTGCTGGGCAAGGTGCAGGACTTGAAGTTTGCCATTCAGGATTTGGTTTATGGATAAAATGCGCGGTCACAAAAATGCCAGACAGTGTCTGTTAAATTGCTATATTTACTTCTGTGCCACATCCGTGTATAATAGTAGCACGAAAGGAAGTGATGGATGTGACCAAATCAGAACGGTTTGAGCAGTTAGACAGACTTCTGACCGAGCATGATGGGATGCTGCAAACCGCACAGGTAATCGCCAGCGGAATTGTAAAACCCATTTTTTATGAATATGTCAAAGAGAAAAATCTTCAGCAGGTTGCTCACGGAATTTATGTCTCCGAGGACACCTGGATTGATGCGATGTTTCTGTTACATCTGCGATGTGGTCAGGCAGTATTTTCCCATGAATCAGCGCTATTTTTCCATGACCTGACAGACCGGGAACCATCTCCATACGCTATCACGGTGCGCAGAGGGTACAGCACCACTCGCTTAAAGGCAGAGGGGCTTTCTGTTTACACCATCAAACCAGAACTATATGAGGTAGGGCTGACAACTGGCCAAACACCTTTTGGGCATACGGTTCCTGTCTATGATATGGAGCGCACCATCTGCGACTTGATCCGCAGCCGCAGCGGGATCGAGATGCAGACCTTTCAGGACGCACTGAAGCAGTACGCAAAGCGCAAAGAAAAAGATTTACGGAAGTTGATGCGCTATGCGCAGATGTTCCGTGTTGAAAAACTGCTTCGGCAGTAT
>OMET01000659.1_pt1 | contig 12222 bp, 11 predicted proteins | sample 1673841 | NCBI WGS metagenome assembly OMET01 (sample SAMEA103958129, study PRJEB25191) | human gut metagenome | reverse complement strand
TGCGGCGCGGCTCGGTGTGGCCCTGCGGCGCGGTGGGGTGCGGTCTTTTGGCGCGGCGGTGCGGCTGGTGCGGGCCTGCGGCCGGTCAGCTTCGCACGTAGTGGGGCATGGCGTCGGGGAGCTCCATCGAGAACTCGACAAGGCCGCGCACGACGCCCTCTTCGCGCCAGGCGGTCTGGTAGATGAGCTTGTGCACGCCCCGCTTCTCGATCGTGTAGACGTTGCGTCCGCCCGTCTCGATCAGGCGGCGGATGATCTCCCGCGAGCGTTCGTTGTGGCAGGGGAGGAGCGAGCGGCCCCGCACGTCGCCGTTCACGGCGATCGAGCGGGCATTCTGGTAGAGGACCGTCCCTTCGGTGTCGCAGCGCGTGACGGCGCAGTCGAGCTCGTCGCACCAGTCGGGCAGATCGTGTCGTGTCGGATCGGAAGGTGTCATGTCGTTCGGGTTTTGCGGGTTGAAACAGGGGGTCGGTCCGGGGCGTTGCGGGTGAGCGTCGCACGGCGGCTGCCGCGCAGCACCCTTCTGCCGCATCCGGCCGGCGGTTACTGCTGGATGCGCACCAGCTGCTCGCGGTAGGCGTTCAGGATGCGCGACTTGGAGATGAAGCCCAGGTAGTGGTTCTGCTTGTCGACGACGGGCAGCATCCACGTGTGGCTGTCCTCGAACTTCGGGAGAATGCTCTGGATCGACTCGTGTTCGAGAATGCGGTCGGGCGGCTGGATCATGTAGTCCGAGATCGGCTGTCCGTACTTCTCGCGCTTGAACATGTCCTTGCGCAGGTCGTCCAGCTGCACGATGCCGATCAGCCGGCCGAAGTTGTCGATCACGGGGAAGATGTTGCGGCGCGCCGTCGAGATGATGTGGATGATGTCGCCCAGCGTGAAGTTCTCGCGGATGCGCAGGAAGTCGGTCTCCATCAGGTCCTCGAGCTTCAGGAAGACGAAGACCGACTGGTCCTTGTCATGGGTCAGCAGCTCGCCCTTCTCGCGCAGCTTCTTGGTGTAGATCGAGTCGGGGTCGAGGTAGTAGTTCACGGCGAAGGAGATGCAGGCGGTGATCATCAGCGGGATGAAGAGCCCGTAGCCGCTCGAGAGTTCGGCGATCAGGAAGATCGACGTCAGCGGCGCGTTCATCACGCCGGCCATCACGCCGGCCATGCCCACGAGGGTGAACGACGCGACGGGAACATTCCAGTGGAAGAGGGCGTTGCAGACGAGCGCCAGCGACGCGCCCGTGAAGGCGCCGACGAAGAGCGACGGGGCGAACGTACCGCCCACACCGCCCGCGGCGTTGGTCGAGGCCATGGCGATGACCTTGAAGAACATCGTGGCGATGACGAAGAGGATCACCACCCAGTCGATGTTGCGGAAGCGGTAGAAGAGCGAACTGTCGAAGAGCTGCTGCGCGTCGCCATGCATGAGCGACGTGAAGCCCTCGTAGCCTTCGCCGTAGAGGGGCGGGAAGATGAAGATCAGGATGCCCAGCACCGTGCCGCCGACGATCCACTTCTTGTATTGCCGGTCGAAGCGGCCGAAGAAGTTGACCACGCGCGCGTTCATCGTGGTGAAGTACCAGGCCATCAGTCCGCAGCAGACGCCCAGCAGGATGAAGAGCGGAATCTGCCACAGCTCGAAGGCATCCTCGGGGGCGAGCGTCACGGCGAGGATCGGGTCGAAGCCCCGCAGCATGAAGGCCATCGTCGTGGCGGTGATCGAGGAGATGAGCAGCGGGATGACCGACCCGGCCGTGATGTCGAGCATGAGGATCTCCAGCACGAAGACCACGCCCGTGATCGGGGCTTTGAAGATCGCCGCGAGCGCCGCGCCGGCGCCGCAGCAGAGCATCAGCGTCGTGTGCTTGTAGTTGAGGCGGGCGAGCCGTCCGACGTTCGAGCCGATGGCGGCGCCCGTCAGCACGATCGGGGCCTCGGGACCCACCGAACCGCCGAATCCGATGGTCGTGGCGCCGCCGACAATCGAGGTCCAGCAGTTGTGCGGGGCGATGCGCGAGTTGCGGCTCGACATGGCGTAGAGCACGCGCGTCACCCCTTCGGAGATGTTGTCGCGCACGATGTAGCGGACGAAGAGCGACGCGAGGATGATGCCCACGACCGGGTAGATCAGGTAGAGGAAGTGGGCGCTGTCGACGGGAAACCAGCGCGTCAGTCCGTTCTTGATGGCGTAGAGCAGCACCTCGAAGAAGTAGGTCCCCAGTCCGGCGAGCACGCCGACCACGACGGCCAGAAGCATCATCATCTGGCTGTTCGACAGACGCCGTGTCAGGTGCAGGAACAGGGCGTAGAGCCGGTCGGCACGCGGGAGTTTCATCGTCGGCGGTGGCGTGTCGGTTACTGGCGTGCGGCGTAGTGGCGGGCCTGCTCAGCGATCAGCTCCTTGTCCTCGAAGTAGTTGATGCGCATGGCGTTGCGTACCTCCGCAAGGGTCGCCGCAGCGGCTTCGCGGGCTTTGGCCGAGCCCGCCTCGAGTACCTTGTAGACCTCCTCGATGCGCCCCTCATAGTAGTGGCGGCGTTCGCGGATCGGGTCGAGCACCTCGTTCAGCACGGCGATGAGCAGCCGCTTGACCTTCACGTCGCCCAGGCCGCCGCGGCGGTAATGGGCCTTCAGTTCGTCGAGCGAGGCGTAGTCGGGGGCGTATTTGGCCAGCTGCTCCGGCGTGCAGAAGGCGTCGAGGTAGGTGAAGACCGTGTTGCCTTCGATCTTGCCCGGGTCGTCGACGCGCAGGTGGTCCGGATCGGTGTACATGCTCATGACCTTCTTCTTCACCTCGTCGGCCGTATCCGAGAGGTAGATGCAGTTGCCCAGCGACTTCGACATCTTGGCCTTGCCGTCGGTGCCCGGCAGACGCAGGCAGACGGAGTTCTCGGGCAGCAGGATCTGCGGCTCGACGAGCGTCGGCCCGTAGATGGCGTTGAACTTGTGGACGATCTCGCGCGTCTGCTCGATCATCGGCTCCTGGTCCTCGCCCGCCGGGACGGTTGTCGCCTTGAAGGCCGTGATGTCCGACGCCTGGCTGATGGGGTAGGTGAAGAAGCCCACGGGAATGCCCTGGCGCTGCGTCGTGTCGCCCTCGGCCGCCCCCTCGGCAAAGCCGCGCAGCTGAATTTCGGCCTTGACCGTCGGGTTGCGCTGCAGGCGCTGCACGGTCACGAGGTTCATGTAGTAGAAGGCCAGCTCGCACAGCTCGGGCACCTGCGACTGGATGAAGAGCGTCGAACGTGCGGGGTCGAGCCCGGCCGAGAGGTAGTCGAGGGCCACCTCGATGATGTTCTGCCGGATCTTTTCGGGGTTGTCGGCGTTGTCCGTGAGGGCCTGTGCGTCGGCAATCATGATGAAGATTTTGTCGTATTCTCCCGAGTTCTGCAGCTCGACGCGGCGGCGCAGCGAACCCACGTAGTGTCCCAAGTGGAGGCGGCCCGTCGGGCGGTCGCCGGTGAGGATGATCTTTTCCATGTGCGGCTTGGTTGTATTGTCCATGTGAATGTTGTCCTGTTGATCGGCAAATATAGCACAAATCACACAAACTTACGAAAAACCCGCTGCGGTTGCGGAAAAAGTTGGCGATTATCGGTATTTTTTATATTTTGGTCCGCTGAAATAGTTACCTTTTATGACGATCATCCAACTTGAATACCTGTTGGCCGTGGCCAACTGCGGCAGCTTTTCGATGGCCGCCGAGCACTGCTTCGTGACGCAGCCCTCGCTGAGCATGCAGGTCAAGGCCCTCGAGGAGGAGCTGGGCGTGGTGCTGCTCGACCGCTCGAAGAAACCCGTGATCCCGACCGAGGCGGGCGCCGTGGTGCTCGAGCGCGCCCGCGAGACGCTCAAGGCCTACAACTGCATCCGCGAGGCGGTGGCCGAACTCAAGGGCGAGACGGCCGGCAAGCTGCGGCTGGGCGTCATCCCGACGATCGCACCCTACCTGCTGCACAAGTTCATCCCGGCCTTCGTCCGCGACTTCCCGAAGGTCGAGCTGGAGATTTCGGAGATGATTACCTCGGAGATCGTCACGGCGCTCAAGCGCGACCGCATCGACGCGGCGCTCGTGGCCAGCGGCACGTGCGGCGAGGGCATTCAGGAGCAGGAGCTCTTCAACGACCGCTTCTTCGCCTACGTCTCGCCCGAGAATCCGCTCTACGAGCGGCAGAACATCCGCATCGAGGAGATCGACCTGAAGGACCTCGTGATCCTGAGCGCCGGCAACTGCATGCGCGACCAGATCATCGAGCTGTGCCAGGCCAAGCGTGAGATGCCGTCGCACTTCTCCTTCGAGTCGGGGTCGCTCGACACGCTCATGCGCATCGTCGACTGCACGGCCTGCCTGACGATCATTCCCGAGATGGCCATCGAGTTTATCCCGGCCGAGCGGCGCGACCGCGTGAAGACCCTCGCCAAGGGGGCCACTTCGCGCAAGATCGCCGTGGCCGTGCGCCGCACCTATGTCAAGGGGTCGATCATCCGGGCCCTCACCGATACGATCATGGCGCATGCCGCGCCCGGCAAGTCGTGAGCGGCGGCCGTGGGGGCGAAAGGATGGCAAGTCGGAAGCGCCCGGCGGCACAGGCGGGAACGGCCCGTTGAACGGGCTGGCCGGTTGAGGCTGTCCGAATCGGAGCGGGCGTGCGCGGCGTGCGCGCGTCGGACGGGGTTCCGGGTGCGGAACGCCGTTTTTTTGTCGCGTTCGGGGCGGCCGGAGCTATTTCTTGGTGTGTAATTTTCAAATCTTAATTCTATTTCGTACCTTTGCAAGGTTATAGACACATATTGATATTGAAAGGAATTTATGAACAAACTGATCGAAACGATCGTCAGCGCGATTGAAGATAAAAAGGGAAAGAACATCGTATCGCTGGACCTTTCGGGATTCGACGGTGCCATCTGTTCGCAGTTCGTGGTCTGCAATGCGGACTCCACGACGCAGGTGGCCGCCATTGCCGCGGGCATCGAGGAGAAGGTGCTCGAAGAGCTCGGCGAGAAGGTCTGGCGCATCGAAGGGCAGCAGAACGCCCTGTGGATCGCCATGGACTACGTGGATGTCGTGGTGCACATCTTCCAGACCGAGCTGCGCAGCTTCTACCGCCTGGAGGAGCTGTGGGCCGATGCTCCCATGCAACATTACGAATACGAAGAATAGAAGGAGACAATGACAACAAAAGGAAACAGCAATAAACCCCGGGTGAACATGCCGCGGCCCTCGTTCATGTGGGTCTACGGCATCCTCGGGGCCCTGATTATCGGCTGGGCACTCTTTGGCCAGTCGGACGACACGCCCCTGCCAAGCGACTGGTCGACCGTCGGACAGATGGTCGAGGCCGGTGAGGTGGAGAAGATCGAGATCTTCAACCGCGATCAGGCGCGGGTCTACCTTACGAAGGAGGCCGTCGAGAAATACCGCACTGATCCCGACGACAAGCGCTTTCACCGCATGCCCGCCCGGGGCGTGCAGCTGGTCTTCACCATCGGCTCGGTGGATTCGTTCCGCGAGGACCTCAGGGATGCCGAGCAGCAGTCGGGACAGCAGGTCCCGGTGGTCTATGAGAACAAGACCAACGACTGGACCAATATTCTTGTCAACCTGCTGCCGTGGGTGCTTATCATCGGCGTGTGGATCTTCCTCATGCGGTCGATGGCGCGCGGTGCGGGCGGCGGCGCGGGCGGCGGCATCATGAACGTGGGCAAGGCCAAGGCGCAGGTCTTCGACAAGGACAACTCCAAGCGGGTGACCTTCAAGGATGTGGCCGGTCTGGAGGAGGCCAAGGTCGAGATCATGGAGATCGTCGACTTTCTCAAGAAGGCGGACAAGTACCGCGAACTGGGCGCCAAGATCCCGAAGGGGGCGCTGCTCGTCGGCCCTCCGGGTACGGGCAAGACGCTGCTGGCGAAGGCCGTGGCGGGCGAGGCGAACGTGCCGTTCCTCTCGATCTCGGGCTCGGACTTCGTCGAGATGTTCGTGGGCGTGGGCGCCTCGCGCGTGCGCGACCTCTTCGAGCAGGCCAAGCAGAAGGCCCCCTGCATCGTCTTCATCGACGAAATTGACGCCATCGGCCGCGCGCGCGGCAAGAATGCGGGCTTCTCCGGCAACGACGAACGCGAAAATACGCTCAACCAGCTCCTCACGGAGATGGACGGCTTCCAGACCAATACGGGTGTCATCGTGCTGGCGGCGACGAACCGCGCCGACATCCTCGACAAGGCGCTCATGCGTGCGGGCCGCTTCGACCGGCAGATCGAGGTGGGGCTGCCCGACGTCAAGGAGCGCGAGGAGATCTTCGAGGTGCACCTGCGGCCGCTGAAGCTCGATCCGGAGCTCGACCGCTCGTTCCTGGCGCGTCAGACCCCCGGCTTCTCGGGCGCCGACATCGCCAACGTCTGCAACGAGGCGGCGCTCATCGCCGCGCGCCACAACAAGAAGTTCATCTCGAAGGAGGACTTCCTCGCGGCCATCGACCGCATCGTCGGCGGCCTGGAGCGCAAGAACAAGATCATCTCCGACGAGGAGAAGCGCGTGATCGCCTACCACGAGGCGGGTCACGCCACGGTGAGCTGGATTCTCGAGAATGCCAACCCGCTCATCAAGGTGACGATCATCCCGCGCGGCAAGGCGCTCGGCGCCGCCTGGTACCTGCCCGAGGAGCGGCAGATCACCACGCGCGAGCAGATCATGGACGAACTGGCCGCCACGCTCGGCGGGCGCGTCTCGGAGCAGCTGACCTTCGGCGAGGTTTCGACCGGGGCGCTCAACGACCTGGAGCGCGTCACGAAGCAGGCCTACGCGATGGTCGCCTACTACGGCATGAGCGACGCGATCGGCACGATCTCGTACTACGACTCGACGGGCCAGAGCGACATGTCCTTCACGAAGCCCTATTCGGAACTGACGGCGCAGCAGATCGACGCCGAGGCCAAGGCGCTCATCTCCAAGGCCTACGCCATGGCCGAGAAGGTGCTGCGCGAGCATGCCGACGGACTGAAGCAGCTGGCCGAGCTGCTGCTCGAACGCGAGGTGGTCTTCACCGAGGATGTCGAGCGCATCTTCGGCAAGCGCAAGAAGGATATCGAGCGCGAGCGCCGCGAGGCGGCGGCCCGTGCCGCCGGAAAGGAGGCGCCGGAGCAGGCTTCGGCGAAGTCCGACCCGGCCGCCGCAACGACTTCGGCGGACGAAGCACGGACCTCTTCCGCAAAGGCCGGTGACACCTCCGTGACGGCCGCAGCTCCCGCCGCAACCGCACCCGCTGCCGATGCAACTTCCGCGAAGACCGGCGCAGCTGCCGCGTCCGGCAAATCCGCCGCGAAGGCCGGTGATGCCGCTGCTGCCGCACCTGCCGCTCCCGCTGCCGATACGCCCGCTGCGGCGGATGGCCCGGCGAAGGACTCCCGTCCGGGCGGTGACCGATAAGACCGACAACAGACTAACCTCAATGCCTGAAAATGACTGACAAGATGAAGAATCTCGCGGTCCGCACGTTGAGCGGAATCGTACTTGCCGCGGTGGTCCTCGGGGCCGTCGCCTGGTCGCCGTGGAGCTTCGGCGCGCTGCTGCTGCTGCTGCTCGTTGGCGGCATGCACGAATTTTACGCGCTGGCCGAGGCGCGGGGCGACCGCCCGCAGCGCCTGATCGGCATGGTGACGGGCGCGGTGCTCTTTGCTGTCAACTTCGCCTTCCTTTCGGGAAGTGCCGGTGCGGCGGGCGGGCTCCGGCCGCTGCTGGCCGCCGGGATGGCCTTCCTGCTGTTGCTGCTGCCCCTGATGCTCGTCTGCGAGCTCTACCGCCGGGGCGAGAACCCCGCGGCGAATGTCGGCGTGACGCTGCTGGGCATCTGCTACGTGGCCCTGCCGCTGACGCTCATGGCCTACATCCCCTTCGTGGGACGTTACGCGTGGAATCCGTGGACGATGCTCTTCTTCGCCTTCATCATCTGGGCCAACGACGTCTTCGCCTACCTCGTGGGCATGGCCTTCGGACGGCACCGCCTCTTCGAGCGGCTCTCGCCCAAGAAGTCGTGGGAGGGGTTCTTCGGCGGCGTGGCCGGAGCCCTCGTCATGGGGTATGTCGCCTCGCGCTGCATGGGCGAGGCGTGGTGGGTCTGGATCGGCCTGGCGCTCGTCGCCGCGGTGACGGGCGTGCTGGGCGATCTGGTGGAGTCGATGTTCAAGCGCGCGGCCGGCGTCAAGGACTCCGGGACGATCATCCCGGGCCACGGCGGCATTCTGGACCGCTTCGATGCCATGCTGCTCGCGGCTCCCTTCGTGGTCGTCTACCTCTGGTTTGTTCTGTGAGTTGAAACCGAAACCTTCGTCGTGTTATGAGAATCAATAAGGAAGGATACAAAATCATCTTTTTTTCGGGTGTCGTCTGCCTACTGATCTGGTGGGGCTTCTACCGCCTGCTGGTCACCGATGCCGCCAACCTGCTGATGTGGGGCGGTACGGTGTTCCTCTTGCTCTTCTGGTTCTTCATCGTGGCCTTCTTCCGCGAGCCGCGCCGCGTGCGCATCCACGACGCCGATCTGGTCTTCGCGCCGTGCGACGGCCGCGTGGTCGTCACGGAGGTCGTCATGGAGAACGAGTACCTCAAGCAGGAGATGCTCCAGATTTCGATCTTCATGTCCATCACGAACGTCCACATGAACTGGGTTCCCGTGGGCGGCAGGGTGGAGTATTTCAAATACCATCCGGGCCGCTTCCTCGTGGCATGGCATCCCAAGTCTTCGACCGAGAACGAACGCACGACGACCGTCGTGCGCATGGAGTCGGGGCAGCCGGTGCTCTTCCGCCAAATCGCGGGGCTCATCGCCCGCCGCATCGTCTCCTACATGAAGCCGGGCGAGCCCGTGGAGCAGAACAGCGTCTGCGGCTTCATCAAGTTCGGCTCGCGTGTCGACGTGCTCGTGCCGAAGGAGAGCGAACTGCTGGTCGAGATCGGCGACCCGACCGTCGGATCGCAGACGCCCATCGCCCGTCTGCGCAAGGAGATCGAATAGCTCGCGGCAATGAAAATGACACCCCAGACCTTCCTGAAGTTCATCGCGGGGACGGCCATCGCCGCGGCCGTGCTCTTCCTGATCTGGTACTTCTCGTCGATCGTCGTCTACATCCTCGTCTCGGCCGTGCTGGCCGTCATGGGCCGGCCGCTGGTCAACCGCCTTGCGGCGCTGCACGTGCGCGGATGGCGCGTGCAGCGCTGGCTCGCCGCGCTGGTGACGCTCGTGGTCATCTGGGCCCTGTTCGCGCTCTGCTGCTCGCTCTTCGTGCCGTTGGTCTTCAACAAGATCAACCAGTTCTCGACCGTCGACTTCGCCTCGGTGGTCAACAGCATCGGCGAACCCATCGCCCGCATGCAGCGCGACCTTCAGAACCTCTTTGCCCTCTCGGAGAGCAGCTTCTCGCTCTCGGACGAGCTGGTGGCCATGTTCCGTCAGGTGGTCGACATGGAGTCGGTCAACCGGCTCTTCTCGTCGGTTGTCGGCGTCGTGCTTTCGTCGGTGATCGCCCTCTTCTCCATCTCGTTCATCACCTTCTTCTTCCTCAAGGACGACGGCCTGTTCTATGCCATGGTCACGGCCGTCTTCCCCGAACGCTACCACGACAACATCACGCGGGCGCTCGATTCGGTCACGGTGCTGCTCTCGCGCTACTTCACGGGCATTCTCTCCGAGAGCCTGATGCTCATGGTGGCCGTCACGCTGGTGATGATGGCCTTCGGCATGAAGGCGGCCGACGCCTCGTTTATCGGGCTGGTCATGGGCGTGATGAACGTCGTACCCTATGCCGGGCCGCTCATCGGCGGCATCTTCTCGGTCTTCGTGGGGATCATCACCCCGATCGAGGGGATGTCGGTCGGCCATACGGCCTTCGTTATTGCCGGGTCGCTGCTGATCCTGAAGGGGCTCGACGACTTCGTCATCCAACCCACGCTCTATTCCGAGCGGGTCAAGGCCCACCCGCTGGAGGTCTTCCTGGTGATCCTCATCGCCGGATCGCTGGCCGGCATCCTCGGCATGCTGCTGGCCATCCCCTCCTATACGGTCATCCGCGTCTTTGCCAAGGAGTTCTTCTCGCAATTCACGCTGGTGCGCAAACTCACCGAAAAGATCTGATGGAACATTTCGCCGGAGAGCACACAGCCGGGCTGCCCGTGCGGGACGGCTGCGACGCTGCGGGGGCAGCGGACGCCGCGCCCCGTTGTGCGGCAGCCGGAGTTTCCGCGGCGGACGGCCGCAAAACGGAGCGTGCAGCTGTCTCTGCGACTGCTCCTCCCGCGGCGAGGACGGGCCCTGTGGAAAATCCGCCTGCCGGTGCGGCTTCCGGGACGGGATTGATCCCTGTGGAAAATCCGCCTGCCGGTGCGGCTTCCGAGGCGGGAGTTGCCTCCGCGGAGAATATGCCTGCCGGTGCGGCGCCCGTGGCGGAGATCCGGGGCGTGGTCGAGCACGGGCGGCGCCTGGGGCGCGAGCTGGGCTTTCCGACGGCCAACCTGGCCGTCGACGAGGCGCTTGCGGCCGAGGACGGGGTCTATGCCTCGTTGGTCGAGGTCGGCGGCGTGCGCTACCGCGCCATGTCGAACCTGGGCCGCAACCCGTCGGTCGGCGGGCAGCCGCGCCACCTCGAAACCCACCTCTTCGGCTTCGAGGGGTCGCTGTACGGGCGCGAGGTGCGCGTCGTCCTGCTGCGCAAGGTGCGTGACGAGCGCCGCTTCGATACGGTCGAGGAGCTGCGTGCGCAGATCGCGCGCGACAAGGAGCAGATCATGAATCTGAAAATGAATCTCAAATAATAGAAGTAAAGCTATGTTTCTGGATTTGACACTGCCCTACAAGGTCGCCGACATGTCGCTGGCCGAGTGGGGACGCAAGGAGATTGAAATTTCCGAGCACGAGATGCCCGGACTGATGGCCGTGCGCCGCAAGTACGGTCCGAAAAAGCCCCTCAAGGGGGTGCGGGTGATGGGCTCGCTGCACATGACCATCCAGACGGCCGTCCTCATCGAGACGCTCGTCGAGCTGGGTGCCGACGTGCGCTGGTGCTCGTGCAACATCTTTTCGACGCAGGACCACGCCGCCGCGGCCATCGCCGCCACCGGAGTACCGGTCTTCGCGTGGAAGGGCGAGACGCTGCCCGAATACTGGTGGTGCACGGCCATGGCGATGTCGTTCCCGGGCGGCAAGGGCCCGCAGCTGATCGTCGACGACGGCGGCGATGCCACGCTGCTGATCCACAAGGGCTACAAGGCCGAGAACGACGCCTCGACGCTCGACTGCGAACCCTCGTCCTACGAGGAGGAGGTGATCCTCTCGACGCTCCGACAGATACTGGCCGAGGACGGTGACAAGTGGCACCGCACGGTGGCCGAGTGGCGCGGCGTGAGCGAGGAGACCACGACGGGCGTGCACCGCCTCTACCAGATGCAGGCGGCGGGCGAGCTGCTCGTCCCGGCAATCAACGTCAACGATTCGTGCACGAAGTCGAAGTTCGACAACCTCTACGGCTGCCGCGAATCGCTGGCCGACGGCATCAAGCGGGCCACGGACGTGATGATCGCCGGCAAGGTGGTCGTCGTCTGCGGCTACGGCGACGTCGGCAAGGGGTGCGCACGCTCGATGCGCTCCTACGGCGCGCGGGTCATCGTCACGGAGGTCGACCCCGTGCGCGCGATCGAAGCGCACATGGACGGCTTCACCGTCCTCCCGATGGACGAGGCGGCCAAACGCGGCGACATTTTCGTTACCGTCACGGGCTGCGACGATGTGATCTCCGCGCGTCACTTCCCCATGATGAAGGACGGCGCGATCCTCTCCAATGCCGGCCACTTCGATGTGGAGGTCAATGTGGCGGCGCTGCGCGAAATGGCCGCGGAGCACTACGAGGCGCGCCATAACATCGAGGGCTACGTCCTCCCGAACGGGAAAACGCTCTTCGTGCTGGCGGAGGGGCGGCTCGTGAATCTCGCCTCCGGCGACGGCCATCCGGCGGAGATCATGGATATGAGCTTTGCGGTGCAGGCTATGAGCGCCAAATATCTTGCCGACCACCGCGCGGAGCTTCACCCCGGCGTCATCCGCGTCCCGCACGAGATCGACGACGCCATCGCCCGCAAAAAGCTCTCCACGCTCGGCATCACCATTGATACGCTCACCGACGAGCAGAAAAAGTATCTTGGTGTTTAAATTATGTAAACCAAGACAGCGCCCTGCTTTTTGCAGGG
>OMET01000655.1_pt1 | contig 12272 bp, 5 predicted proteins | sample 1673841 | NCBI WGS metagenome assembly OMET01 (sample SAMEA103958129, study PRJEB25191) | human gut metagenome | reverse complement strand
CCATGGATTTGGAGACGAGCTCGATGGGATAGCCGGCGTCGAGCATCCTCTGCCCGTATGCGCGGCGCCCGTCCCTGAGCTCGAACCTCACGCCGAGGATCTCCTCCACCCTCTCTTTCAGGCGGCCGAAGGACTGCTGGCGCATGAACTCCCTGTCGCTCCTGAGCGGCGGGAACATGGCGTCCGATTCTATTCCAAGAATCCTGAGCCTCTCCGCCCTGACCGCCAGGTATCTCTCAAGGATGTCCTCGACGCCGTCCATGACGGGGACGGAGCGCCTGCGGCCCCACGTCCCCTCCCCCTTGACGTGCTGGACGAATATCGTGGACTTGTCGCCCATAAGGTGGACATCACTGGCATACAACTGCCTCGACTCCTGCGGTCTCAATCCTGCGGCGCATCCGAGGATGATCGCCACACACCCCTCCAGGACCTGCCAGCTGCCGGTCTCCCTCGCCAGGGAGTACACCCTCTCGATGACGTCGTCCGACAGCGGGTCCAGCTTCCCGTTGTACGCGTGGGGCTTGCGGTTTCCGTACTGCACGTCGTAGATCTCCTTGGCGTCGTTCCCCTTCCACCGGAGGAACATGCCGATGATCGACAGGTCCTTGGCAATTGTGGTATCCTTGACGCCCATCGAGCGCCTGAAGGTGACATACGTGTGGAGGTCGTCGGCTGTCAGCTTCGACGGTGAGTTGCTCTTGATCCTGCCCTCCATCTGCAGGGCGTGGAGCACCCTGGCGTAGAAGCGGAGCTTCCTGGACTTCTCGTCCATGGTCGATTTCGCATAATTCGGTGATATGGCCTCGAGATAGGCGTTGGCATCGGTGAGGAACTGGTTCTTTGTCATATCATCCTCCCGGCTCCGAGGCCCTTGTCGATTCTCATTCTGTTCTCTGTGTGTGCTCCGATGCCTGTTCCGAGGTCCGTTCCCGCCGTCGTCTCGACGGCTTCGACCAATCACGGACCTCACGCTCTCAGCGAGCCTGTCGGCGTTCAGATCCTCGAGCCTGAAGTATGTGCCCTCGAGCTCCTCGGCGAGACGCTCGGCGTTGTCGAACCTTATGTACCCCGTGCTGGCATCGACGACAATCCACCGCACCTGCGGTATCGTCATGTCTGCGGCGAGCTCCCTCGCCTCCTCGTTTGCATCGGCCCCTTCGCGCAGGGGGACATTGGCGCGTCCGTCGGTGATGAGGACGATGTAGCATGATTCGCCGGGATGGGACCTCGAATAGGAGGTCATGAACTCGTTCACGGTGATCAAGGCCTGGCCCAGGGGCGTCCTCCCTCCCGTGGGGAGCCCCTCCAGCTTGCGGTAGCTGTACTCCACTGACCTGGTGGGAGGCTCTGCGGAGTCCCTGCGGAAGGCCATCATACCGATGCGGTCCCTCTTGACGTAGCTGTCGCGGAGCATGGACAGCACGGCCCCCTTGACGGCGGCCATCCTCCTGCGCACGCCCAATGACCCGCTGGCGTCGACGAGGAAGAGTATCGTGCAGCCGGAGCGGCGCTCCCTCACCTTGCGCCTGATATCCTGCTTCTCGATGGCAATCGCGAGAGTCCCGTGGTCCCTGCCTCTCTGATAGGGCGCGGCGGCGCGTACGGTGGCGTCGAACGCCACATCGGACACGCGGCCTTCCGGGATCCTGGAGCGGGCATACCTTCCTGTGGAGTCCTTGCTCTCGGCCATGGCTCTCCTGCCCTTGCGGCTCGAGGTGGTGCGGATGACCCTCCTGCCGTCCTGCAGGTAGTCGATGACCCTGAACTGCTCCCCGATCTCGAACATCATCTCGTCAAGCATGTCCCGGAGGTCCTGCGGGAGATCCGAAGGCTCCTCGCGGCCGTCCAGGGAGTCGTCGCGACCGTCGTCGGGGGATGGCCCCTGCGGGGGCTCCTCGTACCGGTCTTGTTCTTCGTCCCGATCCTGCCGCGGAGGCTCCGGCGGCGTGGGCGGCTGGGAGTAGTTCCTGCGATGGGCGAGGCATATCATCGCCGCCTCCTCTACATCCTTCCTCAGGACCTCGTCCCTGCCGTTGAGGGCGGCGAGCGCGGAAGCCGTCTCCGCCATGGCGATGTCCCCGCGGAAGCCGTCGGCGGAGACCTTGGCGGCCAGCTCGACGGCTACCCCGAGCAGATCGTCGGAGATCGTGACAAGCGGGAGTATCCTCGCCGCATGGGCGATCCTCTCGCGGAGCTCGGATTCCTCGTCCGCATACATAGACACGAAACCCTCCGGATCCCCGGCGAAGGCCGAGTTCCTGCGGAGGATCTCCTCCCTCCCGCGGACGTCGTCGTCCGGGAAGTCCGAGTAGGCGCACAGATCGAACCTGTCCAGCAGATGTGGGCTGATGTCCGTGTCACCCGGGTTCATCGTGGCGATCATCAGCGTGTCGCAGCGGTACTCCCCGGAGACACCCTCCCTCTCGACGACCACGCGGCCCGACGACACGCAGTCCAGCAGGGATGCCAGCATGCGCTGGTCCATGAGGTTCACATCGTCCACGTAGAGGATCCCCCCGTCGGCCTCCGAGAGGAGACCCCTCTGCATGACGGCGCGGCCCTCCCGTATGGTGGCCTCAGCGTCCATGCCGCCGAAGAGCATCTCCTCGGTGACGTTCAGGGGGACGTTCACCACGCGCCTGCCGGTCAGACGTCCGGCCGCCCTGGAGAGCACCGTCTTCGCGGAACCGGGGCCGCCGCGGATCAGCACGGTACGGATGCAGGGGCAGACCGCCGCGCACATGATCGCGCGCTTGGCGTCGTCCATACCGAGGACAGCTGCGAACGGGAAGCTCAGATCCCCTTGAGACATGTCTCCAGCTCCTCGGGGTCGAAGGCCTCTTCCTCGAACGGCCTGCGCCTCATGCGGTGCGACAGGACCAGCGTGGCCACAGCGCGGATGTCGTCAGCGATGACGGTTGGACGACCCTCCAGGGCGGCGTTCGCCCTGGCCGCTTTCAGCATCGTTATGTCGGCGCGGTGGCCGTCCACCCCGAAGTGGGTTGTGATGCTTACGACCGCCTCGAGTACCGGATCGGGCACCGTGACCTTGGAAAGCATCGCCCTCGCGTCGATGATCCTGCGGCGCATGGCCTCGGTCTCCACGGCGACGGATGCCGTGTACCCCTCCGGATCGGAGTCGAACGCGAGCCTCCTGCGGACTACCTCCATCCTCTTGGCCGTGTCGCGGTCGCCGTGGACGTCGACCGAGAGGCCGAACCTGTCCAGGAGCTGGGGCCTGAGCTCGCCCTCCTCCGGATTCATGGTGCCGACGAGCACGAACCTGGACGGGTGGGAGAACGATACGCCCTCCCTCTCCACGTAGTTCACTCCCATGGCGGCTGAATCGAGCAGGAGGTCGACGATGTGGTCGTCCAGCAGGTTCACCTCGTCCACATAGAGGAGATTGCCGTTGGCCTGCGCCAGGACCCCGGGCTCGAACCTCTTCTCACCCGTCTTCAGTACGTGCTCGATGTCCAGGGTCCCGGACACACGGTCCTCCGTGGCACTGAGCGGAAGCTCCACGACCCTCATCGGGACCTCCTCCGATGGGAGACCCCCCTCTCCGGACAGCCGCTCCGCACAGTACGGGCAGAGCCTGTCGGGCCTCGACGGGTCGCATCCGAAGGGACAGCCGGGGACGACCGACCTCGGAGGGAGGATCTGGGAAAGGGATCTGACGGTGGTCGATTTGGCGGTCCCCTTCTCGCCTTTGATGAGAGCGCCTCCGATGCCGGGATCCACGATGTTGAGGAGCAACGCCCTCTTCATGTCATCCTGGCCGACGATCGATACGAATGGGAATAGCAGCTTGTCCATGGGCCTCACTTAGTTGGATGATAAATCCATCTATCCGATATAAACCAGATGTATGGATGATTATTGTCACGCATAGGGAAGGTCCCGAATCACGCCCGGATTCATTCTCAAACAAATAACCAGCATATCGAAAATTCCGCTGGGACCGTATCACATTGAGGGGATGATTAATATCAGTGGGATTTATCATCCAATATGCCCCTCAGAATAGTCTATGTCACGATACAGAGCGTCGACGCCTCCTCGTTCCGCGCACCGGCGGAGGATGTCTGCCGGGAGAACAACTGGGAACTCGACCTGTTCTGCGCGAACGACTCCGACATAGACGACGACCCTCTGCTCTATCACGAACTTGTCCTCAGGACCAAGGCGGCCGACCTGGTCCTCGTAAGAGTGATGGCCGATCCGACCAGGATGCGCCGCTTCGAGCAGTGGGAGAAGGTCCTGAGGCAATGTCCAGGATACGTCTATGTCTACTCCGGGAACCTGGAGGTCTCGCTGGTATACCGCGACCTCTTCAAAGGTGATGACAGTGAGTACATGAGGCTCCGCGAGTTCATCAGGAGGCGCGGGGCGGAGAACGACCGCGCCATCGTCCAATGGGTGCATCTGGCCGTCACTGGTGAGGGGGACGTACCGGATCCCGTGGAGCAGCGTCCCAACGGCATCTACCACCCCGACTTCGACAGGGACGTGACGTTGGAGGGGTACCTGACCCATCTGGACCCGTCCAAACCCACGGTCGGCCTGATGTTCACCTCCAACATCTGGATCTACGGGAACCTGGAGCACATCGACGCGTTCATCCGCGAGACGGAGTCCCAGGGCATGAACATCATCCCCGTGTTCTTCTCGTCGGTGGCCAGCAGGACCGACGGAAACGAGGGGAGCGTCGCCGTCGTCCGCGAATACTTCACCGAGGACGGGAGGAGCAGGGTGGACGCCATCGCCATGGCCACCCCGTTCTCCCAGCTCAACAACTCCAGGGACTGCTCGGGGGTGTACACCCCGGACGGGCAGAACTACTTCCACATGCTCACCGACGTGCCCGTGTTCCAGGCCATGTCGGTGTCCTCCCATTTCGCCGACTACGAGGAGAGCGCCGAGGGGCTGTCGAAGGGCGACTTCGGCATGAACGTGATCTGGCCGGAGGTCGACGGGCAGATCATCACAGTGCCCTTCGCCAGCAACGAACGCGGCAGGGGCGGACCGAAGGTCTACACCCCGCTCCCGGACAGGATTAGACACCTCGTGTCCACCATCGGCGCCTGGGCCAGGCTCCGCCGCAAGCCCGCGTCCGAGAGGAGGATAGCCATCCTGATGTACCAGTCCAGGCCGGATTCCGGGAGGATAGGCGGTGCCGCGGGCCTCGACACGATGCAGAGCGTCAGGGACATGCTCGATCGCATGTCGTCGCTCGGCTACACCGTCGACCACGTCCCGGAGACATCCAGGGCGCTCACCGACGAGATCCTCGACAACATCACCAACGACCTGGAGTGGTCATCGGAGGAGAGGGTGCGGGAGAAGGCGGCGGCCATGGTCCCGATGTCGGACTACGAGCCGGAGTACGGGAAGCTGTCCGAGTTCAACCGCAGGCGCATGGAGGAGAGCTGGGGGAAGCCACCCGGAACGGTATCAGTACAGGACGGGAGGTTCGTCATCCCCGGGATCGTCAACGGGAACGTGTACATCGGATACCAGCCCCTCAGGTCATGGGCCGATCAGATGGAATCCGTCTACCACAACCCCGTCGTCCCGATGCCGCACCAGTACCTGGCGTTCTACCGCTGGCTCAAGTACACTTTCAAGGCGGACGCCGTGGTCCATGTCGGCACGCACGGGACGCTGGAATGGCTTCCGGGGAGGAGCGTGGGCCTGTCTGGGAAGTGCTTCCCCGACCTTGTCCTGGACTCGATACCGAACATCTACCCCTACGTGATAGACGACCCCGGCGAGGGCATCCAGTGCAAGCGCAGGTCCGAGGCGGTGCTCATAGGGCACATGTGCCCCACCATGGCGCGCGCCGGATCCTACGACGCGCTGGAGGCCGTCGACGGCCCCCTGCAGGAGGTCTTCAAGAACACCGCCGCCGAGGGTGAGCAGAGGAAGGCGATGGTGTCCGAGGTCCTGGACGCCGCCAGGAAGGCGGACCTCCTGAAGGAGCTCGGGATCCCCGACGACATCTCGCCGGAGGACTTCGAGGGCGAGCTAGGCAGGATCCACGACTACATCACGGACATCAAGGACACCATAATCCGCGACGGGCTGCACGTGCTCGGCAGGGCACCGGAGGGGGAGCTGCTAACGGAGAGCGTCTACTCGCTCACCCGCGTCAGGAACGGCGACGTGCCGTCGCTCCGCTCGGCCGTGGCATCGGCCATGGGATACGAACTGGACGCCCTGCTCGACGACAGCTCGGGCAAGACCGGAGGGGAGTTGAACAGCGCCGTCCTGGACAGGATAGACGGGCGGGTCATGTCGCTCATATCAGACATGCAGACGGCCGGATACGCGAGGGACGAATGCCTCCGCCTGGCCGCGGAGATCGGCGATTCCGACGACCTGGCCAGGACCGTCGGGTACATCTGCGACACCCTGGTGCCTAACCTCGCCCGCATGACGGACGAGATGGGGAACATGATGCACGCCTTCGAGGGGGGCTACGTCCTCCCGGGACCTTCCGGCGCTCCGACCCGCGGCAACGCGGACATCCTGCCCATGGGCAGGAACTTCTACGGCATCGACCCGGACATCGTCCCCACGAAGGCGGCCTGGGAGATAGGCAGACGCATGGCGGACCAGATGATCGAGCGCTACACGAAAGAGAAAGGATCCTACCCCACGGAGGTGGGGTTCATCATCTGGGCAACGGACACCATGAAGACCAACGGCGACGACGTCGCATACATCCTCTGGCTCATGGGCGTCAAACCTGTATGGTCGTCGAGCGGGGGGCAGGTGATCGGCCTGGAGCCGGTGCCCCTGGAGGAGCTCGGACGCCCCAGGATCGACGTCACCGTCAGGATCACTGGACTGTTCAGGGACGCGTTCCCCAACCTCATCGACCTCATCGACGATGCCGTGAAGATGATCGCCGGGCTCGACGAGAGCGACGAGGACAACGCCCTCGCCGCCAACCTCAGGAAGGACATCGTGGACGGCATGGCCGACGGCCTGACGGTGGACGAGGCGCGGAGGCGCGCGTCGGTCCGCGTGTTCGGGTGCCCACCGGGGGCCTACGGCCCCGGTGTGAACCACGCCATCGAGTCCAGCGACTGGGAGACGGTCCAGGACCTGGCGGACATCTACATCACCTGGGGGAGCTGCGCCTACGGGCGCGGGCTGCACGGCGAATCCATGAGGGACGAGTTCGTCCGGAGATTCTCGAAGGTGCAGGCCACCGTGAAGAACATGCCCGACAGGGAGATCGACCTGCTGGACATCGACGACGTCTACGGATACCTCGGGGGGATGAACTCCTTCGTCCGCGCCTACGGGAACAAGGACGCCATGTCCTTCATGGGCGACGGCTCGGACCCGGACAGGGTGCGCGTCAGGGACACGAGGGAGGAGCTCGGCTTCGTCTACAGGAGCAAGGTCCTCAACCCGAAGTTCGTAGACGGCCTGAAGCGCCACGGATACCGCGGCGTGGCGGAGATCGCGAACCTGACCGAGTACACCTTCGGATGGGATGCGACATCGGACATCGTGGACGACTGGATGTACGAGAGGCTGGCCAACACCTACCTTTTCGACGAGGACACCCGCAGGTGGATGGAGGACGAGAACCCCCATGCCATGGCGGACATGATGGACAGGCTGTTCGAGGCCATCGACCGCGGGATGTGGGACGTGAGACCGGAGACCCTCGACAGGCTCAAGGACATCTACCTCGAACTGGAGGGGAGGATCGAGGAGGTCCAGGACAGGTGATCCCCGACCGGGCCACCGCTTTTGAACGACGGGGCCCGGGTTCGCTCCCGAGTCCCCGCCGAAACGGGTCATATCCAGGCGCTCTTGCGCTGCCTGACGAGGATCCAGATGAAGAGCGGCCCGCCGATCATCGAGCATATGACGCCCACAGGCAGTCCGTTCGGTCCGCTGACCTTGGCCAGAGTATCGGCGAGTATCACGAACGCCGCCCCGAAGGCCGCGGATGCGGGGATGAGATAGCGGTTGTCGGAGCCCACGAATATCCTTGCCACGTGCGGACCCACGAGGCCTATGAATCCTATGGTCCCTGTGAAACATATCAGGACCGCGGTCATGACCGATACGAGGACGAGGGTCGAGACCCGAATTCCCCTCGCATTCTCCCCGAACGTCTGCGCGGCCCTGTCCCCTGCATACATCACATTGAGTTTGCTGGAGGAGAACCACAGGACCGCCGTGATCAGTACGGTGACGATCAGCATCACCGGGATGTACTCCCACTGCATGCTGCTCAGCGATCCGACCCTCCACTCGTAGGCATCGGCCATCGTCTCGGACGGCGCGGTGACCATCATGATCTGGGTGATGGAGCTGAACAGGAACATGACCGCGATGCCCGTGAGGATCATGGCCGTCGGGGTCAGGTTGCGGTACTTCGCCACCAGGACGATTATAGCCGTCGGAATCAGCGAGCAGATGAACGAGTTCACGACGGTCGTCGCGGTCCCGCTGATGAACGGGACGATCGATATGCCGAGTATTATGTTCAGGGTGGCACCCAGGAACGCCCCCGACGATATCCCCATCGTGTAGGGCTCGGCCAAGGGGTTCTTGAAATCATTCTGCATGATGGCACCGGCCACCGACAGCCCCGCACCGATCAGAAGGGCCCCGATCGCCCTGGGGACGCGTACGTCCCAGACATAGTAGTCATCTTTCGGATCGATGGGATTTCCAAGGAGGTGGTCGAAGAACACCCCCACGGCATCCGTCACACCGATGTCATAGATGCCGAACCCCAGTGTCAGGAAGAACGCACCTGCTGCGAGAAGAAGGAATGCCAGTATGAACATGGCCTTCCTTCTGTTCATGGACCGGTACTCGTCGCGGAACCCGTCCCTGGTATCCTCGATCAGTATATCGCCCCCGCCTTTCTCGTCTGCCATAGGATTATCAGGAAGAACACGGGGCTGCCGATGACGCTCATCACCACACCGACAGGTATATCCGAGAACTGGAACGCGATGTAATCGGCGGCCAGTAGCAGCAATGCCCCTGCGGCCATGGAGATAGGTGCGACGAACCTGTTGTCCGACCCGATCACGAGACGGACCATGTGCGGTGCCACCAACCCGATGAAGCCTATGATCCCTGTGAATGACACGATCGCGGCAGTCATCACCGCCATCAGCACCAGACAGAGGAGACGGAACCTCTCGACGTCCACCCCCAGGCTGATGGCGCTGTTCTCGCCGAGCGACATGACGTTCAGCTTGGAGGAGAGGAGCATCACGATCGCGGAACCGATGACCGTCACGACGGCCATTATCGGAAGCGAATCCCAGGACATTCCGTCGAGGCTGCCGACCTGCCACATGTACGCACTCTGTAGCGTATCGGCGTCCGTGGTGACCATCAGGTAGGTGATCATCGAGTTGAAGAAGTAGGAGATCGCGGTCCCCAGCAGGATCAGGGTCGCCGGGGTCATGTGGATACGCTGGGCCAGGAACACGATCAGCAGCGCCGGCACCATCGCACCGATGAACGCGTTGGTGACGATCCCCATCTCGCCGGTCACTGACGAGAACGACACCCCCACCACGATGGCGCAAATCGCCCCAAAGCAGGCTCCGGACGATATCCCCGTGCTGTAGGGATCCGCGAGCGGATTCACCATCATCGATTGCATCATGGTGCCGCAGATCGCCAGGGCGGCTCCGGCAATTATCGCTGCCAGAGCATGGGGGAACGCCGTGTTCCAGATGTAGCGGTCCGCCCACCAGAACAGAGACTTGGAAGGGTACTCGTTGCCAAGTATGTGGTTCCAGATGATCTCGTAGGTCTCCTTCAGACCCACACCCTCGTAATTCGATAGGGAGAGCAATCCTACAAAGAGGACAATCCCCAGTACGCAGACCGTCAGAAGGATGATCTTCCGGGCGATGGCATGATGGTACTCCTCCTTAAGCCCGTCTCTCGTGAGCCCTTCCTCTTCGTATTCCATGGTATCCTTGGGAATCGGGGGGATGAGCCCCCCGGTTTGTTCAGGCGGTCACTTCCATGTAGAGGTCGTGATCGATGTAGGCGAGGATTGTGTCGAGAGTCTGTCCATCGAGAGGTGCGGTGCCCAGGTCTATGAAGTCCTGAAGGACCCCATCGGCCCACTCACTGGAGAAATCATCGCCATACATCGCATGGGCCATGTAGGCGACCTTGACGGCTCCGGGCAGAAGGTTGTTGATGTAGACGAGCCTGTCCTCGAACCCCTTGAAGTACATGGTCGAGGAGACCCCCTTGTTGTCGTGGTCCCATGTGTCTATGACGAGGTCCTCGATCCCGGCTGCGTCTAGACCCCAGTCCATCGAGCGGTTGTTGAGGATGGCACCCACGTCCGTGAAATTGGACAGGGCCTCGACACTCTGCATCTTCGTCGATCCGTCGCCGGCATACGTATCAGCGAAATCCTGATTGACAGCGTAGTAGGGCAGTCCACCGGCGGTGGATGCGCTACTGTTGAAGGTGGAGTCATTCTCGCAGATGTAGATGTACATCGTGCAGCAGATGTAGCTGCACTTGTCGTCATCGGACAGCCCTCCGACCGCCTCATCGATCTGATTGATGATGTCCCAGCTCTTCTGGGCGTATTCCACGCCGATCGTCTCGCAGTCCCCTCCGAACAGGAATCCGAGGGTCAGGACGGTGGTGATCTCGGAAATCGCATCCGCCGAGGAATAGATGATCATGGGGATCTCGGCCGCCTCGAGATCGGCTACATGGACATCCGTGATCTGGGCGATACGGCTATAGTCCACGAGCAGCGCACCGAGCCCTCCTTCGGTGTTTGCATCCAGTGCGGTGAAGTTCTTCCATGCCGCGTCACTGATCTGACGCTGACTTCCACCGAGGTCGACAGCGCTGTCGCTGATGGAGCTCTCGGCAGTCTCATAGTTGCTGACGAAATATCCGGCCACATACTGACCGCCGTTCGCATAGAGGGTTGGTAGCTGTATATTGGTCCCGTAGGGGACGACATCCCTCAGGGGGTAGGTGCATGAGACGGTGGTGGGTTCGCCGTTCACATCCAGACAGAGGACGTACACGGTGGTTCCGTCCTTCCTATCGATCAGGTCCTGCAGAAGCTGCTTGTCCGTCTCATCGACGTTACCGTCGTTGTTGACATCGGCCAGAGGATAATCCGAGATGGATCTCTCGCCGGCCATCACGTCTTCGAGTATCTCCATGTCTTTGTCGTCGATGGTGTAGTCGTCGTTGGCGTTGCCCCTGATCTGGAGCTGGGAGGCGATCTCGGAATCCCCGGAGGAATCGTCGCCTCCGTTGCCGCCGAACCCGACGAGCACGGCGGCAACTACGACTATCGCCACGACCACGACAGCCGCGATGATGGTCACTGTCTTCTTTTCCATGTTCTCACTTCGATATGTCGTCTTAGTTGGCATATACATCCAATTCTCACAATCGAAAAGTCCCATTCCACAAGAATCACGATTCGACCTGCTGCGATTCCGAAGACCTGTCGCGGGCCCTGCGCTCCCTGATGCCGGCCATGACTGCGGACGGGTTGATCCTCTCGTCCATCGGAAGGGCGTCCCTGAGTATCACGTGCGGACGGCCCTCGTCGTCGATCACGCGGGATTCGACCCCGTAGACCGTCCTGAGGTTGTCCTCCGTGATAACCTCGCTCGGCGTACCGACGTCGAAGATCTTGCCCTGGAACATCAGTATGACATTGTCGGCGTACTTCGCCGCGATGTTGATGTCATGGCTGATCATGATGATCAGGATCCCCCTCTCGGCGGACAGCCGCTTGAGCATCTTCGTGACATCCAGCTGATGCCGGATGTCCAGATTGGAGGTCGGCTCGTCAAGGAGAAGGATCTTGGGCTCTTGCACCAGACCCCTGGCCAGCATGACCTTCTGGTGCTGGCCCGCTGATAGCTCGTTGAACTGGCGCATCGCGAGATGCGAGATCCCGAGCATCTTCAACGTGTCGTAGACCACGTCGAGGTCGTTGTCGAGGGACTTCCATTTGGAATGAGGATGCCTGCCCATCATCACGGTGTCGACCACGGTGAGCGGGAAGGAATCGTTGGCCGAATAGGGCACATATCCGATCTGCTTGGCCAGCTCCTTGATCGACGTCTCCTTGACGTCCTTGCCGTCGATGAAGACCGAACCGGAGGTCGGCTGCAGAATCTTGTTGATGCAGTGGATCAGCGTGGACTTCCCCACACCGTTCGGCCCTAGGATGGAGACGAAAGCGGGACCGTCTATGT
>OMET01000648.1_pt1 | contig 12384 bp, 10 predicted proteins | sample 1673841 | NCBI WGS metagenome assembly OMET01 (sample SAMEA103958129, study PRJEB25191) | human gut metagenome | reverse complement strand
AACTGGAAGTTCTCCTGCTCCGACCTGAAAGAGCGGATGCGTTTTGACGAATATCTGGATACCTTTGATGAAGTCATCACCGCAACCGCTACCAAGCACAGCCCGTGGTATGCCATCCCGGCTGACCAGAAATGGTACACCCGCTACCTGGTCAGCGAGATTGTACTGGATGCTTTGCAGAAGAGCTGCCACGAATACCCGGTGCTTTCGGACGATGCAAAGGCCGAACTGCTGAACTGCAAGGCAGCGCTGGAACAGGAATAATGCCAAACGCTGCCGGGTGGATGTTCCCCCGGCAAGCCGCAAAAGGAGGGGCGCACTTTGCCGCCGATCCGCGTATTACAAATCATGCCCGCCATGGACGCCGGCGGCATGGAAACCTTTGTCATGAATGTCTACCGTGCCGTGGACCGCAGCCAGGTACAGTTTGACTTTTTGTACCACTATGATAAGCCCTGCTTTTATGATGCTGAAATTGAAGCCCTGGGCGGGCACATTACCAAGCTGACGGTGCGGCAGGACAATAATATCCCGAAATACCTGCATGACCTGCGCGCCTTTTTTACCGCGCACCCGGAATACAAGGTCATCCACGGGCATTACAGCGGCTTTGGCATGTTTTATAATGCCGTGGCCCGCCGCTGCGGGGTGCCGGTGCGGGCAGGCCACAGCCACAATACTGCCTATGAGCACAACCTGGTGGGCCAGCTGGACCGGCTGATGAGTTCCCGCTTTGACCACGACCTGACCCACCGCTTTGCCTGCAGCCAGCGCGCCGGGGAGATGCTGTACGGCAAACACCCGTTCACCGTGCTGCCCAACGGCATTATGACCGATGTGTTCGCCCTCCACGATCCCGCCGCCCGCGCCGCCCTGCGCGCTGAGCTTGGCGTGCAGGAAGGCGAAATTCTGTTTGGCCATGTGGGCCGTTTTTGTGAGCAGAAAAACCATGCCGGGCTGCTGCGCATTTTTGCCGGGGTCAGCCGCCGCATGCCCAACGCCCGGCTGGTGCTGATCGGCACCGGCGAGCTGGTTGATTCCACCCGTGCCCTTGCCCAGGAGCTTAACCTGAGCGACCGGGTAATTTTTGCCGGGGTGCGCAAGGATATGGCCGCGCTGTACCACGCCATGGATGTATTTTTGCTGCCCAGTTTGTTTGAGGGGCTGCCCGTTGTGCTGGTGGAAGCCCAGGCCGCCGGCCTGCCCTGCTTTGTGGCCGATACGGTGGACCCCGGCGCGGCGTTTGCCGGCAACATCCACTATCTGCCCTTGCAGAATGAAGCCGCCTGGGCTGATTCCATTGCCGCGGCGGACCTGACCCGTGACCCCAACGCCCAGGCCAAAGCCATTGCCGCCGGATTTGATGTACACACCAGCGCGGGCATCCTGCAAAAATTTTACCTGGAGCAGACGCAGAAATATACAAAGGAGGTGCAGCCATGAGTGAAACCGAGCCCCAGTTCAAAGGCCCTGCCATTGCCGTGGTGGTGCCGGTACATAACGGCGCTGCGTTTTTGCAGCAGTGTCTGGCATCCCTGGCTGCGCAGACCTTTGGCGATTTCGCCTGTTTTGTGGTGGATGACGGTTCCACCGATGAAAGCGCCGAGCTTGCCGCCGCGTGGGAAAGCCGGGACGCCCGGTTTGTTGTGATCCACCAGCGCCAGAGCGGTGTTGCCGCCGCCCGCGCTGCCGGGGTGCGCGCGGGGCTGAACCTGAACGCCCGGTGGTTTGCCTTTTGTGATGCGGACGACTGCTACCACAAGCAGTTTTTGGATGCGCTGTACCATGCTGCCCAAACCACCCGCTGCCAGATTGCCTGCTGCCGGTATGACTGCTTTACCGAGGATATTCCTCCGGAAAGCCCGCCGCCCAGCCAGACCACGGTGTTTCAGCCGCCCGCCCATCTGGATGCCCTGCTGCATGACCACCGGGTGGACTTTGGGCTGTGGAACAAGCTGTACGCCCACGAGCTGATCACCGCCGAGATCATGGACAACGGCCTTGCCTACAACGAAGACCTTGTGGCCAACTGGCAGATTTTCAGCGCGGCAGACGGCTGTGCCTATGTGGATTTTGCAGGCTACCATTACCGGCAGCACGCGGCTTCGGCCAGCCACCGTGCCCTGCCGCCGGAAAGCATTGACCAGCAGCGCCAGGCCGCCGTGTTCATCCGCGAGCATGCCAGCCCGGCCATCCAGCAGAGCGCCAACGCCTTTTATTACGAAAAGCTGGTCTACCTTGCCAGCATGATTTTGCGGCGGGACGATGCCGCCGCCTACCGCGTGCAGATCAACGAGCTGGGGGTGGGCATCCGCGCCGGGCTGCAGGACCCTAACCTTGGCCGCAACCCGCGGCTGCCGCTTGCCATCCGCGCGGCGGCGTGGGCAACCATCAACTGCCCGGTGCTGTGGCGCAAAGTGTGCCGTACCATGTTAAAAGACCGGCGCTGACTCCTTTTGCACAGGATAAACACCATGCGTATTTTATTTATACTGGATAGTGTGGAAAACCCAACCTCTGCCAATGTGCTGATGGCACAGCGTTTGGCAGGGGTGCTTTGTGCTGCCGGGCACGCCGTACACCTGCTGGAACTATGGGACGGCCTGCATCCCCAGCCGGAGCTGCCCGGCTGCACCGTGCACTGCCTTGCCTTTGCGGACGAGCGCCTGATGAACGCCGCGCTGGAAAACGGCCGCAGTGGCGGTTCGCCCATTCCGGTGCGGCTGGCGCGGCTTTGCTGCCACCCCACGGCGGTGGCGGCGGCGTTCCGCCAGCTGGTGCTGCACGCCCCGCGCCGGGTGTTGGATACCCGCCGGGAGCTGGAAAAGCTGGATGCTGCGTTCCATTTTGAGGTGATCTGCGCTGTTTGTGCGCCCTACCGCGCCGCGTTTGCACTGGAAACCGCGCAGGTGCAGGCCAAAAAGGCCATCTGGCAGCTGGACCCCTATGCTTCCAACCGGGATTATCAGGCCCCCGGCGGCTACCCGCGGGAGCTGGAGCTGCTGAACCATCTGGCCGCCGCCTTTATCACCCGGCAGGCCGTTGGGGATTACGCCCCCGGCGCCCCGCTGGCCGCGGCGGCGGAAAAAGTTCATGTGCTGGATTTCCCCAGTCTGGTGCCCCCGGCGGCAGTGCCGAACCATGCAGCAGACAGCAAAAAGCGCTGCGTGTTCTGCGGTTCTTTGTATCCCGGCCTGCGGGAGCCGGGCTTTGCGCTGGAACTTTTCCGCGCCCTGGGCCTGGCCAGCGGCTGGACCCTGACGATGGCAGGCGGCGGCTGGCAATACTTTGCCGCGGACGCTGCCCAGACCAAGGCTGTATTGGGCGAACAGTTTGAACAGCCCGGCCCCGTGCCCGCCGAAACCGCCCGCACCATGCAGGCACAGGCCGATGTTCTTTTGAACCTTGGCAACGCGGTAGACAACCAGCTGCCCAGCAAACTGTTTGACTACTTTGCTGCGGGCAAGCCAGTTTTGCACCTCTGCGTGATCGAAAACGACCCTGCCCTGCCCTATCTGGCCCGCTATCCGCTGGCGCTGGTGCTGCACCAAGGCCAGGCTGATGCTGCGGATATCCTGCACCGCTGGCTGGGTGAAGTGTGCGGTAAACAGCTGCCCTTTGGGGAAGTGTGTGACCTCTTCCCTGAGCTGGTGCCGCAGGCGGTTGCGGCTGAATTTGTGAGGTGGCTAATGTGAAGGTACTCTGGCTTGTCAGCATCACCATCCCTGCTGCCGCGGATGCCTGCGGTTTGCAGGCAAAAGAGATCGGCGGGGGTTGGCTTTCCGGCGCGCTGGGCGGCATGACCGCCGCACCGGACGCCCCGGCCATTACCGTTGCCAGCGTGGATGCCCGCGCGGAAACTTTAACCGTTTGCAGCAAAAACGGCGTAAGTTTTGCACTGGTTCCCACCGGAAGTGTGGAAAACTTTTCTGCCCTGCTCAAAAAGATTGCCCCGGATCTTGTCCATATCTGGGGCACCGAGTACGCTGCCGCCCGCACCATACAGCAGGCGGCCCAGGCGGCGGGGATACCGGTGCTGGTGGGCATCCAGGGCGTGATGGTTGACTGTGCCCTGCACTTGAATGACGGCGTACCAGCACGGCTGCTGCACTCCTGCGCGGCGCAGCATTTGATTGACCGCCATGTGCCGGGCGGGCTGCTGGACGTGAACCAGGCCCGTTTTGACACCCTTGCCCAGAGCGAAGCCGCCGTGCTGGCCAACGCCCGCCATGTGACTGGGCGCACCAGCTTTGACCGTTCCGCCGTTCAAAAGCTGGCCCCGCAGGCCAGTTATTACCTCTGCAACGAAACGCTGCGCCCGGAGTTTTACACCCCACCGGTGTGGCACCCCCGCACCTTTGGCGAAGCGCCGGTGCTGCTGCTCAGCCAGGGCAACTACCCGCTCAAAAACCTGCATACCGTGCTCAAAGCGCTGCCCGCCGTGCTGGCGCAGTACCCCGGCGCGGTGCTGCGGGTGGCGGGCTGGCCCCCGCTGGACAAAGGGCCGCTGCTGCGCCCGGTGATTGACTGGATGTTCCCCTACCAGACCTGGTGCAAACAGCTGATCCGCCGCCTGGGGCTGGCGGACCATGTGCAGTACACCGGCCCGCTGGATGCCGCCGCCATGCGGCAGGCTTACCTGGATGCCGATCTCTTCCTGTTGCCGTCTTACAGCGAGAACAGCCCCAACAGTCTGGGCGAAGCCATGCTGCTGGGCCTGCCCTGCGTGGCCAGCACGGCAGGCGGCATCCCGGATATGCTGCAAAGCGGCGTGCAGGGGATGCTGTACGGTGCCGCCGGGGATGATGCCGCTCTGAGCGCGGCCATTTTACAGGTGCTTGCCCTGCCGGACCACGGCACGGCGCTGGGCACCGCCGCGCAGATCCGCGCCCGGGTGACCCATGACGCGGCCAAAAACACCGCACAGATGATTGAAATTTACCGCAAAGTCCTGCAAAGGGAGGGAACACTGTGAGCCTGCCCGCCATTGGGGTGGTGATCCCCTGCTATAAGGCCGAGCACACGCTGCGCCAGACGGTTGAAAGCGTGCTGCAGGGTGCACCGGACAATTTGCAGCTGGTGCTGGTGGAGGACGGCAGCCCGGACGGTACCGGCGCGTTGTGTGATGCCCTTGCCGCCCAGGACCCCCGCGTTACCGCACTGCACCAGCCCAACGGCGGGGCATCCGCCGCGCGCAACGCGGGGTTGGATACACTGTGCCGCAGCGGTGCCGAGTGGGTGCTGTTTGTGGATGCGGACGATACCCTGCTGCCGGGGCTGTGGCAGGCGCTGCCCGCTGCATTTGATGCGCAGCCGGGCCTGATTTTGTACGGCATGGTGCGCGCCAGCGGCCCTGCCCCCAATCCGCTGGCCCCCGGCTGCTATGCCGGCCCCGCCGCGCTGGGGGATGCGCTGGACCCGCTGCTGTTTGAAAGCGGCTACCTCGCCGCCCCCTACCCCAAGCTATTCCGGCTGGATGTGATCCGCCGGAACAAGCTGCGGTTTGACCCACGCTTAAAAATCAATGAAGATGTTTTGTTTAATCTTCAATATTTGCGGTTTTTGCTTTTTTTACAAAAAAACTCTGCCATTTATTGCCTTGCAGGTGTATACTATAATCAGAATGATATGCTTGCGGGCAGTCTGTCCCGCTCTCTGCGGGGGGATTTGCTGGACGCCGAGGCTGTGACCCGCCCCGTGCTGGAAGCATTCTTGACGGATGCCAAGCTGCCTGCACCAGAAATTGACCGCCTGGTGCAAATAAGCCGGGTGCGTGCCGCGTTAAATCAATATGGGCTGCTGACCGGCTGCCCCGGCCGCATGCCGTTTGCCCAACGGCGGCAGCTGTTTGCCCGCATTTTGCAGGATGCTGATGCCCGCGCGGCCCTGCGCGCCCGCCTGACTGCGGACCCCAACCGCCTGCTGGCGCTGCCCTACCGGCTGGGGGTATTTTTGCACAGCGCCTGGCTATTGGCCGCTTATACCCAGCTGAAAAACCGCTTTTTATGAGAGGAACGTTTTGCATGCCGAACCCGACCATTTCCATTGTGACAACTGTATATGACGCCAAGGATTACATCCCCCGCACGGTGCGCAGCATTCTGGCCCAGAGCTTTACGGACTTTGAGCTGCTGCTGGTGGAGGATGGCAGCCCCAACGGCTGCGGCGAGCTGTGTGATGAGCTTGCCAAAACCGACCCGCGCATCCGGGTGTTCCACAAGGAAAACGGCGGCCCGGCCTCCGCTTTGAACGTTGGGCTGGACAATGCCCGCGGGGATTACATCGGCTTTGTGGATTCGGACGACCTGGTGGATCCGGATCTCTACAAAACACTTTTGAATGCCATCCGCGAAAATGATGTGCGCATTGCCTCCTGCAATGCCGACGCGGTGGACGAACAGGAAAAGCCCGTGCCGGGGGCCGGGGTCAACATCAACATTGCCGGGCGGCACATGGCCATGGAGCTGCTGCTGGATACCTTTAAAACCGGCGGCTTTTACGGGCTTCTGTGCTGGAACAAGCTGTTTGACATCCGCCTGTTCCGCGATAAAGGCGTGCATTTTGACGAAACCATGTTCTTTGGCGATGACGCCAGCGAGCTGCACCGCGTGTATGACGGCGAGTATGTTTACTGTGTGCCGCGCGTGCTGTACCACTACCGGCGGCGCGGCGGCCAGATGACCGAGGTGCTGTTTCCGCCGCGGCGGCTGGATGATTTGAAAATGTACTGGAACTGGCTGGGCTGGTTTGCCGCGCAGCCGGACAAAACCGAATATAAAGGTTATTATGAATGGGCCGTGGCATGGTACTGGAAGGTGTTTTACCTGTTCTGGTGCCAGGCCAGCGAGGCCGGAGCCATGGCAAAGCTGAAACCGGAATTTTTGAAGCACAAAAAGCATCTGGACAGCATTTTACCGGACATCCTGCGCTGCCCGCATGTGCCCGGTGCCGAAAAAGCGCGCGCTGTGCTGTTCTGCGCCGCACCGGGGCTGACCTACACGCTGGCACACGCCCGCGGCAAGCTGCATGGCAGCAAAACGGACTGAGGAATGAGGGGGAAAAACAAGATGGAACATATTGCAGTTAGTGTGATCGTTCCCATTTACAACGCAGAGCCCTGGCTGGAAGAGTGCGTGCAGAGCATTCTGGACCAGGATTTCCCGGCCAGCTACGGCACGATCGAAGTGCTGCTGATCGATGACGGCGCAACGGATGGCAGCGGCGCTTTGTGTGACCGCCTTGCCAAGCGGGACAACCGCATTAAAGTGGTGCACCAGGAGAACCAGGGGCTTTCCGGCGCGCGCAACACCGGCATTGATATGGCCCGCGGCCGCTATTATGCCTTTATTGACAGCGACGATGTGGTGCGCCCGGCGTACCTGAAAAAGATGTACGAAGCCTGCGAAGCGCACGACGCCTACATGGCGATCTGCGCAGTGGAGGACGTACAGGAGAACGGCAAGCCCCTGCCGGAGCCGGTGTTCACCCCGCCCACGCAGGAAGGTGTGTTCCGCGGCAAGGATCTGCTGAATGATTTTTATGCCCCCAACGGCACTTATTACACCGTTGCATGGAACAAGCTTTACCGCGCCGAGGTGTGGAAGCTGCTGCATTACCCGGAGGGCCGTCTGCACGAGGATGATTTTGTGGCGCACCGGCTGTTCTGGCGGTGCGATAAAGTGGTGTGCCTGCCGGATGTTTTGTACAATTACCGCCTGCGTTCCGGCAGCATTATGCGCACCAGCCTGAAACCCGGCGCGTTTGACGCGGTGGACGGCCTGGCTGACCGGTACCGCTTTTATGTCGAGAACGGCGCGGACCGTTCGGTGATTGATTCGGCTTATGCTGCCTGTTGGCGGCGGTATCTTTTCCTGTGCGCCAAGGTACGCCAGAACCCGGAGCCGCAGCTGGTCAAGGCCATCAGCAAGGAGCAGTTTCTGATGCAGGGGCTGATCAGCTACCTGCCCAACTGCCGCCACATGAAGATGACCGAAAAGCTTTCCGCCGCCCGCTGGGCCATGATGCCCGCCGAAAGCCTTTGCCCGGCAAAGTGATTGTTTAAGGGAGCTTTCCAGCCTTTTTTGAAAAAAGGCTGGGCGAAAAACTTTAATCAGACCAAATATAAAAAGCCCCGTGTGAGGGGAAAGGGAACAGGCGCAGGTCTGTTGAGCTTTCCCCGGCACGGGGCTTTTGGGGGTCAGCCTTTTTCAAAAAGCTGGGCCGCCGAAACAAAACGGAAATTGCAAAACAAAAATCTCAGCCGTGCGGTATCCTACCTGCACAGCTGAGATTTTGTTTTGTGTCTGTTTTTATTGCGGTTACTCTTCCTCTTTCCAGTGCTTCAGCTGGGAAAGGTAAGTATCAAACTGGGCGCGGCAAACGGCGGCGGGGGCGTTATCCGGGTTGGGCATATGTGCCATCAGATAATCCAGCAGGGAAGCTTTGGTGGGATAGGCGAACTGGCCATCGGCATAGCACCACTTACAATAATCCTCGTTAAAGGCACCATCCGGCCCTTTGCTCAAGGTGGAATCATCCAGCGGCATGCCGCAGCACTGGCAGACCAGGGTGCGCGGGCTGCCCAACAGGGTGTTGATGGAAACATCAAACAGCTGGGACAGCAGTTTCAGAGTTTCGGTGTTGGGCACGGTTTCGCCGGTTTCCCAGCGGGACACGGCCTGGCGGGTCACATATACTTTTGCGGCCAGTTCTTCCTGCGATAACCCTTTGGCGGTACGCAGCTGCAAAATAACTTGCCTAGTTTCCATGGCATTGCCTCCTTTATCTTTTATCGGTAGGATAGCATAGCGGGCTGCGTTTGCCAAGCAACGGGAAGTTGCATTTTAGACTTTGTTTTTCAGGACGATTCAACCCAGCATGGCACCCAGGGCGTCCAGTGCCGTGCGCAGGGCGGGGGCGGCGGGCTGGCCCGGTGCGCTGGAAACACCTGCCGTGGCAAAGCCTGCACAGCTGCCAAACGCTGCGCCGCAGATGCGGCTGACCATCCCCTGCTGGCCCATGGACATGGTGATGAGCGGGGTATCGTTCCCTGTGGCTTGGGCTGCCTGGGCGGTGGCTTCCAGCAGGCGGGCGGTATCCGCCGGGGTGTGGGGCATTACGGCCAGCTTGGCGATATCTGCCCCGCGGCGGACCATATCAGTCAGGGTGTTGACCATCGTTTCGGTGGGCGGAGTCTCGGCAAAGTTATGGCTGCTGAACACGGTTTTTACGCCGCTTTCCCGCGCCTGCTGCTGGATGGCAGCAATGACCGCCGGAGCCGTGCTGGCTTCGACATCCAGCAGATCCGCCAGGCCACTGTGGCAGATAGCAGTGCCGAGTTCGCCGTATGCGGCATCGGTGAGATCAGCCAGACCGCCCTCTTTTTTGGTTCGGATGGTGGCCAGTAGAGGAACGTCCTGCCCAATGGCGGCACGGGCGGCGCACAGCACGTTTTGCACGTTAGGAGCATCCAATATCGAAAGAGCATCCAAACGCAGCTCTACCACGTCCCCAGCCGCCCCAGCGGCGGCAGCGTTGGAAAGGTCGTTGGCCATAACGGGTACCAGGATCTTAAAGTTGGTCGGGGCAGTGTCCCGCGGGGGCAGCAGCGTTACGCCGCGCACAGTAATGGCAGGCATGGGGTTTCCTCCTTCAATGTTCCACGGGCAGCGGGCAATGCCGCTGCAAAAATATACCAGTATTGTAGCACAAGGCGGCGGCTGGCACAAGAAAAAGCCCCCGCGCACAGCACGGGGCTTTGACAGCCGCCGGGGGCGTACATTGCATCGTCAGCCAGGGGACCGGACGGGATTTTGCCAACCTGACCTTGATCGTATACCACATTCCGGTTGCGGCACAGTTCGTGATCAAGGGGCCGGGCGGCTGATTGACCTGCTGCAAATCGTGGTCAGCATTGTGTTCACCCGGTTCATGGCGTTGTTCCAGCACACCATTACCTGCCAGAGCGTCCTTTTGCCTGCCCGCAACACGGAACAAAGCGAGAAATGGCGCACTGTGGGGGTTGGACAGCTTTTGTCCGATCGTTTCCTGCAATCTCTCCAGCGTTTTTATCTGTACAAAAAGAGCAGCGTTTCTTCTGCCGCATGGCAAAAACGCTGCTCTTTTTCAAATGCTGATTTTGCGCTGGATCTTACAGTTCGATCTTGCCGAACATGTCAAAATCATCCCCATCATGGATGCGCGCGGTGCGGGCCGGGGCCTGCGGGCGGGCGTTGGGATCACGCGGGGCGCTGGCAAATTCGCGCTCCGGCACGCTGGACGGGCGGCCATAGCCGCGGCCGCCATTGCGGCTGCCACCGCGGTTATCACGCGGGGGACGGCTGCTGTTGCCGCGGTAACCACCGCCGCGGCGGTTATCGTTGCGGGGGCCGCGGTTGCCGTTAAAGCTGCGGCCATTGCGATTGCCGCGGTTGGGGCCGCTGCGGCGGCCGCGCGGTGCATCACGATCCGGCAGGTTGCTGGCGTTGGGGTCGGTGGAATAAATCACCACGCGGCGGTCGGGGCCTTCGCCCTTGCTCTCGCTGCGTACGCCCTCGATCTCGGCCACAGCGGTATGGATGATGTGGCGCTCGTAGGGGTTCATCGGCTCCATCTCGTAATAGCAGCCGGTGCGGATCACACGGTTGGCAATGCGCACAGCCAAGGCCGTCAGGTCGTCTTCGCGCTTATTGCGGTAGCCGCCCACATCGATGCCCAGCTTGACGTAAGGGCCTTCCATCCGGTTGACCACCAGGCTTGCCAGATAGGAAAGGCTCTCCATCGTTTCGCCGCGGCGGCCAATGAGTGCGCCCAGGTGGGCACCCTCAACATGCAGAATGGTAGCTTCTCCCTTTTTGCCTGCGGTAAAGGTGAACTCCTCCACGCCCATCAGGTGGAAGATGGGGGTCAGGTAATCCACCGCCGCCTGCAGGCGGGGGTCAGCGGCAATATCCAGCGGGGTCTCGGCTTCCGCCGGGGCAGCATCCTCTGCCGCGAGTTGTTCGGCCGCTTCTTCTGCCGGGGCGGGTTCGGGTTCAGCAGCGGCCACCGGGGCAGCAGGCGTGGTTTCCGGCTCGGTATCGGCAGTTTCCACGGTAACTTTTACTTTTGCAGGGGTCACTTTCAGGCCCAGGAAGCCGGTTTTCTGCGGCATTTCCAGGATCTCATAGCTCACACCCAGGTCGTCACGGTCAACGCTGAGCGCTTCGCAGCCCAGCTGAATGGCTTCTTCCACCGTTTTGGCGGTTGCAACATATTCACGCATGATTACTACCTCCTTCTTTATAGGGCGGTCTTACTTCTTCTTTTTGCCTTTCTGGGCCTTCTGGGCTTCCATCTCGGCGCGCTGCTCGTCCGTCAGGGGGACGGTACGGTCATTGGCGTACTTTTCGGCATCCAGCTTGCGGGCGTATTCAAGGCGCATCTGGTCCAGCTGACGCTTGTTGACGTTCTTTTCGACCTTTTTGCCGCCTTCTTCGACGGTAACGGTCTTGATCTCTTTCTTGGCGGCGCGCTTGGCGGCAACTTCGGCTTCGTACTGAGCCTTGAACTTTTCGGGGTTATACACCTTGTAGGTCAGCACGGTCTGCAGCATCATGAAGATGTTGGAGGTGCCGTAGTACAGGGAGAAGCCGACAGGCATCTGGAAGCACATGAAGACGAACATGATGTTCATGCCCCACATCATGACCTTCATGCTGCCCTGCATCTGGGCCTGCTGGCCGGACATCTTGGTGCTGAGCACCTGGGAGATGCACATGGTAACCGCAGCGATGATGGGGAAGATCATGATCAGGCTGAAGCTGAAGCCGGGGATGGTGCACATATCCATGCCAAGGAAACTGGTGTTAAAGTTGGCAATGGAGCTGAGCTGCTCGGTAGCCAGGCCGGTATCCACACCACTGGCAAGGCCGGCGTGGATTGCTTCGATCAGGCCGGTCTGGGACGCTGCGCCGTTGTTGGCAATGCCAAGTGCGGTGCAGGCGGCGCTGATGGCTTCCTTGGGGATGCCGAGAATGTACTGCACAGGGCGGTAAACAACCTCCACCATGCCGAACAGGACCAGCATATTGACAAGCATCGGCAGGCAGCCTGCAGTGGGGGAGTAGCCATACTCCTGCTGGAGCTTGACCATTTCCTCCTGCATTTTTTCCTGGTTGTTCTTGTACTTCTGCTGGATTTCATTGACCATCGGTGTAAACACCGACATCTTGGCCATGGACTTCTGCTGTTTGATCATCAGCGGAAGCATGAGCAGTTTGATGATCACGGTGAAAACAATCATCGTGACGGCGAAGTTCGGGATCATCTGATACAGCATACGCATCAGCGGTCCCAGGATCATTGCGAGGAATCCCATATTCTATCCTTCCGCCCTGCCCGCAC
>OMET01000644.1_pt1 | contig 12432 bp, 9 predicted proteins | sample 1673841 | NCBI WGS metagenome assembly OMET01 (sample SAMEA103958129, study PRJEB25191) | human gut metagenome | reverse complement strand
AGTTACAGCAGGTTGCCTGTAAAAATCGGTAAAAACGCTTGTCCATAAAATTCCCTCTACTATCATTATCCGTAAAACGAAATCAAAAGTGCGCCACTTTTTGAAAAATTTTCAAATTTCTCTGCGGCCACGGGGTCGGAGGCGTCTGGAGACGATAATTGCCACGGCAGCTGCCGCAGCTAAAATGATACAAATTGCTTTTTTCATTGTGCATTTCTCCTTAATTTTCAGTTCGTTCACAGTAGACCACAAACCGCTGCCGCCCGCCGCCGGCGTGGGGGTGGCAGGTCAGCCGCGTCGCAGTTCTTGTCAACTTTCAGGCTTCTTTACCTCGCAGGAGCGGTGGTTTGAATCGCCGCCCGCTGAAATGTTACCGGGTTTATCTGGAAACATTTCAGCAGAGCTATTGATTTTTATCTCACGGTGCCGTATACTATCCATTGAAATGTAGCATGATAATACCAGCAAGTTTTCAATGGAGGTTGGGCTATGGAAATAAAACGAGATCGCTATTTGAAAAAAATCATCTCCTTCATGTGGGATGGTCAGGTGAAGGTGATCACTGGCATCCGCAGATGCGGCAAGTCCTATCTGCTTCGCAATCTGTTCAAAAGTTACCTTCTCGGTGAGGGTGTTGCCGAAGATCACATTCTGTCCTTTGAACTGGACTTGACCCGTGATATTCGCTATCGCAATCCGTTGGAGCTTGCGGCTCATGTCCGGGAGATCGTAGAACACAGTGCAGACCAATATTATCTTTTTGTAGATGAGATTCAGATGTCCGACGAAGTTCCAAACCCTTACAATCCGGACGGAAAGAAGATTACCTTCTACGACGCGCTCAACGATTTGAAGTCCTTGCCCAACTTAGACATTTATGTGACCGGAAGCAACTCCAAAATGCTGTCCTCTGATATACTGACCGAGTTCCGGGGGCGCAGCGATGAGATCCGTGTGCATCCGCTTTCCTTTGCCGAATACTACTCAGCTGTTGGCGGCGATAAGCAGGACGCTTTTGACGAGTTTGCTTTCTACGGCGGTATGCCGTTGATTCTTTCCCGTCCCACGGATGCCGCGAAAATGGCTTATCTGAAATCGTTGTTTTCTGAGGTCTATCTGAAGGACATTGTAGAGCGGAAGAAGATCAAGCGTGAGGATGTGCTGTCCGCGATTCTTGATCTGCTGTGTTCGTCTATCGGCTCTCTGACCAACCCAACGAAGGTTGCTGCCGCCATCAACACAGTGCAGAAGCGTAGCGGTGAAAATGTCGTTGCCTTGAACACCGTGAAAGCCTATATGGATCACTTATCGGATTCCTTCCTCTTCACCGAATGCAAACGCTGGGATGTCAAGGGCAAGAGCTATTTTGACTATCCCAACAAATACTACTGTGAGGACATTGGACTGAGAAATGCCCGTATCGGCTTCCGCCAGCAGGAAATGACGCACATCATGGAGAACATCATTTTCAATGAGTTGATGATCCGTGAATGCGCCGTTGACATCGGCATTGTCTACGGCAACGAGAAAAATACCAAAGGAAAGGTCGTGCCGGTCGCGCGGGAAATCGACTTCATTGCAACCTCCGGTGGCAAGAAGACCTATATCCAGTCTGCCTACGCATTGGGAACAGCGGAAAAGGCGATCACCGAGAATAAGCCTTTCGCGCTGACCGGTGACTCCTTCCCGAAGATCATTGTCCGTCATGACATCCGTAAGCGTTGGTATGATGAGGGCGGCATTCTCAATATTGGCGTCATTGACTTCCTGCTGGATGACACGCTTGTCTGAATCCTCTCAAAATAAAACTGCTCACCGTGATTGGCTCATGGTGGGCAGTTTTTCGCAGTACACCACATACCTCTCCCGCCCACCGCTGGCGTAAGGATGGCAGGTCAACAGCGTCAGCAGGTCGCGGTCTTGCTGTATCTTGATCTTGTCCACCTCGTGGGGCTGGATAATCTGAATGTCCGTTACGGTATAGGTCAGCGTTTCCCATAGATTCGTCAGCTGCACGGTGTCTCCAACCTGTAAGCGGTCTATATGCCGAAAGTAGTCCGCGCCGCGCCATCCACGGTGACCGGCAATGACGCAGTTGGTGTTATCCCCACCGATGGGCGCGGACGTGTTGCCCAGCACCGCCGCGCCTGCGGCAAGGTGTTCATCGGATGCACCCAAGTAGACCGGCATGGTCAGTTCCATGGTGGGAATTTCCAAGACGCCTATTACCTCGTCCTCGATGCCGTAGACAGTCAAGTCGGCGGCGGGCTCCTCACAGGCTTCAAGGTCGGTGAGGTTGCACTGCTTTTCTGCGTAAAGCTGGCGGTTATACTCTTGTAGAGCCGCCAGCAGTTCGGGATATTGCTGCTCCGGCTTTCGTTCTTTGAGGAAGCTCTGCACGGCGGCGTCTGTGTCGGCTTGCAGCCTATGTCCTGTGAACGCCGGCCACAGCATGACGCAGATGCCCACCACGGCCAACAACAGTACCGCCAGCAAGAGGTATGTCTTACGCATGGCGTTTCCTCCTCATCAGGAAGTATCCGCCGCCTGCAACAGCTACCGTGCCAAGACCGATGCCCAGACCGGTAAGGTAGTGCCGCGTCCACGAGGACGCGGCTGGTTTTTCTGCGGCGGCAGATGCTTCCTGTTCGGGGGTATAAGGAACGCGGTGCCCACGAACTAAAAGTCGGTGGGTGTTGATGGCAAACGGCGTACACGTCACCAGCGTGACTAAATCCTTGCCGTCCTCAATTTGGAGCAGGCTCGTGTCCGTTGGCAGCACCGTATTGATGGTGTCCGCCTTATAGGCCAACACCTCACCCAGCACATGGATGTAAAACGTGTCGCCCACTGCAAGCTGGTCGATGTCCGAAAACAGCTTGGAACTCGCCATGCCGCTGTGGGCCGACAGCACCGCGTGGGTGCTGCTGCCGCCCACTGGCAGGGAAGTCCCTACCACATGGCCAACTGACTTTTCCAGCGTGTCCGCGTCCGTGCCGTGCTGCACCGGCAGATATACGTTGATCTTGGGGATGTCGATGTAGCAAATGACGCCTCCCACCGTGAGTTGTTCCGCATACGGCAAGGGAGGGGCGGATGCCCCTCCCTCAGTGATAGTTGCGCCGGACAGCATGGCGTTGTACTGCTCTGCGGCTTCACGCTGGGCGGTCAGTTCAGTAGCATCGGTATCCTCAATGGCGGCGGTATATGTGGTTTCAACGTCTGAATGATATTTCTCATTTACCAGCTTACCGATCAGCGGATAGAGAAGTAATCCCGCCGCCATAACGCCGCAAGTCGCCGCCAGTATCCAGCGTTTCACCGCTCGCCCTTGTGCTTGCGGCTGCGGATTACGATAAATGCCGCCGCGCCCAACAGAGCCACGCCGCCGACAGTGAACATCCACGTGCCGTAGCCGCCTGTCTTGGGCAGGTCGAAGCCGGGGTTATTGACCACGGTCAGAGGCACAATGGCGTTGCCCTCGCTCATGGTGACATCCTTGCCGTTGACGGTGGCGGAGGCGGTCAGCAGTTTGGCACCGCACTTCTCGCACTGGCCGCTCTCAGCGGTCTTGATAACGATCTTGACCGCGTCCTTCAGCAGCACATAGCCCTTGTCGGTGGCAATTTCGGTCAGAGAATAGGTGTCATCCTCCAACCCCTTCACCACCACATGACCCTGTGCGTTGGGAACGAAGGTGGTAGCGTCCGCTTTCTTAGCGGCGAAGCCCTTGGCGTAATACACGCCGTCCTTCTGCTCAGCAATCACATACACATCGTCGGTATCGTTGTGCAGCAGGAACTTCACGTTCTGCACCTTGCCGCCGTTGTCGCTGAACTGCTTGAGAACGTCGATGCCGTAGGTGTAGACATGGCAGCAGTCCTCCAGCGTGTCAAAATAAGTGGTGTTGGTGCGCTTCCAAGTCAGCACGACATCGTTGGGGTTGTCCTTGTCGCCCATCTGGGCGTCGGCGGTCAGTGTGGCAGCGTAAGTAATACGCATGGTGCAGTCGGAATAACCGCGCTTCACGCTGTCGGTATGCACGGTGGCCGCCTCGTTGATCTCCGCCAGACCAGCCTCAGTCATCCGGATGGTCATGGTGTTGGCAGTATCGTCATAGGTCACGGTGAATTTGCCGGAATCCTCCGCCCAAGTGGTGATCTTATCGGTGCAGCCAACGTCCTTGAAGAACTCGATGACTACATCCTGCTTATTGTAACGGATGCCCTTGGACATGGTATCGACGTAAGTATACTCACTCAGGCTGGTCGCCTTGGAGGTAATAGTGGGCAGGGTGCTGATGATCTGATAGTCGACCACATCACCCACTGAGGCGGTGGCGGTGTGGGCGTAACCGTCCCCAATGTCTGTCAGGCTGCCGCTGTTCTTGCCGGTGGAATTTTTGCTCTCGCGCACGGTTTTCTCCAGCGTGGGGTTGCCGGTCTGGTTTTTGGGATAGACAGTCACATCATAGTTCCAGCCTGTGCCGTCCACGGTGGTCATGGGCAAGGACACGAAGAAAGGGTTGCAGGTAGAGGTGACATTCTCCGGTACTCTGGTTTCGACAACGAGGTACAGGCCCTGCCCAAGGTTTTCCGCAGAGGTGTGACCGGCAGCGTCCGTCTCGGTCATGGCCGTGCCGTTCTTGACCGCAGCTTCCAGCGCATTTTTCACCGTGGTGGCATTGGCAGCCAGCGCAGCGGCCAGCTTGCCATTCAGCACATCGCTGGTGTAGTAGTTTTTTCCGTTTTCGCTCTTGTGGGCATCCGCGGCGGTCACGCCGATGGCGGGCAGCACCGCGTCCGCGCCGTCAAAGCCGTACAGCACACCTACCCGGCGCCGACCATTCACCAGCTCATTGTTCATGGCGATGTCCGCCACTCTCAAATAGGTGAACTCCACGCCCTGAATGGCGTACTTGCTCAGCTTGTCGATAACCGCGTCGTCATGCAGGCCTGTGCTGACGTAGGACTCCACATCCCACGCACCGTCTTTGCCAGCCGTGGTGATGTCGTACTTATAGATGCTCAGGGATGCTTTTTTGCTGGTGTCGATGGTAGGCGCAGAATCTGTTGCGGCAAATGCCGTGGTCAGCAGGCCGAAGGCCATAAGTGCTGCCAGCAGCAGCGATACTATGCGATGGTTCTTTTTCATGTTCAGTTGTTCTCCTTCCTGATATTAGATTTTTTGCAAAAATAAACACCCATGCAGAGCATGAGTGCCGCAAGCAGGAAATATGTTGTGAATCCCGTGCCGCCTGTGAATGGCAGCTCAAATCCTGCATTGTTGCAGAGGGTGATGGTGATGTCCGCTGCATCCGCCGTCAGCGTGCCCACCTCCACCGGCTCAGGCAGCAGGGTATATCCGACGGGCGTTTTCGCCTCGGTAATGCGATACTGTACGCCGGTCTTGAGATTTTCCCACTGGGCAAGTCCATCTGCACCGGTGGTGACACTGCCGACTTCCGTCCATGACTGTCCGTCCGCAGAGGTTTCCAGCAGAAATTCCACCCCGGCGAGAGCCTCGCCTGCGGCATCTACCTTACGAACGGAAATGCTGCCCACCTTGTTGACTTTGAACTGGATATACGCCCACACGGGATCGGGCAGGGTGGTCAGTGCGGCACACGACTGGAAGTTGCTGCCGTTGCTTGGCTCCAGCAGCACAGCCTCCGTGCCGTCCACATCCAAGGAATAGCCCTTGTCGCTGCTGACATAGCCGTCCAGCTTTTCGGCGGCCTCCTTGGTGGCGGTCACTGTCAATGTGTTGCCTTCCTGGCGGATGGTCACGCCGCCGATGTTGCAGCCAAAGGAATACTGCGACCGCACGCCGTTGGTGTCGGTGACCGTTCCTGTGTACCGGCTGCCGTCCCAGTCCAGCTCGATGGCATTGCTTTCGCTCAACTGGTTTCGGTACCGCACCGCAAAGCTGGGGAGCTTACCGTGCTGCATCATGCGGTCAATGATGGTGTCATAGGCTTTTCCTACGCCCGCGTCCACATAGCGGAACATCCGATGGCAGGTGGTGTCATTCAGTGTATAGGGGTAGGTGGGACTGCGGTAGCCGCAGACAAATTCCCAGATAATGGCTTGGGTCGCCAACTGCGCATAATCGGGATTCATATCAAATGTATAGCTGCCGCCGTGGCCGTAGGCCAGTGCCAAGGTCACCGCATAACGCTGATTCCAGCTCAGAGCGCTCCAGGACACGGATGAGTAGCCCAAGGCAGACCCCGAGGAGGCTGCGGCAGGCTCCATGCAGTAGGCGGGCACCGTCTTGCCGGTATCACTCCTTGTAAAGTATTTCAGCTTCGTGCTGATGAATGGACCCCACTGGGGCACATTGGATTTGTCCTCATAGTAGTGATAATTTCTGCCGCCCGAGATGGTGCCGGAGATGGTTTCGGCGTGAGCTGTCACAGCGGACAGCCCCATGAGCACCGCCAGCAGGCACACCAGCGTCAGCAGCTTGGGAATGGTTTTCTTCATAATGTCCTTTCTCCCAACGCAAAAGGCCGGCAACTTACGCTGTCGGCCTTCTGTTGGGTATTCGATTTTATCCGTACAGCACCACCACGATGTACTCGTCCGATGCTGCGCTATAGCGCACGGTGCAGTTGAACCGTGCATAGGCTCTGACGGCATCCGCACTGTCCATGGCTGCCAAATACTGGAAGGTTGCGTCCACATTGCCCCGCACCGCGCGGTTTAGTGCCTCCTGTCCGCCGTTGGCTGCCAGCCACGCCACGCTGTCTGCCGTGCCGGGGAAGTAGCTGGCATTCTCCGCAGTCAGGTCGGTGTCGATGGTCACGCCGCACTGCACCTTCGCATACTCGTTGCCCGCCCGCACGGCCTCCGCGATGGAATAGATGTCCCCGCTGGCGGCAGGCTTAGGCGTAGGGGCAGGTTCGGGCTTAGGCGCAGGTTGCTCCCCCTGTTTCTCTGCCGGTTTCTGTGTAGGTGCCGGTGTGGGTGTGGGAGTAGGTTTATCCTCCGGTGCAGGCGCGGGTATTGCCGGCTCTTTCGGTGCAGCGGGCGGTGCCGTTTCAGCGGGTACAGGCTGTTTTTTCGCGGCTTTATCCGTATTCTCCGCACCCGCCCGCTCAGGAGCGACGCTGCTCTCGGATGCATCGCCTCCATCTTCTGTTTGCGGCAGCAGAGATTCGGCCACCGTGCGCTCCTCTTCGTTCTGCTCGGCCTGACTTGCTGCATAGGCAGAGACCTTGGTGTTGGACTCAGACGAATCCGAGACCGGTGCCGGCTGGACTGCGCAGCCTAACAGACACACGGCACTCAAAATAAGTGAAACTAAACGCATTCTTTTTCTCCTCATGGGCGTTCTCTCCTTTACGTAAATATCGCAGCACTGTTTAATGTGCTTTGAAGATATTTACGACTGGAGCCTCGCCTTTTTCAACACTATGTACTGTTGTTTGGGTTTTGCGGTGATTGCATTTGCCGCTCGGGCGCGAAACGCTGCTCTGCCTACCACATATAAAACACCCTCTTCCTGTATGCGAAAGACCGCCGAGTTACCACCCGGCGGTCTTTACAATTTTGACTGTACCAAGTATAGCACATGGTGATTTACGGCGAAATCGCAAAACAGTGCCAATCCATTGCCATACCCTGCCGATACCGTGTCAGATCAGACATGCTGCTTGATAATTCGGGTGATGATCCCCAGCGCAACGCCATGTTCCTCATCCAGGTGGGTAACGGCAAAGCTGACATCATCCTTTCGTCCGGGTCTGCGCCGATCATAGCAGGAATGTGCTATGGCATTGGCCCCGTTGCTGAGGCGGATGTACACAACGCCCTTATGGATATGGGTGACCTTCCCGGCATATTTGCCCTGAATACGGCATTTCTGGAGATTGTCATTCTTGCTGTTGCCGGATACGCTTTTGATGTCGGCTTTAATTCTGATGTGCTCCGGCTCTGTGCGGTCAATCTCCAGCACGCGTACCAGAGTCTTGTCGCCCACAGCATAGCGGTCATGAGCATCGCCGATCCAGTCCCACGAAAGGTCGCGAGCCAGAATTGATGTCTCCACGCCAAACACTTCGACCCGGACGACCTGCTCCGCCACGGCGATCACACGGGCTTCTACCACGCGTCCGTCATAGATACGATACTGTCCGTCACTGTCCTTACCGAAATAGTAGATCTGCTGCTTCTTCAGCATGGCATCCTTTCGGCTGGCAACAACGGTTCGGCTTTTGGCGTCGATGCCCTTGACCATAAGATCCACCTCTGCGCCCAGCATCTTATTGAGGATCTTCTGGTGTCGAAGGATCATCTCATTATAGTCAGCACCGTACATATCTGCCGGGAAGTCCAGCACCATCTCCTTCAAGGGGATCACAATGCGGAATCCCTTGTAGTCCACAATGGCAATGGTTTTCCCCGCCTCCGTTCTTTCAATGCCGCTCAGCATACCGGAGAGCATGCGCCGGGTGCGGTAGGCATTGTGGATCTCGTGCCAGATAATGTCCTCCATCTGCGCCTGCGTTTCCGCTTCGCCCCGGGCATCCAAGGTCAAAATATCTCTCTGTTGGACAGCGGCAGGGGCAGGTTCAGCAGAGGCGGCAGCATCCTCAGTAGGCGGCGTAGCCTGCTTCTCCACCTCTACCGTCTTTTTTGCAGCGGTTCGTTTGCGGACAGTGCGCTTCGGCTTTTCAGAGGGCTGGGGATCCTCCGGCACAGTCACCACTTCCGCAGGCTCAGCGAGAACACTCTCTGTAGGTACAGTATCCTCCACAACAGGATCGGCTGCGGTTTCCGGCAAACACTCTTCTGTCACCGGCTGTTCTGCCGCTTCCTCGGGGACGACGGGAAGTTCCGGTGCTTCCGGCATCACGGCAAGTTCTTCTGTTTTCTTTCTCGGCATATTACTTTCCTCCTTAGCTCACATTTTGGTTGACATGATGGAATCCTTATCGGTTTTTACAAACTCACTGCGCCTGTTCGGCACCTTCTTTGACTTAATAGGCTGCTCTGTTTGTTTCGGTGCGGGCGAAAACACAGGGCTTTTACGCCATTCCGGGATATGGGCGGAGGCCTTGCAGTCCCGCAGTTTCTTTGCCTCGTAGTGATTGGTATAGTCGTACTTATCTACCTGCAGCACCTTGTTGCCGCGTGCGATGACCAGCGCGCGGTTTACCGGCAGGCGCAGCACCTCATCCATAGTCAGTAGCTTGCGCTTGCCCACGCCGCTGGTTTCGCGGAACTCCGGCGTGTAGTTGCTGATACGCCATGTACCCAACTGCTTGGCCTTGCTGGAGACATGGACGCTGACCTCCCCGGTGCGGTCACTGAGGAATTTGGCAGTCAGCTCATCGGTGCAGCCCAGTGCAAGCTGATAGTCGCAGCAGCCCAATATCTCCTGCCATTGGTTGTAGGGATATCGGTTCTGCAAGCCCGCCAGATTCTGAAACACGCAGCTCATGCTGACGCCCCGCGAGCGGATCACACTGATCTTCCGGCTCAAGTCTGGAATAACGCCGCAGGCTGTCAACTCTTCGCCCAGCACATGAACGGGGACTGTCAGCCTGCGGTCGGCACAGTTTTTATCCGCGTAACGGATCAGCTTGATAAACGCGAAGGACAGAAACAGGGACGTGAGAAAATCAAAGGTGCTGTCCTGATCGGATGTGATGCAGAAATAGGCACAGGGCTGCTTGCCCGGCAGCTCCATGTCAATTTCATCATGGCTGGTGATCTGGCAGATGGGCCGATTCTGAAACACCTGCAAGCGGCTGCCCAGCCCAATGATAACGCCGCTGCGCACCGTATCTGAGGATTGGCTGAACAGCGCATAGGGTGCTCTGGCAGGATGGCTGGCAGGCAGCATGGAAAAATGGTTGTCCAGCTCCTTCTCCGCGTTCAGCACCAGCAGCTTATAGACCTCACCGATGTTCCGGCTCTCCGGTGGATAACCCAGCGCCACATACAGTACCAGCGCTTTCAGGAGGTTCATCTCCGCGGCGTTCCAGAAATGGTCGCCCTTTTCGCTGCCGGTATTCCTGATGATAATGTCGCAGAAGATCTGCGCCATCAGCTCATCACCCTCAATCTCCGCCAGGCAGTTCCATGAATCAGAGTTCTCCGGCTGGATCAGGTTGAACACCTTTACCACGTAGCCCTTGCTGCGCAGATATTCGCTGGTCTTTTCGTAAAGCTCCGATTTCGGGTCGGTGATGATCAAGGACTCCTTGTGGCCATTGTGGGTCTCGGACGCGCTTTGCAAAATGCGATTGATGCAGTAGGCTCGCGTTTTCATGGAGCCGCTGGCGCCGAGCACGGCGATATTGCCGTTAAGTCGGGAGTTCTCGGGAATACACACCACCTGATTGTCCAGCTTGCCTAGTATGACGCCGCTGTGTTTGCGGATATCGGACACCAGATCAAGGACGCCCTTCATCTCCGCTTTCTCCATGAAACCAGCCGTTCCGTAGGTGCCTTTGTTGGAGTAGGTCAGGTTGCGCTCCGCGTCATACTCCCCAACATCGGAATAGCCCATGCGCATCACCATGACGATCAGCAGGCCCAGCAGCAACAGGCAAAGCCCTACGCCGATGAGCCCGCTCTTACTGAACAGTGCTTCGCAGCAGGCGGAGAAGGACAGCACCGGCGCGGCCGGGGAGCTTCCGTCGCCTGGCGTTCCGCCCGCGTCCTTCCACTGTTGATAGTTCCGGACGAATTGCGATAGATAGCCGCCGCCAAACAGCAGCCCTGATAGAAATAGCGGGAGTGCGAATAGCAGATTTCGCAGTTTCTTTTTTTCTACGGAAAAAACCTCCTCTCGAACGCAGCAAAGTCAATAGCCTGCACAACGGCCCTGTCACCGCAGTAGCGGCGCAGCACTTCGGCCTGATGGTCGAAGCAGATCAGGATGCCATAGCGGTCCTGAAGCCGCAGTGCCGTATCGAACCGTCTGATCCGCGGCAGATCACAGTCATAGGCGAACAACACCGGCGCACCATCCGGCGTCATGGCGTCATTCTCCACTGTTTCACTCAGCTGCCGGGGCTCCAGATCAAGGAGCAGCAGCTCGCGCAGGTCATTGTCTAGTTCTTTATCACAGAGGAGGCGCAGCAGCACCTCTCCATGATGGTCGTTGGTCAAGAAGCAGAACCGCTCATAGCTGCCATCCAGAACGAAATAGTTTTTGCCACCCTGATCAGTTAGCAGCTCATAGGCCAGTTCCATGCTGTCACCCAGCAAAAGACCCTGCACGGTATCCGGGTGGTATTGGTGCGGCATTCGTTCACGGCACAGCACCGTCTGCATGAGTGCCTTTGTCCGCATCTCAGCTTTATAGCTCCATTTCATCAGCGCGTTGCCCATGTTGTAAACCACGTGGATATGCTGCGGTGTCAGTAAAACGCCCACGGACCGGGCACCACGGATTTTAACAAAGGTTGTCCCCATCTCCTTGATCTCACGGGAGGTGTAGAAGGCAGGTGTGCAGATGCTACCAATCGCTGTTTCACCGGGACGGAATACGCCGGGTTTTTCATCGCGGAAGATATTAGCGTTGGCGTTACGCATGGTGATCAATGTCTGCGAGACACGGTGGAGTCGAAGCCGCTGCTCCGGTTCACTCCTGATGTGGTTGGTGGCGCAGGATCCGGACAGGTAGAAAGAAAACCTCTCCGGGTTGTGCTCCAGCAGCAGCTTTTTCGCCGCGGCGGTGAGCCGGTATCCACGCAGTCCGTTCTTGTAGTAGGACAGCAAAAGCCGCTGACGCTTCAGCGACTTGACCACGTTCTCTTTGTAGCTGGTGCCACCGGCGAGCCTGCTCAGTTGGCTAGCCGGCAGTTCACCGGACAGGGCGACCAGCGCCAATAGCTGATAGGCTTGTGATAGGCTACCGGGAGCTTTCTGTGGTAGGGTACTCATACTGACCACCTCCTTCTGGTGTGCAGTACCCAGGCTGCCATGACCACGGTATTTTTCGCCCGCACCGGTCATGTGAAAATGCCCAGAAACACAGGCTTTGCCGTACCATTGTCATGTGTACTGTTTTTGATACGGTCGAAACACTATAAATCGGATATAGATCTGAGCCGATTCTCGCGGTCCGAAAGCCAGCCCTGAAAACGCTCCTTATCCATCACCGACACGCGGGTACAGTCACTGTCGCCGATATCCGTCGTGTTATAGGCATCGCACAGCAGACCCGTATCATCCTCCATAACGAAGGTGGCAATCGCATCCAAAAGCTGCTTGAGCTCCAGATTGTCATAGTCACGCACCCGGTTGGGGGACAGCTCGCGGCTGTAGATATGAGAAAAGCAGACAACACAGTGCCGGAACTTGGGCAGCGTGTGTGTCTGCGCATACTTACTAAGCGTGTAGTAGATGGGGTCTGTCAGATACTCGCAGCTATGCTTCTTGCTCTTCTTAGGCAGTAGGCAGGGGAGCG
>OMET01000642.1_pt1 | contig 12452 bp, 9 predicted proteins | sample 1673841 | NCBI WGS metagenome assembly OMET01 (sample SAMEA103958129, study PRJEB25191) | human gut metagenome | reverse complement strand
GGCTCTATTCGGCCTTTCGCCCCAGCGCTCTTGTTGGGCCCACTTTGCAGCAGGCCCTTTCGGGTGCTGTTCGCACATTCGGATCCCGCCGCTTCTCCTGCCGTAATAGCTGCAAAGAAACAAAGGTAAGGAAGAGAAATCGTATACATGGCGGCCGGAAGTCCCTCTATAATACAGAGGGTTGGAATCAATGTCCCCGGCGGGAAATGTGCTTCAGCCCCATCAGCCCTGTAGGCAAGAGAGCAGGACAGAGCCGTCAATATTGCCGCCGGAGCAGAGCAGAACGGTTTGCTCCGTTAAGGCGCATTTACCGGAGGTCACAGCAGCCAGCGCCAGCGAGGCTGCGCCCTCCAACGTCAGCTTGGCATACAGGCAGGCCAGCTTGATAGCCTTGCGCAGCTCGTCCTCGCTGACGGTCACGATGTCATCCACATATTCCTCGATATAGGGATAGAGATACGGTTCGCCGGTCTTGCGCACCACCGCGTCGGCAATGGAGGCGCAGGAGTCCAGCGTCACCAGCTTCCCGGCCGCCCGGGATGCCGCGTAGACGGCGGAGCCCTCCGGCATCACGCTGACGATGCGCACACCGGGCTTCAGATGCTTCATGGCGTAGGATATACCGGTGATAAGCCCGCCGCCGCCAATGGGCACCAGCACGCCGATGAGGGCAATGATAAAGGCCGCCTTGCCGCTGTGCTTCAGCTCCTGAATATCGGTACCCATACCGGCGGAGAACATCAGCACAATGACACCCAGCTCACTGAGCTGGGCATCCCTGTGGTAGTGGCCATCAACATGATGGATGTGGTGAAGAAGAACGGCGACAGCATCAATACCCAGGAGCTGGCCCGGGAGCTGGGCTGCGGGGACTTTGTGAAAATTGAAATAATGCGGGACACCAAGTACCTGCTGCCCGACAACCAGGAGACCATCAAGGCCACGGAAAAGCTGGCGAAGGAAGGCTTCGTGGTCATGCCGTACATGTTCCCGGACCCGATCGCAGCGAAGCGTCTTGAGGACGCGGGCGCAGCTTGCGTGATGCCGCTCGGCGCGATGATCGGCTCGAACAAGGGCCTGCGCGCACGCGATTTCATCGAGGTGATCATCAAGAATGCCAACGTTCCGGTGATCATCGACGCGGGCATCGGCCGTCCGAGCCAGGCCGCGGAGGCCATGGAGATGGGTGCGGACGCGGTGATGGCATACACGGCGATCGCATCCGCCGGCAACATTCCGCTGATGGCGCGCGCTTTCAAGAATGCGATTGAGGCCGGCCGTGAAGCGTACCTGTCCGGCCTGGGAAAGGTTACGGAGGACCACGCCGTCCCGTCCAGCCCGACGAACGAGGCCGACTACATCGGCTGATTCGCGCCGATTTCGTACGATTCGTGCACTAACGTTTCGCACTGTTTTATTGCGATTACACGACGAGGGTCGGTGGAGACGCACATTTTCGCAAGGTTTCCACCGACCCTCTTTCGTCAGATGCGCGGCACGTAGCGCAACACGCGCATGCCACGCATACCGCAGCGACAGGCAATACGTCTACTTCCCTAGAGCCGCCTTCAGGTCGCGGTTCTGGAATCGCTCGTGCAGCAGGCAGTAGCCGCCGAACACGACGAGCCACAGCAGGCCGGCGATGGCGGAACCGCGCGTATCTGCGGACAGGAACAGCGTGACGTACACGAACACGTAGAACGCAATCGCAATCCAGTCGCACACCTGCCATGCCGGCATGACGAAGCCGTCCGGCAGGAAGTCGGCACTCTGGCGGTAGCGGCGGTGCGCAAGCATCGTCAGCACGTAGATGAAGATCACGACGGCGCTGGCTGCGGAGGCGAACAGCACGAACGCGCTGGAGATGCCCGGGATCGCGTTGATCAGCGGGGAGAACAGGATCATACAGCCGGACACGATGATCGCCTTCGCCGGCACCTTGCGTTTCGACACTTCGCCGAAGCGCTGCATGGCCGGCGATTCGGAGTCCTGCGCAAGCTGGTATAGGTGGCGGCCCGCCGAGTAGATCAGCGAATTGAGTGCCGACGCGGCTGCGGTGATCACCACGAAGAACACGAGCGCGGCAGCCCAGTCGAGGCCAGCGTATTTGAACACCATGATGAACGGCGAACCGAACGAGCCGTCCGCGTTCTGATGGAAGTTGCGCCACGGCACGATGGCCATGATGGCCACGAGCGCGCCCACGTAGAAGATGAGGATGCGCATGATCAGCTCGTTGACGGCCTTCGGTAACACCTTGCGTGGGTTCTGCGTTTCGGATACGGTCACACCTACGAATTCGATGAGCTGGTAGGCGAAGAACACCATCTGGAAGCTCATGAAGAAGTTCATCCAGCCGTTCGGCGCAAGCTGGAAGCCGTCGGTAATGTTCGTAAGGCTCACAGTGGCACCGGAAACCGTGCCGTCCACGCCTTCGATATGCGTGGCCGGGTAGCTGAAACCGAGGAACAGCATCACCACGGCGGTGACAATCAGACCCACAATCAGTGTGATTTTGATCATGGAGAACCAGAATTCCGCCTCGCCGAACACTTTCACGGCAATGAGATTGATGCCGGTGAGCGCCACGAGGAAGCACAGTTCGATAAGCCATTTCCACGCGTTGAGGTCTATGCCGAACGTGCCGAAGAATGTGACGAAATAGGTGCTGACGGCCGTGATTTCGGTCATGCCGGTCAGGATGAGCACAATCCAGTACGTCCAGCCGGCGAATTTGCCCCACGCGCGGCCGAGGTAGCGCGTGATGAAGTTGATGAACGTGTGCTGGCTGGGGTCACTGTACATCATTTCGCCGATGGCGCGCATGAGCAGGAACATGATGAGGCCAACGCCGATGTACACGAGGATGATGCTCGGTCCGGTCAGCGCGATCGACTTGCCGGAGCCGAGGAACAGGCCGGTGCCGATGGTTCCGCCGATGGCGATGAATTGGACGTGGCGGTTTTTCAGGCCGCGTTCCATGTCGTTGTCTTTGTCGAGGCTTTCGATGGATTTGATTTGCGCGGTTTCCGTCGCTTCGGACGTGCTTGTACCAGTTTTTCCGGTTTTCGTATTCCCAAAAGTCATAATGTTCACACCCTACCGCGCCAACCGCACAATCTCCGCCGTTGTTCGCACCGCGAAATGCGCTATATGTGGCAGATTCGCATCTTTTCCAAAAAACGCTTTGCGACGGGTGGAGTCAGCTTGCCAAGGTTTTCAGCTTGCCACGGAGCGATTCGTTTTCGCGTTCCAGCTCGTCGATACGCCGAGCCTGTTGTTTGATGATGACAAGCGCCGTCTCGCTGTCAAGGCCGCTGCTCGCGCTGAGAGGTGCAGGCGGCACGGCGATGGCAGCCGCATCGGACGGGACGGGCACGTCAGCGGATATACACCCCCCCCGACACGTTCGCCCTGTCCAGCGGATGCGGAGCATTTCCAATGTTCGCCTTATCGGAATTGGCGATTCCTGCGATGCCGTCGAGTTTCTCCTTGCGCGTCACCGCATGAACATACAGGTTGACGAGCTCCGTAATGATTTCGCCGTTACTCATGTTACTGCTACCGTTCACGGATTTGAGGACGGCAGCCTTCCAACGCGCCACACTTCGTTCTATACGTTTATACCCAATCAGTTCCGGCGGCAATCCCGCCTCGCGGAAGATTTTGGTCGGCGATTCCCCCGCAAGATACCGTATGACACACACCTGTTTGAAAGCGTTGGAGTACGTGATGCGGTCTTTCGACACGTTAGCCACCGCCGGCAGATCCCGCAACATTTGGAGCTCGTCCATGCTGAATGATCCTCCACCGCGCATCGTTTTACCCCCTTTGCTATACCCCGTGATGAAGCAAGTGTATATCCGACTTCTCACAAGCAGCTTTTCAAATATTGCTGACCGTATATCACTTCAACCGGTCGGTCACACATCAATGCGGGCGATTATGGAATATCCACAACCGCCCGCATTGACTTTTATTGCGCGTGAGTCAATTCACAACTCACTCACACCGAACGCATGCGCTCAGTACGTGCGGCGACGACTCTTGACCGCCACAGCCACGCCAGCGCCACCCACCAGCAGCGCCACGACGGTGAACAACACGGTTCCCGCGGCACCGGTCAGCGGCAGCTGAGTGACAGACTTGACGTTCAGCACGGTAGCGGTGGCATTCGCAGTGGTGTTATCGACCGGTTGGACCTGACGAAGGGCATCCTGTTCGAAAGTGACGAGACCTTCATCTGTGATCTCCACATTGAAAGTGACCCTGAAGTTCTGGGCGTAGCCGGTCGGAGCCTGAGTCTCCACAACCGTGTAGGTTCCTGCCGCAAGACCCGCGACCTTCACCAAACCATCATTCTCAGTAATGAACGTCTTGGCATCATTCTGATCGGAAACAAACGACCACGCACCGTCCTCAGCCTGCTTAAGGAACTTGCCCTCCGCATTCTTGACAACGAACTTGGCGCCGGCTAGAGGCTTGGCCTCATTCCCTTCCTTGCCAATCTTCGTGAACTGGAAACCGTAGGTCTTAAGGACAGTCTTGCCTTCACCGCTGGTACCATCCTTGGTGGTGATTGTGGCCTTGTTGTCCACACTGCCGCTCAAGCCATCCAACGCATCCTTGGTGACGGTGCCCTGGTACGACACGACGATCGTCCTACCGGCCAGCGTTGTGGCATCGGCAAAATAGATGGTCGTGGTGGTGCCGGATTGAGCATTGCCTTCCTGCGTTATCGTGTACAGATCGGGATTCACAGTAGTCTGGTCTTTGAACTGGACCTTGAAGTCACTCGTTTCCGCAATCCGCAAACCTTTGGACGCGGTATCGGTAATGGTAAAGGGGTACGCATCCCAGCCAGCCGCAGCATGAGGAACGTCCGCGGCCACAGTGAAGTCCACGGTGTCGCCCACCTTTACGCTCTTACCGTTCACATCCACGTCATTCATCCGGGCGAACTTGAGCGGCTCGTCGGTCGGATTCGCGTTCTTCGCGTTGAACTGGCCTTCAGTCGTGATGTTGCCCTGACCGGTCGTCGCATCGGCCGCAATCCTCAGATTGGACAGTCCATTGACGGTGGTGGCCACCACAGCCGGAGTTCCCGACGTCGCAGTCGTTTCGCCAGCCTTGGTGAACGTATCCTTCACCAGATACCAGCCTTCTCCGTTCACATTGACCGCCTGGCTCGTATTTGCCTGCTCCGTAGTTACGGTCAGGCCAGTACCATCAGGTCCTGCCGGCGGAGTAATTCCAGCCAAGGTCTTGGCGAAGACACGGAGCTGATCCGCAGTGAACGTCGCCACATAGGCGGCTGGATTATCCTTGTACTCTGTCGGGATGCCGTTGTGACTTCCATCAGCCGCGTCAGCAGCGGTGGTCACAGCTCCCTTCCATGCGTCAACCGTTTTCACTTCGACCGAGCCATTGCCAGGATTCTCGAACGTGGCAAACTTGTATGGCGTGTACGTATGGTCTTCCTGTGCGTGGTTAACTTGCAGCAATGGAGCATCATCAGCCTGTGCGGCGGCGACGCCGATGGCCATGCCGCTCAGCAACGTTGCCGCGGCGGCCAGCCCTGCGAAAAGCTTCCTCATCTTCATGAGAATCTCCTTTTCCTTGATTGTTGGTTACTGTGTTCTGCAATCGCGGGAGGCGGGAACCCAACATGCCCCCGCGATCCGCAAATCCTGTGTTGTTCAGCTGAGCCGCTTCTTGCGTCTCCACTGGTCGGCCGCAGCGACGGCGAGCAATGCCAGCACGCCAACTCCGCCGGCCGCAATCTGCCACCATCGTTCCGCACCCATGCGGCCCGTCAATGGCAGTGACGATGCCGAAATGTATTGGTTGGTGAACAGCATTGGCTGGGTCTCGTCCCAATTCGAACCAGCGGCACCATAATCGGTTTTCAGCTGGGTCACGGATTCGACAACGGCCTTCCATTCACCGGACGTTCCGTCTTTCATCACGGACACGACCACCCGGTATTCCGCCTGCGAGTAATACATTGCGGAAGCATTACCAGCGTTCTCCGTCACAAGATATGTGTACTCGGCTTCACCTGCGTCATACGTGATGTCGCCGAAGTAAGCAACGTGATCGTCAGACGAATCGCGTTTCACCGTCACCGTGCACGCCGACTGGTTCTTGCAGGAAGCTGGCATCGGCGCGTCTGGATTGGAACCGTCTGCCTTCAACTTGAAGGTGAACGCGTCGGAATCCTTCCAATCGCGCCCCTTCAGCTCCTTCTGCACGCCAATCGCATGCGTCAGCATGGTCTGCTTCAACGTGTTGGTGATGATCACCGTGGCTTCCTGCGATGCCGTGGATTCCGGCACCGTCACCACATTGCCGTCAGCGAGAGCACCATTGCCGACTTTGTGCTGGTAGGAGGCCTTCCACTGATGGTTCTCCGGTTCGGTTTCCGTCACCGTGTACGTTTTCGCGGCACCGGCCGGAATGATCACATCCGTGGACCAGTTTCCGTTCGCATCCGGCTTCAACGTGACTGTCTTGTAGCTATTGCCACCTTGCTTGATATCCACCGTGATGCTTTCCGGCTTGTCACCGTCTCCACTCCACTGCTTTTCGATATGCAGCGTCGAGGAAACCACCTGGATCACCGGATGCGGATACGGATTGCCGCCGCATGCATGATCCACGCCATCGGCCGTGTATGACAGGCATGCGGAATCGTTCGAATGGAAACCAGGCTGGTTCGAGGACGTGGTGTTCCCGTCCAGATCGGTATCCGCGTCACCCTTCACGCCGGCATATCCATCCTTGCCGGTATTCAGATTAGAGGCGTAGTCGTTGTATGCATTTTGCGTGGGCTTCACGTTGTATTCCAGCGTGTACGTCACGTTGTGGGCCAGAGCCTTCAGGAACCTGACGGTGAACTTCTTCGCGTTCTCGTCGTATGTCAGGGTGTAATCGACATCCTTGGTCAAAGCGACGGCCTGTCCGGACGAGTCCTTGGCTACGACCTTATAGTCGCTGCCAGCAAGTTCGGCATATTCCGACAGCGTATCCTCCATCACCACATTGATGTATGCGGATGTGGTGGTCTCGCTCTTCTGAATCTCGTCGAAGATGGCGTTCAGTTCCGACGCGTTCTTGGCGGCCTTGTAATACCCGGCGTCTTTATCTCCGTCGCCACAATCGTTGTACGCTATCGCCTTCGGGAAATTGCTGGACACCGCATGCATGAACTGATTCTCTTTGCTGGAGAGCGAGGACGGGTCGGCACTGGCGAAGATGCCGATGGAATACACCATATCACCTTGATTCTTCAAAGTTTTCGCTGCGGTGACCGCGCCGTTTGCCACCGAAGCATCGAAATCGGACACCGACGAAGGCGTACCATCCGCAAAGAAAATGACGACCTTCTTCGCATCGGTCCGAGCATTTTCCATTACCTTGACCGCGCGTTTGAATCCATTGTCGGCCCGGGTGGAACCAGCAGCTTTAAGCTCGTTGACCTTGGTTTTCAGGCCACTCATATCCGCAGTCAGCTTGCTTACGATCTGGGAATAGTTGTACTGGTATCCACCACTCCGGTACATGTCATTCCCGACGTTATTTGATTCCTTACCAGAGAACTTCACCAACCCGACACGGACCGGTTCGGAACCGGATTGCGCACCCTTATTGGCATTCGCCGCGCCATCAAGGAAGTTGTCCACAGCTCTCTTCAACGCTTTCAACCGCTTGGTCCTATCCGTTGAGCCCATCGGGTCATCCATCGAACCGGACACGTCCAACACCAGCGTGAAGTCGATCGGCTGGGTGGTGGTGACCGTGGTGCTGCTGGCAGCGCCCTTCACATCCACGTTCACGGTGTAACTGCCATCATTGTTCTTTTTGATGCGCTTATGCTTCTCCGGAGCGCCCAACTGAGAACCGGTCTCGTTCTGCGCAACCGACTGCGCCCGATTTGCTCGCGCAATCGGTTGAGCGGACAACGTAACTGGCTGCTCATCAGGTTGTTCAGATTGTTGTTCAGATTGTTGTTCAACCTCCTGCTCAACCCACTGCTCAGTCTCTTCTTTCGTTTCTTGTTCCGTTTCTTGTTCGACTTGCTGGTAAGCCTCTTGATCTGACGGCTGCTCTTGCTCTGACGGCTGCTCTTCTCCCACCATCAAATTTTGTTCCACCGGCTGTGAATCCTCTTGCCCAGATTCTTGCAATACCGGCTGCTCGATTTGTTGTTCCAAGGCTCCCGTGGCATCTTCCGCCGCCGCTGACGAAGCAGTGACGCACCCCACGCCGGCGAGCATTGCGACCGTCGCGACGGCCGCAATGACACGACGCGTGAACAGACCTGTGCCCCTCGCCCTGTTTCGCTCAAAGACGTGTCTCATACGCCTACCCCCTTGTACCGTTAAGCGATCGGGGAAATACCTTCCTCCTTCGACCGGTATATTTGATGCGTCTTCGCTTCACATACCGTCCGACAATCGCTTCGTTGCCTAAACCTTAAGGAGAAAAACAGAGGGATACATACCCTCCCAACGAGGTAATCAAGGGGATATACTTTCCTTGAAATCGCACATATCATCGCGATTCTAGAGTATTCTTGCCCCCGTAAATCGCGATGCAAAAACTATAAGCAAACGTTGTCATGTCTCTTTCAGAATTTTCCCCGACAAAAAAGCATCTGTCAAGTGCAACATTAACGCCATCAACCCCTAGTTGCGCTTTGGCCACCAAGCGGCATGCCTACGGACATACCACGGACAGCGGAGCAGCCAAACCAACAACAAACCGACCAGCAACGTGGCAGCTGACACCACGCCCGCAATCACACGCACATCTTTTGCCGCATCATCCTCCGCGGGAATCTCTTCGGGAATGGCGGAACGTAATGCCGAAACCAACAGACGATGCGTATTCACACCGTACGGAGTGCATGTCATCAACGTGACCCGATCCTCGCCAGAGGTAATCTTCAATTGCGATGTGTCGTTAGGTTCGATTTCGGTAATACGATCCACCATATAGCCAAGCGTATGGCCCATCACATCGATATAGAAGTAATCGCCAACCCGCATCTCATCCAAACGCGTAAACATTGAGGCTTCAACCAAACCCCGATGTCCGGTAATCACCGCATGCGTATCCTTGCCACCCACCGGCAGACTACTGCCATACAAATGCCCCGCACCGGACGCAAGCGTCTGCTCCGACGTGCCATGGTAGATCGGCAAATCCACAGAAATCTTTGGAATGCGGATGGAACCCATCACGCCATCGCCAGTATCCAGCAAACGCTGGTATTCCGCGTCTTTGGAGCTAGCGGAATCCTTGTTACCATCGCCAGTGGCGCCTGCGCCCGTCGAGCTGGAACCGGAACCGTCGCTGGAGTCGGACTGATTGTTGTTGTACAACTCGGCGAGCGGATCCTCAGCCTCGCCAATCACCGGCTGCCCCGATTCGGCGAGACGCTTGTTGTACGCCCCAGCTGCGGCGAATGCCTCGTCGGCCTGCGGATACGGCCAGCCCGCGACGCTCTGCTCGGAACGGGCGGACGTGCTCGCCAGCTTTTGCGCGGACTGGTATTGCAGCACTTTCGGGAAAAGACCAATGCCGATTGCGGAGAAAATCAGCACCGCCGCAAGCACACGCAGGGCAATGGATCTACCCACGTCGGCGCGACGCTCGCGAATCTCTTCGGACACATCGGTCGCCTCGGCGAACGTCGGCGGAACGTAGGTGCGTGTGTTGCGCGTGGTGTCGTGCGAACCGCGCGAGCCGTCGTTGCCATCGTGCGAATCGCCATAAAAATCGTCGGCGCGTAAGTCCTTAATTTGCTGCGGACCGTCGCTTCTCGACCCGCCGCGCGCGCTCCCATGCGGAAAAACTGCCATCAGTCTTACCCCCCTTGAACTGCCAGCCATAGGGAACATTATATTGCACTCCGCCCGCGTGCCTTCTTCCCTGACGATTCCGATAATGTCGGTCGAACTTGGACGGTCTCCGGCCACAGCTCTGAGCGAACCACGTTTTACGCAAATCATGGGTTAGGACTTACGCAAATCGTGGGTTAGCCCCAGCAAAACCCTTGCAGGAGGCCGAAATTGGCATTTTTGCCAAGAGCATCTCTAACCGAGTCTGCCCATGGTCAAACCGATGGGCCTATCTGGCTTATAGATGGCGGATTTGGGGCTTTGCGGAAAGGTATCTCGCTTATAGATGGCGGGTGCTAGACGAGAATAGGCGGTTCGGGGGTATGATTTATACCCCCGAACTGGCAAATGGGGCGAACCACCCGCCATCTATAAGCTAGATAGCATAAGTCAGGCCTCAGCGGAGGCAGGATTGGGCCCGACTTCCTTGTCCAGCTTGTTGCGCAACCTCACCACATCGCGCTCGAGCTCGTCGATACGACGAGCCTGCTGCCTGATAATAATGCCGGCCGTATCACCGTCGAACAGTCCGAGAGACAACGGATGAACGTCATTCGACGCAGCCGTTGCGGCAGGCTTCGGCTCAGTGGCCGTATTGGCGATGTCTTCAAGACTCCGCCTCGTCGCCAACGCACGCTTATACCGCGCCGCAAGCTGCGCTATGATCTCACCATCGGTCATGGTGTTGCTGCCGTTCACGGATTTGATGGCAGCTTCCTTCCAGCGCGCCACGCTACGTTCGATACGCTTGTATCCGACAAGTTCCGGCGGTAAACCCGCTTCACGAAAGATTTTGGTTGGCGATTCCCCCGCAAGATATCGGATGGTGCACACCTGTCTGAATGTGTCGGAATAGGTGATACGATCACGAGTCACATTGGAAACAGCCGGCAATCCACGCAACAGCTGAATCTCCTCGTCACTGAATGCTCCCCCACTGCGCATCGCAATACCTCCCATTGATGCTTCGTTGCTTTCTTTTGCGGATGTGCCTGCGATTCTATGGCCCTCCTTCCGTGCAATACCCCCACTTCACTCCCCTGACTAACAGCCCCATAACGGTTCACGTTTCCAGATTCCGTTTGTTGCAACACATCCCACTGAAACGCCTTATACCCTCGAAAAACGCAATGTCCACCCACATCGGGTGGCACGTCCAAAGCAACGGTAATATGGCGCAATCCAAGCAATCCCATATGAAATACAGAGCAATACAAAAGGCCGACCCATAATGGGTCGACCTTAAATCACTCCGAATTGGTGTTCTTATCGAATACCGTCAGAGATGGGCGATCAGGCCTCGGCGTTCTGACGAGACTTGATGGCGATGGTCACGCCAGCGCCAGCCACGAGCAGAGCCACAACGGTGAACAGCATGGTTCCCGCAGCGCCGGTGAGCGGCAGCTGGGTGATGGACTTGATGTTCTTCACGGTCTTTTCAGACGTGTTGACCAGGCCCCACGGATCGGAAGTGGCGGTCAGAACAGCTGAACCGTCCTCCTTGCTGAAAGACACAGTAAAGCTCGGCATGATGTTGAGGTAGGCATCGCTGGCGCGCACAGTTTCCGTGACGGTGTAGATCTTGTTCTTATCAAGACCGGTGAAAGACAGCTTGCCATCAGCACCAGTCTTGACATCAGCAGTTGCGCCCGAAGTGGCAGCAGAAGCAGCCTTCTTGTAGGAACCGTCGTCCTGCTTCACGAAGTACAGCGTGGTGTCACCGTCCTTTACCTGGAAGGTAACGTTCTCAATGCCTTTGCCATCAGGATCCACCTTGGTGAATTCGAATTTGCCAAACGTGGTCGGGACCTGAACCGAGGTGCCATAGTTGTCAAGCTTGTTGACGACACCATTCTCGACGTCAGCTTCGTCATTGATCACTGCTTCAAAGGTGACCACAATCTTCTTGCCTGCATAAGCGGACGGATTCTCCACCTCGACATCGAAAGATGCGGTACCATTACCCGTGAAATCACCAGTCGGGGTAACACTGAAGTTGCTCGCAGGTTCAGCTTGGCGCTCCGCATTAGCCTCCTCCGTAAAGAACTGGAAGCTGTTAGCCTTGATGGTCAGACCCTTGCTCGGAGTATCGGTGAACTTGAACGCGGTCGGAGCCGGGTTCGCGACAACGCCGGTAAGGGTGTAGGTCAGAGTGTCACCGATGGCAGCAGAAGTCTTATTGACTTCCTTTGTCTTTTCGGGGTTGTTGGTGTTCTTCATGTTCACGGTGTTGGCGCCCCGAATCGGATCAGTCAAGACCTTATCAGCAACCGTGCCGGAAGCGACAATCATCGGGATTGCCTGGGTCACAGAACCAGTAGCAACCGCAGAGTCAATGAACACATAGATGCCAGCTGGCAGGCTCACGGTAGCAGAGTATTCGTTCTCATCGGAGCCAGTCGGAGTACCAAATGTAACCGACGTGCCATTAGTCAACTCGTTTTCGCTCTCCAGAGCATTGGCAAACTTGCGGGTTTTATCAGGAGAATTCCACGGACGCGTTGTGGAAATATCCAGAGCACCGGTATTCAGAGCGGCAGCCAG
>OMET01000635.1_pt1 | contig 12508 bp, 9 predicted proteins | sample 1673841 | NCBI WGS metagenome assembly OMET01 (sample SAMEA103958129, study PRJEB25191) | human gut metagenome | reverse complement strand
AAATTATTATCGAACGATGTGGGCGGCAGTGCAAGAAGGTCTGCCGCTGCACGGAGCTATGAGAAAGAATAGAGAAGAAGAAAAAGACACGAAGAAAGGAACCACGCAAAATGAACAAGATCTCCCGCAAAGGTTTTCTGAAGATCGCTGCCGCAGCCGCCATGTCTGGTGTGACTGCCGGTGCTCTGGCTGCCTGCAACACTGCCAGCTCTTCCTCTGCCGCACCTGCTGCTTCCGGTGCAGCCGGCACCTACATCCCCGGCACCTATGAGGGCACTGCTGAGGGCATCTCTTCTACCGTCAAGGTCACCATGACCTTCTCCGATAGCGCTGTGACCGACGTTGTGGTCGATACCTCCGGCGAGACCGCTTCTTACGGCGCTGCTGCTGCCGACCAGCTGCGTGAGCAGCTGATGGCTGCAGGCTCTGCTGAGATCGACGGCGTTTCCGGTTCCACCATCACTTCCGACGCTGTCATGAAGGCTGCCAAGAGCTGTTACGCTCAGGCCAAGGGCGAGGCTACTGTGACCTCCGTCCAGCTGCCTACCGGTGACGAAAACGATTGGCTGGGCAAGGAGCCTGACATCGACGAGGCTGCCATCACCGAGACCGTGGACACCGACATCCTCATCGTCGGCGCTGGCAACGGCGGCATGGGTGCAGCTGCTTACGCTGCTGCTCACGGCCTGAACTTCCGCGTCATCGAGCAGAACGGCAACGTGCAGGATACCCGTCACTGGGTCGGCGCTGTGGACGGCTTCGGCGCACAGGCACAGGGCATCAAGATGGACCGTGCCAAGCTGCTGAGCGAGATCTCCCGCTACGCCTCCGGCAAGTGCGACCAGCGCGTCGTCAAGACTTGGATCAACGAGTCTGCCGCTATGCACGACTTCATGCGCAGCATTCTGGAAGATAAGTACGGCTGGGTGTGCGATTTCACCTCCGGCAGCGAGGCTGCATGGCCTGCCGAGAATGCCGAGCACAACACCGACTACCTCTTCCCTGTGCAGGAGCACAACTACATGGCAAGCGAGAGTGCTTCCGGCACACCCCGCAATGAGCTGCTGCTGCAGTACATTCAGGAACTGGGCTACGATGTAGACTTCAAGACCAGCCTTGCCAAGCTGGAAAAGAACAGCGATGGCCGCATTACCGGCGTCATCGCCCAGAGCGCCGAGGACGACCACTTCATCCGCTACAACGCCAATCAGGGCGTGCTGCTGGCTTGCGGCGGCTACCCCGGCAACCCCTACATGATGGAGCAGCTGGACCCGCTGGGCACCAGCGTGACCACCGCCTGCTCTTACTCTCCTGCTACCAAGGGCTACGGCATCCGTGCTGCTGTGTGGGCAGGCGCTAATCTGGACAAGGAAGCCGCTCCCATGCTGTTTGACCGCGGCATTGTTGCCCCCGGTGTGGATGCCGGTTATGTGGACAGCGACTCCGCCTTTGGCGGCAAGGCTTTCCCCGGTAAAATCCGCCAGTATAATCCCGGCACCCAGCCCTTCCTGAAGGTGAACCGCAACGGCGAGCGTTTTGCCAACGAGAGCTGCCCCTACAACGATATCGTCTACGCCGCTGCTCACCAGCCGGGCCGCGTCTACGCACAGATCTGCGATGCCAACATTTTGGAGGACGCAAAGCGTTTCCACACCATCGGCTGCTCTGCCCAGACCCGCAACGGCGGTGAGAAGTACATTCAGGGCAAGATGGACGAGGCTATCGAGGCCGGTGCACTGTTCAAGTGCGATACTCTGGACGAGCTGGCCGACAAGATGGGCTTTACCGGCGCTGCCAAGGATACCTTCCTTGCTACCGTGGAGCGCTACAATGAGCTGTACGATAAGCAGAACGATGAGGACTTCGGCAAGCCCGCTTACCGCCTGAGCGCCATTCGCACCGCGCCCTTCTACGGCTGCTGGCTGGGTGCTTCCCTGCTGACCACCGAGCAGGGCATCGCCATCAACGAAAAGGGTCAGGCTCTGGACACCAACAACCAGCCCATGGAGGGTCTGTACATCACCGGTGATATGTCCGGCAGCTTCTTTGCCAACAACTACCCCTGCCTGATGGCCGGTGTGGCTATGGGCCGCACCCTGACCTTCGCCATGAAGGCTGTCAAGCAGATGGCAGGTCTGGAGAACGCCTGATAAAGCGCAGTTCTCCGGCATACTCTAAGCGTTTCTTCTTTTTCATGTGAAGAGGGGCAGCCCCATTTGGGGTTGCCCCTCTTTGTGTTTTTACCCCGCACACCCTCTACACAAATGGCCGCGATTGTGCTATGATAAGCGTGAAACCGGGCAGTTCATTCCCGCCCGGTCACAAGATCGAGGTGTTTGTACAAATGTCGGATATTCTGGATACCTTACGGCAGGAAGGGGTGGACCCCGCCCTGCTTACGGCGGTGCAGGAATACCGCGCCGCCCATCCGCTCAGTGAGGCGCTGCGCCCGCGTATCCCCGCCCCTGCCTTTACCTACTACGGCAAAGAGGTGTGGGAGCAGGCGCTGGCGGCCATCCTCTGCGGCGAAAACCTGCTGCTGGCCGGCGGCAAGGCCACCGGCAAAAACGTGCTGGCAGAAAACCTTGCCGCTGCCTTTGGCCGCCCCGCATGGGACATCTCTTTTCATGTAAACATGGATGCCGCCTCCCTGATCGGCATGGATACCTTTGCGGGCGGGCAGGTGGTGTTCCGTCCCGGGCCGGTGTACCGCTGCGCACAGTGCGGCGGCTTCGGCGTGCTGGACGAGATCAACATGGCCAAAAACGAGGCACTGGCGGTGCTGCACGCGGTGCTGGACTTCCGCCGCGCCATCGACGTGCCCGGGTACGACCGCATCCCGCTGGCCGAGGAGACCCGCTTTATCGCCACCATGAACTACGGCTACGCGGGCACCCGGGAGCTGAACGAGGCGCTTACCTCCCGCTTTGCGGTGGTGCAGATGCCCACCATCACGCAGGATAATCTGGAAAAGCTGCTGCGGGCGCAGTTCCCGGATCTTACCGCAAAATATGTGCACCAGTTTGCACTGCTGTTTCTGGACCTGCAGAAAAAATGCGACAGTGCAGAAATTTCTACCAAAGCGCTGGATCTGCGCGGTATGCTGGACGCGCTGCGGCTGATTCGGCGGGGCATCCCGGCCGGGGCGGCGCTGGATATGGGCATCACCAACAAGGCCTTTGACTCCTACGAGCAGGGGCTGATCCGGGACGTGATCGCCGCGCGCATCCCGGCCAAGCTGGATGCCGGAAAGCTGTTTGCCTGATGGACGCCCAAAGCTACACCGCGCAGGAGCGGCGTGCGGCCAATCAGGTCTGGGCCGCTGCCGGAGCCTACGGCTTTGAGCCGCTGTTTCTGGCCCGCAACACGGACGGCACCATTGATTTTTACATGAACTGCATCGTAGGGCTGGTGCACAAATACTACGGTGATGCGCTGATCCGGGACATTTTTTCCGCTTGGGAGGGCGATGTGCGCCAGCCCATGCTGGACGATATGGCGTGGCTATATCTGGAAAACGCCGCATACCGGCTGGAGCTGCCCCGCCGCCCGGTGCTGGAGGCGCTGCGGTTTGCCCACGCGGACTACTTTTTTGCCATCCAGTACAAGCTTTCGCGGCAGGAGTGGATGGCGAAAAACCAGCTGGTGTACACCATGCAGGCTGCGCGCTGGCGCAAGGTTCTGGGACACACCGCCCCGGTCATGACCCCTTACGAGAGCAGCCTTGCCGCCGCGCTGGAGCCGGAGACCGTACCGGAACCAGCACAGCTCAAAAACGACCTGCTGGCGCTGTTTGCAAAATTCGCCCTGTTTGACGGCAAGGTGCGCCAGAAGCCCGCGCTGCATCTGCGGCTGCAAGGCTTTTGGGCAAAGCTTGCCACCAAAACCATGCCCACCCAGATGATCAAGACCGACCGGGTGACAGTGGAGCATTCCGGCGCGGTGGATGCTACTGGCAGCGGGCTGGCGGTGGACAAGCGCCGGGCAAACATCACCCTGAAGCAACGCGCCGCACAGGATCGCGCCTACATTGAAAGCTGCTTTGGGCGCTGCTTTTACCCGCCGGAGCAGCTACGCAAGACTGAGCAGGAGCTGTGCACCGGAGTGCATCTGGGCTGTCATTTGTGGTTCAGCGCCGGTGTACCCAGCCCGGCGCAGGCGCCCACCCCGGAAGCGCGGCAGCTGGCACAGCAGGCAGAATTGCAGGCCGAACGCAACCGCGCCTACTACGCCAAAAATCAAGAGCTGCACCGCAGCGTGGTGCTGCGCCTTACCGAACAGATCCGCAACTGTATTCTGGTGCATCAGCAGCCCGACCAGCGGGTGGCACGCAGCGGCAACCTGTGCGCCGGGCGGGTGTGGCGCGCCCCTTACCTGAACGATAGCCGGGTGTTTTTGTGCCCGGAGGAGGAAAACTGCCCTGCCTTTACGGTAGATCTGCTGCTGGACGCCTCCGCCTCCCGCCTGCACTGTCAAGAAGTGATTGCGGCGCAGGGTGTCATTCTGGCCGAAAGCTTGGCCAACTGCGGTATTCCGGTGCGAGTAAGCGCCTTTAGCAGCCTGCGGGGCTACACGGTACTGCGGGTGCTGAAAGGCTTTGCGGACAAGAACCGGCAGAACATCTTCCGGTACTTCGCCTCAGGCTGGAACCGGGACGGTCTGGCGCTGCGAGCTGCGGGCGATCTGATTCAGTACGCCCCCGGCCCCGCCCCGCGCCACCTGATGATCCTGCTGACCGATGCCAGCCCCAACGACAGCCGCCGCATTCCGCCCACAGCAGAGAACCCGCTGGGCTGCGCCTACGAGGACGCCGCCGGTGTTACCGATACCGCCGCGCAGGTGCGCACCTTGCAGCGGCAGGGTGTGCGGGTGTCTGCCGTTTTTATGGGCGAGGACAGCAGCGCCGGTGCCGCCACGCAGATCTACGGCAAAAATATGGCGCGCATCCGCGGCATGGATCAGCTTGCCCGCGCTGCCGGGCGATTGATCCAGAACGAGATTCGGGAGCTTGGCGATTGAAAAATATAAAATGACCCCTGTGGGAGCAACTCCTGCCTTAGCCGGCATCTCCCGCAGGGGTCATTTTTCACAACCGCTTATCATAAAGCACAACCATGCTTTGAACTTCCGTTTACTCTACGCCATAAGCTTTTGCAAAATTTTGTCGTTTCGAAGAAACTTGCAGTTGTTTTTTCCTCAAAAGTATGCTATACTACGTTCAGAGAAGTTTTATACAGCCTGTCGGCCCGATCACCCGGCTGGCACTTTTACAACGTTTCGCTGTTTGCTTTTTAGGAAGGAGATCAATCATGGACGCTTCCCGTTATTTTGACGCCATGCACAACGCCATGTCCACCCTGCACGCCGGTGCACAGCTGCTGCTCACCATCCGTTTGCAGGACACCTGCGGCAACGATGCCTATCTTGAAGTAAAACAGCTGCCCGGGGAGCAGAGCGCCCTTGTGTGCTACTCCACCATGGGGCGGCGCTGCCTGAATTTTCAGCTGTTCCGCAAGGGCTGGCAGCTGTGCCACAATGCCGATGGGCAGCTGACCGGACGTTTTCCGTCCAGTGCCGACAGCCTGCTCAGCCAGACCGACTTCCGCGCCTACTGCCGGGAGGATCGGCTGGATGCCGCCCGCACCCAGCGCCTTGTGGAGGAACTGGGGCAGCGCGCCGGCACGAACTATGTTGGTATCATCCCGCAGAATGCCCGCACCGGTGCACAGATCACGGTGGAAAGCCACCTTGGCCGCGGTGCACGTTGGAGTTACTGGAATCAGGACGCTTCCCCCTGCCTGCCGCTGGCCGCAATTTTGTACTGGCTGGCAGATTTTCTGGCCGGGAACGAGCGCCGTGCGTTGCAGTCTGACCCGCAGGCCGCCGCACTGGCTGCGCAGTGGCTGGCAAAGGACACCGCTGTGTTCTTCTGCTCCTCCCCTGCCCTGACGGTATCCTCTGCGACCGGTCATAGTGCCCCTGCTACACGGCGCACCCACCCCGCGCCGGTACCTGCCGCACGCAGCAAGAGCTGGCAGAGCGTTCTGGCCGCCATGGCTGCGGTGTAAGCAAGACATCGTTATTTCAGTATGGTTTACATAAAAAAGACGAGTGCATCGGCAAAACCGAGCACTCGTCTTTTTTGCAGGATAACAGTAAAAAAGCACCCCGCCAACCGTTTCCGGTCAGCGGGGTGCTTGGTGCTTAGGGTTTACGGTTCAGCTTACGCTGCACAGCACAGGGAGGAAATCACTCCTCGATGTAGCCGTACTGGAGGTACCAGTAGCCGTAGGGGCTGTGCCAGACGCCCTTCAGAGAAGAGCTCTGCAGCCAGAAGTCGTTGTAGTAAGCAACGGGGATGCAGCCCATATCCTCCATCAGGACGTCCTCAGCCTTATGCAGCTGAGCAAAGTGCTCGGCAGCATCAGCAACCTTGGAAGCCTCGATTGCAGCATCGAAGTCGGGGTTGGAGTACTTACCATCGTTGTTGCCGTTGTCGGTGCAGAACAGCTCGACCATGTTGGAAGGATCGTTGTAGTCCATGACCCAGCCGTTACGGGCAACATCGTACTCGCCTGCACGACGAGCGGGGGTGAAGGAGGACCACTCCATCTTGTTGATGGTCAGGGTGATGCCCAGATCGCCCCAAGCCTGCTGCAGGTACTCTGCCAGAGGCACATGGTAGCCGGCATCGTTGGTGCTGTACTCGATGGTGGGGTAGCCCTCGCCATTGGGGTAGCCAGCCTCTTCCAGCAGCTTCTTAGCCTCGGCCAGATTTGCCTCGTAGTCATCAGCAATGTAGGGAGAGCCGCCGTTTGCGTTGTCGTAGAAGTAACCGTTCTCGTCCACGATGCCAGGGCCGACAATGTTGGAAGCAGCAGAGTAGGTGCCCTGCATGATGGTGTTGGCAACGTAGTCACGGTCGATGGACAGAGCCAGAGCCTTGCGGACCTTGGCATCCTGGAAGGCATCGCGCTGCAGGTTCATGCTGACGTAGTAGGTGCCCAGAATGGTGTCAACATAGAAGTCGCCGCCATCCTCTGCCTTGGTCAGGCTGGGGATCTCGTCGGTGGGCACGTCCTTGATCAGGACAGCCTCACCGCTGTTGTAAGCAGCGAAGGCAGCGGAAGAGTCCTCCAGCAGCAGCAGGGTGATGGTGTCAGAGACGATCTTGGAGTTGTCCCAGCCGCCAACGTAGTTGGGGTTCTTGGTCAGCACGATGCGCTCGGACGGGGTCCAGTCGGTGATCATGTAGGGGCCGTTGGAGACGAAGGTCTCGGCGGAGGTGCACCAGCTGTCGCCGTTTGCCTCAACAGTTGCCTGCTGCACAGGGCTCATAGCTGCGAATGCGGCCATCTTGTCGAAGTAGGAGCAGGGATAAGCCAGAACGATGGTCAGGGTCTTGCCGTCGTCGCTTGCCTTGACGTTCAGAGCATCGGGGTTGGGCTCTGCAGTGGGGTTGCCGTCTGCATCGGGGAAGCCGGCAGCTTCTTCAAAGCCGTCGATCATGCCCAGGCAGGTCTCTGCGTAGGGAGCAGCGGTGTCGGGGTTGACCATACGCTTGAAGCTGTACTCGAAGTCCTTAGCGGTCAGGTCGGTGCCATCGCTCCACTTCAAACCGTCACGCATGGTGAAGGTCCAGGTCAGGCCGTCCTCGCTTTCTTCCCAGCTCTCAGCCTGGCCACCAATAACTTCGTTGTTCTCGTTGATGATCAGCAGGGGCTCGAAGATGGTGATGATGGTGTTGGCGCCATCAACAGCGCTGTTCAAAGAGGGATCCAGAGTCTCGGGGTTGGGGCCGTACTGGACGGTAAAGCCAGCGGTGTTGACACTGCCGGTAGAAGAACCAGCAGCGGAAGAAGCAGTGCCGGAGGTTGCGGTAGAACCGGACTTGCTGCCGCCACAGGCTGCCAGACCCAGAGCAGCGGCACCCACGCCTGCAACCTTGAGGAAATTACGACGAGAAATGCGTTTCATAATAATATCCTTCCCTTATATCAAATTTGAGTGTGCCAGGTTCCCCCAGCCGCCTCTATATTCGATCCGGTGCAAATGTACACCGGAGGAACACGAATGATTATAATGCGTTCTCATGCCGGTTACAAGTCCAAAACCTGGACTGTAACCATTTTGTGACAACATTTCAGCGCTAAGTTGAATTGCTTTCACCTTTTACTGGTGTGAAGTGTTCTCACTTCACGCGGTCAAGGTGATGGCATGCTGCCCAGTGGCCGGTGGAGACCTCCTTGAACTCGGGCACCTCGTTGGCGCACTGCTCGTCTGCATAGGGGCAGCGGGTGCGGAAACGGCAGCCGGACGGCGGGTTCAGGGGACTGGGCACATCGCCCTGCAGCACGATACGCTTGGACTGGCGGGCCGTAATGGGGTCTGCCACCGGAATTGCGGAGATCAGGCTGCGGGTGTAGGGGTGGATGCTGTGGGTGATCAGCTCGTAGCTGTCGGCCAGCTCCACCATCTTGCCCAGATACATCACGCCGATGCGGTTGGAGATGTGCTTCACAACGCTCAAGTCATGGGCGATGAACAGGTAGGTCAGACCCATCTCCTGCTGCAGATCCTCGAACATATTGACGACCTGAGCCTGAATGGAAACGTCCAGTGCAGAGACAGGCTCGTCACAAACGATGAACTCGGGGTTCACGGCCAGTGCACGGGCAATGCCCACGCGCTGACGCTGACCGCCGGAGAACTCGTGGCAGTAGCGGTTTGCGTGCTCGCTGTTCAGACCAACGCGCTCCAGCAGGGCGATGATCTTATCGTGGCGGTCCTTTTCGTTCTCGGCCAGATGATGGATATCAATGCCCTCACCCACGATGTCGCCAATGGTCATGCGGGGGTCCAGACTTGCGTAGGGATCCTGAAAAACGATCTGCATCCGGCGGCGATAGGGCAGCATATCCACTGCGATCTTGTTGTCCTTATCGAACAGCAGGTTGCCGTCATAGTAGATCTTACCGCCGGTGGGCTCGTACAGGCGCAGCAGGGTGCGGCCGGTGGTGGTCTTGCCACAACCGGACTCGCCTACCAGACCAAGGGTCTCGCCCTTGCGGATGGCAAAGCTTACGTCATCCACAGCCTGAACATACTTGCGGTTCTTGCCCACACCGCCGGCGGGGAAATACTGCTGCAGGTGCTGGACTTCAACCAGCGTCTTATGTTCACTCATTCTGCCTTTTCCCCTTTCTCAAATGCAACCTTCTGCTGCAGCCAGCAGTAGGTATAGTGGGTATCGCTGAGCTCGGTGCGCGGGGGCATCTTGCTCAGACAGATCTTCATGCAGTTCTTGCAACGGGGCGCAAAGGGGCAGCCTGCCGGCGGATTCAGCAGGTCCACAGGGGTACCCTCGATAGGCACAAGGCGCTCGTGCTCTGCGGTGTTCAGCTTGGGGATGGAGTTGATCAGGCCCTTGGTGTACTCGTGACCCGGCTGATAGAAGATCTCGTCGGTGGTGCCGTACTCCACGATGTGGCCGGCGTACATGACGGCAATCTTCTCGCACATGGAAGCCACAACACCCAGATCGTGAGTGATCATGATGATGCTCATGCCCAGCTTCTTGCGCAGATCCTGCATCAGCTCAAGGATCTGTGCCTGAATGGTCACATCCAGTGCGGTGGTGGGCTCATCGGCGATCAGCAGCTTAGGCTCACAGGCCAGTGCAATGGCGATCATCACGCGCTGGCGCATACCGCCGGACAGCTCGTGGGGATACTGCTTCAGGCGCTTCTCAGGCTCATTGATTCCAACCAGCTCCAGCAGCTCCTTGGCACGTGCCCATGCATCGGCCTTGTTCTTATCAGTGTGCAGGCGGATGACCTCCACGATCTGGTTGCCGATGGTGTACACCGGGTTCAGGCTGGTCATGGGGTCCTGAAAGATGATGGAGACCTCGTTGCCGCGGATCCTGCGCATCTCCTTTTCACTCATATCGTTGATGTGATGGCCGTTGAAGTCCAGTGTACCGCCGATCAGGCGGCCGGGATAGGCCGTCAGGCCCATCAGGCTGTACGCCGTGACGGATTTGCCCGAACCGGACTCGCCCACGATGCCCAGCACTTCGCCCTCTTTCAGATGGATGGACACGCCGCCCAAAGCCTTCACTTCGCCCGCGGGGGTGAAGAAGGAAAGGCGCTCGTCCTTGATGTCTACCAAATATTCACTCATGTGTGCGTCCCTTCCTTTCGTTTAGTTTTTCAGCTTCGGGTCGAATGCATCGCGCAGGCCGTCGCCGAACAGGTTGAAGCTGAGGATGACGACGGAGATGGCGATGGCCGGCGCGAACAGGCGGTACGGATAGCTCTGCAGACCGTCGATGGCCGTGCTGGCCAGGCTGCCCAGCGATGGCATGGGCGCGGAAACGCCGATGCCCAGGAACGAAAGAAAGCTCTCGGTAAAGATGGCCGAAGGGATCTGCAGTGTGGTGGTGACGATGAGCGTGCCGATGCAGTTCGTCAGAATGTGCTTTTTGATGATGCGGCCCGTGCCGGCGCCAAGAGCGCGGGCGGCGGTGACGTACTCGCTCTCCTTCAGCGTGAGCACCTGGCTGCGCACGATGCGCGCCATACCCACCCAGTACAAAAGAGCGAATACAATCAGGATACTGATGAGCGGCACGCCAATGATGTTGATCCAGCCGAAGCCCGGCTTTTCCGCCAGAGACTGCAGCGGGTATTTCAGCGTAGAGGCCAGCAGGATGATGATGAGCAGGTCCGGCACGGTGTAGATGATGTCCACGATACGCATCATGAACAGGTCTACCTTGCCGCCCAAAAAGCCGGCAACAGAGCCGTAGACCGAGCCGATGAGCAGCACCAGCACGCTGGCCAGCAGGCCAACAGACAGGGAAACACGGGTGCCCATCATAACGCGGACGGCATAGTCGCGCCCCAGGGAGTCCGTGCCCAGAATGTGGGGAAACACCTTTTCGCCCGCGGCCATGGCGGCCTGCTCCGCCTCGGAATACTGCATGGGGCCCAGGTTCTCGCTGCCGCGGATCTGAGTGGCGTAATCGTAAGGGTAAAACGCCGGCACGATAAACGCCAGGATCAGCACGATGATCAGCACCGCAAGGCTCACCATGGCGATGGGGTTTTTCCGCAGACGGCGCAGACCGTCCTTCCAGAAGCTGACGCTTTCGCGCATGACGGACAGGCTTTCCTTTTCGGAATCGCTGGCGGGCGCAAAGTCGTCGACGTTGAGCTGCATGCTCAAGATCTGTTTTTTGTTTTCCATTCCTTCGCTCTCCTCCCGCTTATTTCAGCTTGATCCGCGGATCGATGATCTTGTACACGATGTCCACGATCACGTTCATCGTGATGATGAGCGTGGCCAGGAAGATCGTGGTTCCCATGATGACCATATAATCGCGGCCGGTGATGGAGCTGACGAAGCTGTCGCCCAGGCCCGGGATCGTAAAGATCTTTTCAACGATCAGGCTGCCCGTGAGCGTATAGGCCAAAGCCGGCCCCAGATAAGTGACGACAGGCAGAATGGCATTGCGCAGCGCATGCTTAAACAGGCTCTTGCCCTGGGAAAGACCCTTGGCGCGGGCGGTGCGCATGTAATCCTGCCCCAGCACATCCAGCATGGAAGAGCGCATCAGGCGGCAGATGTACGCCGTGGGGTAGAAGCCCAGAGCGATGACCGGCATAATATAGTTTTTCCAGCCCGTAAGGCCGTAGGACGGCAGCCACCCCAGCTTCAGGCTGAATATATACAATAATATGGTACATACAACAAAGCTCGGCACCGCGATGCCGCAGGTGGCAATAACAATAATGACGTTGTCGATCCACTTGCCGCGGTTGAGCGCCGCCACACTGCCCAGCACCACGCCCACGACGACGGCAATGGCCAGCGCGATGCCGCCGATGCGCGCCGAAACCGGGAACCGGGAACCGATGATCTGGGCGACCGTGCGGCCGCGCTGCTTGATGGACGGGCCCAGCTCGCCCTGCAGCAGGTTGAGCATATAGTTCTTGTACTGCACGATCACCGGTTTATCCAGGCCGTACTTTTCCTCCATGGCCGCAAGCACCGCCGGGGACGGCGATTTTTCGGACAGGAACGGCCCGCCCGGAACCAGGAACATGAGGAAGAAGGTGAGCATCGACACGATGACCAGCGTCACCAATGCCAACGCAACGCGCTTTGCGATATATTTCGCCATTTTGCCAACTCCTTTAAAGAAATAACGTTCCGCCCGGCCCGCGCGAGAGCCGCCGGAGCAAACTGTATTTTGCGCGCGCACACCGCAAAAAACAGCTTTTTGCCGCGCCCGCAGGAGAAAAAAGAATATAAACAAAAAATGGTGTCTAAAAACAACGTTTAAACACCATCGTTTAACATTCTCTGAATCATCATTTTAACAAGTTTTCTATGGTTTGTCAATTTTACTGCATGGATTTTTGTTGCCATGCGGCGACAAATGTTGCCAACGGATACATTTTTTTGAAAAAAAGCGTTTCTCTGTCCTCAATGTGCGTAC
>OMET01000627.1_pt1 | contig 12624 bp, 15 predicted proteins | sample 1673841 | NCBI WGS metagenome assembly OMET01 (sample SAMEA103958129, study PRJEB25191) | human gut metagenome | reverse complement strand
ACAAGTGATTATGCTACAGGAGCAAATAAAATGAAAATTCTGCTTTGCGGAGACATTAATTCCGGAAAATCCACACTCATACGGCGGCTCGTTTCCGACCTGAACCGCCCGGCGCACGGATACATCACCGTACGCATGCCGGAGGATGAACGCGGCGTTTCGCACGTCTATCTTTACGATATCTCCTCCCCGCCGGAGAGAATAGAGGACGCGCAGGTCATAATGCGCATTCGCGGCGATAAGCTTGAAAAGCACCCGGAGTATATGAGCAGCATCGCCGCTCCCATATTGGAATCCATCCCCGAGGGAAGTCTTGTCGTTCTCGACGAGCTCGGAACGCTCGAGGAGCACGAGGAGCGCTTCAAGGCCGCCGTTATGAAAATACTCTCCGGGTCCTACGACGTTCTCGCCTCGGTGAAGGCGCAGAACACCGGCTTTCTGCGCGATATCCGCCGGCATCCGGACTGCGAATTATATATCATCACGCCTGAGAACCGTGACGGCTTGTATGCCCAGCTGAGAAGGGAATACAAGATATAGTGTTTCCTTTTTCTTTCAGAAAAAGTGCACAAATCGGGCGTTAAAAATATGTGAGAAAATTTACTGACATTTTCACAGAATTATGTTGACTTAAAGGTCACAGATTGATATTCTGTCATTACAGCGAAAAAATCAGGGGGCATCCATGAAAAAAATTACAGCACTGCTGCTTGCCGTGCTTTGCATGCTTTCAGTCTGCGCATGCAATAACGACGGGGATAAAACGGCAGACGTTTCAGCAAAAGACCTTATCGCGGCAACGCTAAACTCGGAAAAGCCCGAGAACGCCGACACACTGTGCGGCTCGGACGATCAGAGCTTGAAAAACAAATTTTATTACTTCTACGGCATCGAGACAAGCGCCGTGCGCGACTACGCGATAGTATACTCCTCGGCTGCGAAATCGGACGAGATAAGCGTTCTTGTCGCCGCCAAGGGCACGGATATGAAGACCCTGACCGACGCGCTGGAGGGACGGCGCGAGATGCAGCGTCAGACCTTTGAGCTGTACAGCCCCGAGAGCGTCGAGATGCTCAAGAGCGCCGTTATATTCACGCAGGGAGACTATGCGGTGATGATAGTGGCAAAGGACCCCACGGCGATAGAAGGCAGGATAAAGGAGCTTCTGAAGGACGCCAAGGCCGTCGAGAAGGAGTCCAAGGCGTATTATGACACGGCCGCCGTCGAGCCGACGCCGACCCCGAAGCCCAGCTATGACTATTCAAAGCCCGTTCCGCAGGCCGGGGCGAAGGATAATTCCTGGTTCAGGGACGCGGCCTTTGTGGGCGATTCGCGCATGGAGGGCATAATGAACTATGCCGACTTCGAGTACGCTTCGAATTTCTCACATGTCGGCCTGAACGTCGCGGACGTGTTCACAAAGCCATATATCGAGACGGAGTCCGGCTCGGTCACGGTCGCCGACGCTCTGCACAATGACCTGAAATACGGCAAGGTCTACGTCATGCTCGGCATAAACGAGCTGGGCTGGTATAACCTCGATAAATTCGTCGAATACTACGGAAACATAGTCGATCTCCTGCGCGAAACGCACCCCGAGGCCGACATATACATAATAAGCATACTGCCAGTCGGCGCAAAGGCCGCAAAGAGCTCGGACATGCTGAATAACGACAGAGTGCAGATGTTCAACGAGCGCATACAGGGCATGTGTGCCGATAAGCAGGTCTATTTCGTAAACGGCTTCGAGGCACTTGCCTCAAACGGCTCACTGCCCGACGACGCCTCCCCCGACGGCATCCATATGCAGCCGAGCTACTGCCATAAGCTGACCGACTATCTCCTGACTCACACCGTAAGTAAATAAAGCTTGAAGCGCCGTCCTCCGGACGGCGCTTCAGTATGTCAAAAAAACCTATGCTGCCGATTAAATACAACCGCGCAGCAGGGGAGCCTGAGGGGCAGCGAAGCGAGCTTTCTCATGAAGCGTAAGCTTCACAAAAAATGCGGCGTTTTGCATAAAGTAAAAAGCCGAGGGCTTTTTGCTTTATGCAGGAGGTGCAGGGGTCTGCACCTCCCGTCAGAGAATCAACTGTTCTTTTTCTTCAGGTCTTTTACGTCCCTGAGGGCGCCGGAGCCGCTTTCGGAGCACGCACCGTCATGGCATTTGCCCGCCATGGCGCACGCGCCGCAGCCGCCGCATTTTGCGCCGCAGGAGGATATGCCCGCTTTCTTGTCTTTAACTATCAGCCGGATGATGAGCGCGACAATGACGATCAGACCGGCGCTTATCAGTATTGTTCCGAGATTGGAAGCCAACCATTCAAGCATTGCTTTTTCCTCCTTTAATATTTCTCAAGTTATGCTGCTTATTATTTTGCGCCTACGGTTGCTTCCCTGGTGCTGAGGGTCTCAGCCTCCTTGTAAGGACGGAAGAGCATGTAGATGATGCCAGCCAGCAGAGCGACGGCAACGATCAGACCGATGATGTTCAGCTTGCCGGTGAAGGCGCTGCCGAACTGGTTTATCATCAGGGCGATGACGTATGCAAAGCCGCACTGATAGCCGATCGCGAACCAGGTCCAGCCGCGGTTGTTCATCTCGCGCTTTATTGCGCCGATGGCCGCAAAGCAGGGAGCGCACAGAAGGTTGAAGACGAGGAAGCTGTAAGCCGTCACGCCGGTGAAGGCCGCGGCCATTGCCTGGTAGACGGTGCCGTCGCCGCCGCCGTAGAGGATGCCGAGGGTACCGACGATGTTCTCCTTGGCGACGAGGCCGGTGATGGAGGCGACGGTTGCCTGCCAGTTGCCCCAGCCGAGGGGAGCGAAGATCCACGCTATGGCGTTGCCGATCTTTGCGAGGATGGAGGAGTCGATCTGATCCTCAGAGAGCATCTGGAAGCTGCCGTCGACCCAGCCGAAGTAGGTGGTGAACCATACGAAGATGGTCGAAAGCAGGATGATGGTTCCGGCCTTCTTGATGAAGGACCAGCCGCGCTCCCACATGGAGCGGAGGACGTTGCCCAGGGTGGGCCAGTGGTAAGCGGGCAGCTCCATAACGAAGGGAGCAGGCTCGCCGGAGAACATCTTGGTCTTCTTCAGCATGATGCCGGAGATCACGATGGCGGCCATGCCGATGAAGTAAGCGGAGGTGGACACCCACGCGCTGCCGCCGAAAATGGCGCCGGCGATCATGGCGATGAAGGGCACCTTGGCGCCGCAAGGGATGAACGTGGTGGTCATGATGGTCATGCGCCGGTCACGCTCGTTCTCGATGGTACGGGAGGCCATAACACCGGGGATACCGCAGCCGGTACCGATCAGCATGGGGATGAAGGACTTACCGGACAGGCCGAACTTACGGAAGATACGGTCCAGCACGAAGGCGATACGGGCCATGTAGCCGCAGGCCTCCAGGAACGCCAGCAGCAGGAACAGAACCAGCATCTGGGGCACGAAGCCCAGCACCGCGCCCACACCGGCCACGATACCGTCAAGGATCAGGCCGGACAGCCAGTCGGCAGCACCGGCGGACTCCAACGCGTTGCCCACTAGCACAGGAACACCGGGCACCCACACGCCGTAGTCGGCGGGGTCAGGGGCCTCAAAGCCATTTGCCTCCAGATAGGCCGCGGCGTCCACATAGGTCATCTGCACCACATCGTCCCGCTTGTCGGCATCCTGGGGCAGGGCGTCATAGTAGGCGGTCATGGTGTTGACGGCCAGGGTCTCCTCATCCTCCACATCCACGGCGGCGGTGTCGGAGGTGGGAACGAAGGACTTTATCCGGGCCAGGGCGGCGCCGGCATCGAAGTCCTCCGCCTCGGTGTCCAGCCCCAGGAAGGCGTCTACGGCCTGGGTGGCGGCGGTATATTCGTCGCTGGCCTCGGTATATGCCTTGGAGCCGATGCCGAGCAGGTGCCAGCCGTCGCCGAACAGGCCGTCGTTCGCCCAGTCGGTAGCGGCGGAGCCAACGGTGACCATGGAGATGTAGTACACCAGGAACATGACCAGAGCGAAGATGGGCAGACCCAGCCAGCGGTTGGTGACGACCCGGTCGATCTTGTCGCTGGCGGAGAGCTGACCGGCGTTTTTCTTCTTATAGCACGCCTTGATGATCTCGGCGATGTACACATAGCGCTCGTTGGTAATGATGGACTCGGCATCGTCGTCCAGCTCCTTCTCGGCGGCCTTGATGTCCTCCTCGATGTGCGCCATGACGGTCGGGTCGATCTTCAGCTGATCCAGCACCTTGTCATCGCGCTCGAAGATCTTGATGGCGTACCAGCGCTGCTGCTCCTCGGGCAGGTTATGTACGGCGGCCTCCTCGATGTGGGCGATGGCGTGCTCCACGGGGCCGGAGAAGGTGTGCATGGGAACGGTCTTGGTGGACTTGGCGGCCTGCACAGCGGCCTCGGCGGCCTCCATAATGCCCTCGCCCTTCAGGGCGGAAATCTCCACGATCTTGCAGCCCAGCTCGCGGCTCAACTCCTCCACGTTGATCTTGTCGCCGTTCTTGCGGACCACGTCCATCATGTTGATGGCGATGACAACGGGGATGCCCAGCTCGGTCAACTGGGTGGTCAGGTACAGGTTACGCTCCAGGTTCGTACCGTCGATGATGTTCAGGATGGCGTCGGGGCGCTCGGTGATGAGGTAATTACGGGCGACCACTTCCTCCAGGGTGTAGGGGGACAGGGAGTAGATGCCGGGCAGGTCCATGATGGCCACGTCATCGTGCTTCTTCAGCTTGCCCTCTTTCTTCTCCACCGTAACGCCGGGCCAGTTGCCCACGAACTGGTTGGAGCCGGTCAGCGCGTTGAACAGGGTGGTCTTGCCAGAGTTGGGGTTACCTGCCAACGCGATCTTTATCTGTTTTTCCATAGTGTCTCTCCTTCCGGTTAATCTCGTTGAACCTATATACAGATGAATTTAAATAACGGACGTATTTCCGGCACCGGAACACGGCGCCGCAGGTCATTACTCGACCTCGATCATTTCGGTGTCGGCCTTACGCAGGCTCAGCTCGTAGCCGCGGACAGTGACCTCCATGGGATCGCCCAGAGGGGCAACCTTGCGGACATAGACCTCCACGCCCTTGGTGATGCCCATATCCATGATACGGCGCTTGACAGGGCCCTCGCCGTGGAGCTTGACGACCTTGACGGTCTCGCCGATCTTGACTTCACGCAATGTTTTCATGCTTCTGCTCTCCTTCTATGTGATATTTCTGTTTCTCAAATACAATAACCGCTTGGCGCGGCTATCAGACCATGATCTTGCGGGCCATTTCCTCGCTGATGGCCACGCGGGACTCCTTGACCTTCACGATGACGTTGCCGCCCATGGCGGACACCAGCGTGACGGTGCTGCCCGGGGTGAAGCCCAGGTCCTCCAAGTGCTTTTTGACCTCCGGGCTGCCGCCCACCTTGTGGATGAGCTGCTCCGTTCCGGCGTCTGCCAGCATCAAAGGCATCATGTATATCCCTCCGTTTCACGGTTAGCTTGCGCTAACCCTGTGTCTGAAAAAAGCGGTTCTGAAAGGGCTTTCCCGGTCCATAGCGGGCCACGACGGTTAGTTCTCCTTAACCTATGGCACAGTTTAATACCTCAAACCCTCTTTGTCAATAGGGAGAACGAAATTTTTTTAGCGCACTTGTAAGTTTGTGAAAATTGTGGTATGCTGTTAAAAGTGTATTGGGGAAAGTTGGTGATACTTTTTATGCAGATACTGCGCGCCTCCGAGGATTATTTAGAGACGATGCTGATGATGCAGCAGCAGCACGGCTACATCCGTTCCATCGACGTAGCCGAGCATCTGGGCGTGACAAAACCCAGCGTGACCTACGCCACCAAACGGCTGCGGGAAAACGGCTATATCACGATGGACAAGGACGGACTCATCACCCTGACGGCCAGCGGTATGGCCATCGCCGAGCGTATGCTGGACCGGCACCACACGCTGACGAAATTCCTGATGGCGTTGGGCATCGACGCCGCTACGGCGGAGACAGATGCCTGCAAGATCGAACACGATATCAGTCAGAAGACCTTTGACGCCATCTGTGCCCACGCAAAGGCGCATTTGTGACAAAAAAGGCCACCCTATCGGGTGGTCTTTTTGTATGCCCGCCCGCAGAGGCGGGCATTTTCGCGTTTACGCTTCCAACGGCAGGCGGAGGGTAAAGGTGGTGCCCTCCCCCTCACGGCTGTCCAGCGTGACGGTGCCGTGGTGATAAGCCACGGCGTGCTTGACGATGGACAAGCCCAATCCGGTACCGCCGGAGGCCTTGGAGTGGCTCTTGTCCACGCGGTAGAAGCGCTCGAAGACGCGGCCCTGGTGCTCCGGCGGGATACCGATACCGGTATCGGCCACCGTGACCACGGCGTCGGAGCCGTCACGGCCCACGGTGACGGCGACGCTGCCGCCGTCCTTATTGTACTTGATGGCGTTGTCGCAGAGGTTGAAGACCGTCTCGGTCAACAGGCGGCGGACGCCAGGGACCGTAACGGCCTCGCCGGTGACGGTCATGGTGATCTGGCGCTGCTGCGCGGCGCTCTCCAGCGACTTGACCGTGTCGGTGCAGAGGGAGAGCAGCTCCACCGGCTCGGTGGGCAGGCTGCCGCCCTCGTCCAGCTCAGACAGGCGGAGGATGTCGTTGATCAGCGTCACCAGGCGCTGGGCCTCGCCGCGGATATGGCCCACGAAGCGGGGCACATCGTCAGGCCGGACCATGCCGTTCTCCAGCAGCTCGGCGCTGCCGATGATGCCCTGAAGCGGGGTCTTCAGCTCATGGGAGACGTTGGCGGTGAATTCGCGGCGGTTGCGCTCGGCGTAGGCCTGCTCGGTGACGTCGAAGGTCAGCAGCACCGCGCCCACCACCTCGCCGTCGGCCTGGATACGGGTCATGTCGAACTGGTACTCGCGGCCGTCGCGCTCCATACGGGTCTCGCCGTGGCCGGTGTCCATGGCATCGTGGAGGGCGTGACTGACGGCGCTGCCGCGCTCCACGGTCAGCAGAGGCTGGCCCACGCAGGCTGCATCGGTGTGGAACACGGCGCAGGCGGCAGGGTTCATGCTGAGGATGGTGCCGCCGTTATCCACCAGTACCAGGCCCTCGGTCATGCTGGCGGTGATCTGTTCAAACTCCTCGGACCGGCGGCGCAGAGAACGCAGCTGATCGTCGATCTGACGCCGCTGGTGCTCCAGTCGGCGCAGCAGGGGCGAAAGCTCCTCGTAGGCGTCGTTTTCCAGGGGGTGCTCCAGGTCCAGGGTGTTCAGGGGGCGGGTGATGCGGCGGGACACGCGGCCGGCCAGAATGCCGGAGAGGATCAGGGCCACGGCGATGACCGCCAGGATGGCGGGGAGCATACTCAGAAGCAGCACGCCCATGGTGACGCGGCTGGCGGACAGGCGCAGGACCGTGCCGTCCGGCAGCCGGCGGGCGTAGTAGAGGGTCTTTTCCAGCAGGGTGGCGCTGTAACGGCTGGACTCACCGGTGCCGTTGGTCAGGGCCTGACGGACCTCCTCGCGCTGGGCGTGGTTCTCCATAGCCGCAGCGTCAGCCTTCGTATCATAGAGCACCGTGCCGTCGGCGCGAAGCCAGGTGATGCGGTAATTGTCGGAGTGCAGCTTGGACAGATAGGCCTCGCCGTCGCCGGACTCCATGGCCGCAGCGGCGATGGACAGCTCATCCCGGAGCTGCTGCTCCTGGACATGGCCGAAATAGGTGTACAGTGCGCCCATGATAATGACCAGACTGGCCAGCAGCACCGCAAGCCCCACCGCCACGGTGGAGCGAAATATCTTTTTTGTCATATGGTCTCCTCCCAACGGTAGCCCACGCCGCGGACCGTGGTGATGTGTGCGCCGGCCTTGCCCAGCTTCTGGCGCAGGGTACGGATGTGCATATCCACGGTACGGCTCTCGCCGCAGTAATCCATGCCCCAGACCAGCTCCATCAGTCGGTCGCGGGTGTAGGCCGTGCCGGGGTGGCTGAGGAACAGGCGCAGCAGCTCGTATTCCTTGTAGGTCAGGTCGACGCGTTCGCCGCCGGACAGGACGGTGTGGGCACGGGTATCCAGCGACACCTCGCCGCTGCGGAGGATGGAGCTGTCCCCCTCCGGCTGGCAGCGGCGCAGCACCGCCTTGACCCGGGAGACCAGCTCGATGACGCTGAAGGGCTTGGTCAGATAGTCATCCGCGCCGCCGTCCAGCGCCCGGACGCGGTCATACTCCGCACCCTTGGCGGTGGCCATAATGACCGGAATGCGGCGCAGGGACGTGGAGGCGCGCATACGACCCAGCAGCTCCGTGCCGTCGATGCCGGGGAGCATCACGTCCAGCACCACCAGATCGGGCTTTTCGCTTTGCAGGGCCTGCCAGAAGGCGGCGCCGTCGGTAAAGCCCTCGGCCTCCAGCCCGGCGGATCGCAGGGCATACAGCTCGATATCGCGGATGCTGGCGTCATCCTCTACACACCAGATCATGTGGGGTCCCTCCTTTTGGCTCAAGTGGCCTCGGTCTTATGCACGCCGGTGACGGAAAACATCACCCACTCGGCGATGTTGGTGGCGTGGTCGCCGATACGTTCATAATACTTGGCGATCATCAGTAAGTCAAGTGTGGCTTCACCGTCATCCACGTCCTTGGCGATACGGTCGATGAGATGGGCCTTGATCCGGTCGAAATAACCGTCCACCTCATCGTCGGCGGCGATGACCTGCTGGGCCAGGTCCACATCCTGCCGGACATAGGCGTCCACGCTCTCGCTGACCATGCGGATGGTGGCCCGGGCCATATCCCGCAGGGCGTCGCCGGCGCTGAGAGGCCGGCCGGCGCGGCAGAGCAGGATCTCGGCAATATCGTCGGCCTGGTCGCCGATACGCTCCATGTCCGTGATCATCTTCAGGGCAGCGGAGATCTGCCGCAGGTCGCCGGCCACAGGCTGCTGCTGAAGCAGGAGCCGCAGGCAGAGGTTCTCGATGTCGCGCTCCTTGCGGTCGATCTCGTGGTCCAGGGGCGCGACCTTCTCCGCCAGGGCGGTATCGCGGTTGGTGAGGGCCTGAGAGGACAGAGCGATGACCTGCTCGCACAGGGCACCCATCTCGATGAGCTCGCGGTGGAGCTGGGCCAGCTGTTTATCGAATTGACTACGCATTATCCAAACCTCCCGGTGATGTAATCCTCGGTACGCTTTTCGCTGGGCGTGGAGAACATGGTCTCCGTGTCGCCGTACTCCACCAGCTCGCCCAGCAGGAAGAAGGCGGTGCGGTCCGAGATACGCAGGGCCTGCTGCATATTGTGGGTGACGATGACGATGGTGTAATGCTGCTTCAGCTCAACCGCCAGCTCCTCGATACGGGAGGTGGAGATGGGGTCCAGGGCCGAGGTTGGCTCATCCATCAGCAGCACGGTGGGCTCCACCGCCAGGGCACGGGCGATGCACAGGCGCTGCTGCTGGCCGCCGGAGAGGCCCAGGGCATTCTTTTTCAGGCGGTCCTTCACCTCGTCCCAGATGGCGGCACGCCGCAGGGACTGCTCCACCAGCTCGTCCAGCTGGGCGCGGTTCCGGACGCCGTGGGTACGGGGGCCGTAGGCCACGTTGTCGTAGATGCTCATGGGGAAGGGATTTGGCTTTTGGAACACCATGCCCACCTCACGGCGCAGCTGGCTGACGTCCACGCCGGGGGCGTAAATATCCTGTCCCTTGTAGAGCACCTGGCCCTCCACCTTTACGCCGGGGATCAGGTCGTTCATACGGTCCAGCGTTTTAAGAAATGTGGACTTGCCGCAGCCGGAGGGGCCGATAAGGGCAGTAATGCTGTGCTCCGGCACGGATATGGTGACGTGGTGCAGCGCCTGGGTGGGACCGTACCACAGGTTCAGATCGTTTACGGTGATGATATCGCTCATAGGCTCCTCCGTTTCTTGAAGTAACGCCCGGTCAGCATAGCCGCCAGGTTGATGAGCAGGGCCAGCGCCATGAGGATGGCGGCGATGGCGAAGGCCACATCGAACTCGCCCTGCTCCTTGGCATAGACATACAGGGCCACGGACAGTGTGGCGCCGGAGCCCTCCAGCGTAGCACGCAGGCTGTTGTACAGCGTGTGGGCAAAGCCCGCGGTGTACAGCAGGGCCGCCGTCTCGCCCAGGATACGGCCCACGGCCAGAATGCAGCCGGTGAGCACGCCGTCCACACAGCCGGGCAGCACCACCGTGCGGATGGTGCGCCACTTGCCGGCGCCCAGACCGAAGGCACCCTCGCGGTAGGACTGGGGCACGGTCTTGAGGCTCTCCTGTGTAGTACGCATGATGGTGGGCAGGTTCATGATGACCAGGGTCATGGCGCCGGCGAGAAGAGATTTCTTCATCCCCAGGAACTGGCAGAAGAACATCTGGCCCACCAGGCCGTAGATAATAGAGGGGATACCGGACAGTGTCTCGGCGGCGTACTCGATAACGGCCACTACCCTCTTGTTGGCGGCATACTCCGTCAGGTACACGGCGGCGCAGACGCCCAGGGGCAGCACCACCAGCAGCGTGGTCAGCACCGTGCAGACGGTGGTGATGATATCCGGCAGGATACCGATGGAGCCGTCCAGATAGCTGGGCTTGGTGCTCAGCAGCTGCCAGCTCAGGTTGGGCACGCCCTTGACGAGCACATAGACGATGAGAAACACCGCCAGCGCGCAGGTAACGGCGGCGCAGAGGAGCATCAGGCCCCGCATGGTCCCGCCCCAGATACGGCGGCGGGCAGAGAATTGATGTTTGTCCATGGTCACTTCTCCTTACTTCGCTTGAGGAAGAAATTGAGCGCGGCGTTGATGAGCATGATAAACAGGAACAGCACCAGCGCGATGGAAAACAGCGCCTGACGCTGCAGACCTGCCGCCGCGTAGCCCATCTCGCTGGCCACGGCGGTGGTCAGGAACCGCACGCTCTGGAAAAGAGAGGGCATATTGGGCACGTTGCCGGAGACCATCATCACGGCCATGGCCTCGCCGATGGCGCGGCCTACGCCCAGCACCACCGCGGCGGCGATGCCGCTGCGGGCGGCGGGGACAGACACCTTGAACCAGGTCTCCGTGGCGGTGGCACCCAGTGCCAGAGAGGCGTCCTCGTACTCACGGGGCACCGCCTCCAGGGCCGTCATGGCCACATTGATAATGGAGGGCAGGATCATGATCGCCAGCACGATGATGGCCGCCAGCAGGCCGGAGCCGTCGGGAATATGGAAGACCTGACGGATGCCCGGCACCAGCACCAGCATACCCACCAGGCCGTAGACCACGGAGGGGATGCCCGCCAGCAGGCTCACCGCGGCGGAGACGGCGGTCTTCAGCTTCGGCGGGGCCATTTTGGCCAGGAACACGGCGGTCATATAGCCCACGGGCACGCCCAGCAGGATCGCGCCCGCAGTACCGTAAATACTGGTAAGGATAAAGGGCAGGATGCCGAACTGAGGCTCCGCCGCGTTGGAATTCCACACGGGGCCAAAGAGGAACTTCACAAGGCCGATCTCACGGATAGCGGGGATGCCGGAGACGACAAGGTAGACGGAGATCAGCAGCACGCAGCCCACCGTCACCAGACCCATCAGCAGAAAGAAGCCATGGATGGCGTTCTCCATAAATCGTTTTGCTTTCATATATGCACCTCAGCAGATACGGGGCAAGGCGGCACCCCGCGCGGGGATGTCGCCTGTGTCCGTGCCTTACTTGTTAACCTGCGACTGCCACAGCGCCGGCCTTGGCGATGATGGAAGCTGCGTCGGAGGAAGTGGCGTAGTCAAAGAACGCCTGGGCCGCGGGAGAGAGGGCCTTGCCGTCCACAGTCACCAGCACGAAGGGACGCTGGACCTTGTAGCTGCCGTCCTTGACGGTGGCTTCGCTGGGGGTGACGCCATCCACGTTCAGGGCCTTGACGGTGTCCTTGATGGAGGCCAGAGAGGCGTAGCCGATGGCATCGGGGTTCTGACTGACGGCGGTGATTACATCACCGGTGGAGGTCAGCTCCTGACGATACCGGCACTTGTCCTTGGTGCCGGTGATGGACTCGAAGCCGTCGCGGGTACCGCTGGCAGCCTCGCGGCCGATGAGGACCACCTCGGCGTCATTGCCGCCCACGTCCTTCCAGTTGGTGATCTCGCCGGTGTACAGCTTGGCGATCTGCTCAACGGACAGGTCGCTGACGGGGTTGTCGGGGTGAACGATGATGGCGATGCCGTCATAGGCCAGCACAGTCTCCTTCAGGCCGGCGGACTTCTCCTCATCCTTCAGCGCACGGGAGGACAGGCCGATGTCGCAGGTGCCCTCCTGCACGGCGGTGATGCCGGAGCCGGAGCCGGTGGGGTTGTAGGTAAAGGTGATGCCGCTGTTGTCGTTCTGGAACTGCTCGCCGAGCGCGCCGATGACCTTTTCCATCGAGGTCGAGCCGTCGGTCGCGACGCTGCCGGAGGTCTGCCTGGCGCAGCCGGCAAAAACGGCGGCTGCCAGCAGCATAACAAGTGCAAGGCTGATAACTTTTTTCATTTGAAAGAACTCCTTTTCATTTCAGTATGATTTCATTGGATCTCGATCACGCCTTTAGAATACCTGCAGGGTGTAAAATGGAAAAGTGCGC
>OMET01000623.1_pt1 | contig 12644 bp, 10 predicted proteins | sample 1673841 | NCBI WGS metagenome assembly OMET01 (sample SAMEA103958129, study PRJEB25191) | human gut metagenome | reverse complement strand
CGGATTGTTATGAGAAAAACATTGTGTCTCTTGGCGGTTTTGGCGTTGGTTCCTATGGTTCATGCTTCTTCGTTTTCCATTGACCTGTCCCCGACGGGTTCTGGGACTACAGGTGTTTCTTCTTCCGGGATCACTCCTCAAAACGTCTTCGGTTATAATGTCGGGGAATGGCACGGGACTTGGGAAAGCAATAGTTTAAGTGGTCAGGTAGGGTTTGACGAAGGAGTCCTCAGGTTGCAAATCGGAGCCGTGGCCTCCAATAATGCCGGAGGAAATTTTGCCGGACTCAAATTTGACATGCCGTCTGGGGCGGCTTCCGCCTCCCTGCAGTTTGATATTGCCAAAACTTCTTCTTGGGGTGGTTCCCTTGGGAATTTTGAATGCAAATATATTTGCAATGTTTATGGTTTCTCGGATGATGGAGAATCTACGGTCATAGGAACGTGGACATTGGAAAACGCCAAGACGAACCTGACGAACACTCCCTCTTCCTTTTCCTTTAGCTTGGATTTGAGCGGAATGGATGAATATGCGTCTTATGGATTGATATTCAACTCTATGGAAACGTCAACATTGGGAGCTGGCGCTGGAATGGCCGCTGATATTACCAATATACGCCTTTTGGGAGAAGTTGTTCCGGAACCGGCTACGGCCTCTCTGGGACTTCTTGGCCTGGGCGCCCTTCTTCTGCGCCGCCGCAGAAACTGATGACGGTCATACAGGTGATTGACCGGACAGGCTGTGTCCAAGCCGGTTTTGTGCGAAGAGGGGATGGTTCATCCCCTCTTTTTTATCCGTTTTCCACGCAGTTTTTTCTGGTTTGATGGACAGGGACGGATAAAATGGCGGACGGTATTTATGGTTAAGGTGTTTTTCAAGAGGGCAGCCCATTTGCTGACAGCGTTTTTTGCGGGAGGCGTCTGTGTCCTGCAGGCGGCGGAGACGTCCGGCTTCGGCATAGACCTGGGTAATGGTTCCGGAACGGCGCAGGAGGGATGGACCAATGTAACCATGCCAGCAACGGCATCGGGAGGCGCCAATACATTTGTTGCCGTTCCGTTAATCAGGAATGGTGCGGCTTCTTCTTCGTCGTCCGTGGCAGTGGGAAGCCTGTTCGGAAGGCTGGTTTCCCTGACCGTCTCCGCCAGATGCAGTTCTGGAGGTTCTTATACGCTGGCGGAACCCAATACCCGGTATACCTGGTATGAAGGGGGGAAGCACAGGCACAACGGTACGAACGCTGACGCGCCTTCCTCTTTTGAATTCCCCAATGGCTGCGAAGCTTTCAATACCAGCATGCGTCTGAGCGCCAACGGGATGCCGTCCGCCTCCGCCGCGGCCAGGCTTTCCTTCTCCGGATTCCAGGCGGGCAAGGAATATACGGTATCTTTCTTTTGCGGGCACAATGCGCCTGCTTATGAATCCATGACGCTGGTCAGCGGAACTCTGGTGGATGTGCGGGGGCTTCAAAGTTCCATGGGGAGCCTTTCCGGGAATCAATTTTCCGGTCTTTCCAATTCATCGGAACAGGACGCTTATCTGGCTGTGGAGTGGAGGGCCTGTGCGGATGAACAGGGCAGGCTGGTGTTTGATGTGACCAAGGAGGCGGACAGCAGCGCTTCCGGCCGCATGGAACTGAATGCCGTTACCGTCAGTACGGACGATTCCCCGGCTCCGGAAGTTCCGGATCCCCGGCCTGTCAGCGTCTTGCACAATAAGGCGCTCATTTTTCTTCCTTCTTCTCTTGCGCTCCCCGTTCCTTCTTCCACATGGGCGGCTGAAGGCCAGTTAACCTGTGAATTCTGGGTCAGGCCCAATGATGATGCCGTCACGGGAAAAATCATTTCTTTGGGAAATGCGTCTGTTTCCCTGGAACACGGTTGTCTGGCTCTGTCTGCTCCGGATGGGGATTCCGTCGCTTCCGTGAAAGCTGCCGGGAAGGAATTGGCTGCGGGGGAATGGCACCATGTAGCCGTCTCCGTCGGGGAGGAGGTTATCAGTCTGTATGTGGACGGAGGCCTGGCCGTTTCCTCGCCGCGGTCGCCTTACCTGCAGGCCATGAAATCAGGCTGGAAAGGGATTGTGCTGGAGGCGGGGTTCAAGGGTGCTCTGGATGAACTGCGTTTCTGGAATGCGGCTCTGGGCGGGGAGGAAGACGACTTTTTCTTGAACGGACCGTTGCCCCTGTCCCATCCCAGGTATGGGAGGCTGGTGGGCTGCTGGCGTCTGGATGGGGATTTCCGTGATGCCAAGTGGACGGAATTTGCGGAAAAGACAGGGAGCGCCTTTGTGCGCCCTTACCAGGCGGTTGCCCCTGAAGGGACTGAATTTTCCATTGTCACGGATAATGAAACGTTCCGTTACATGCTGGTGACGGCGTATGTGAGGAATGTGCATGTTATTTATGACTGGCCGGCGCGCGCCCATCTCATCAATAATTCCGATTTGATCTACATCAATTCCGTTACGCCGGCCGCGGACGGTTCTCTCAATTTTCAATATCCGGACAATGACGTGACGGAAAGCTCCGGTGTGGTTCTGCTGCCGTCTGACGGGGAATGTTCCAATGTCCTGGACTTCTCCGGGGAAGGGGCTTACATGAACGTGGGCGGAGGTTTGCTGGGCGGCGGCAGTTCCGGAGCGTTTACCGTGGAAGTCCGCATGGCTTTGGACGGAGACGGACAGGAGGCGGTGCTGTTTGAAAATGATAACGTTTCCATGAGGCTGGAATGGAAGGAAGACCATTACAGGGTCCGTACCCAGGCAGGCCCGGATAAAGCCTGGGAGGCGGATTTGCCGCCTGTGGAAGCCGGCAGGTATTTCTGGCTGGCCTTCGTCAGGAATTCTTCTGCGGATACGGCGTCCTTTTATGTGGACGGGGAGGCCGTAAGCACGGCCGCCGCGGATGCGGGGGAAACGGAGGGAACTGCCAATGCCGTCATAGGAAGGAATTTGGATGGCAGAATTGATGAAATGCGCGTGTGGCATGAGGCCCGTGCGGCGGCCCGCCTGGGGGCGGCTGTCCAGCACAGCTGGGGAGACAGGCTGTTGGTGGGCCGCTGGGGGACAAGTGACCAATTTGGCCATGATACAGCTTCCTGGGTGGAACATGTCCGTATCCTCCGCAGGCTGACTGAAGGCGTTTCCGGAATGCGGATACGGCTGGGTGTCTCCGGCGGGAACTGGTCCGCCATGCTGTCTGATGCAAATGCCCGTGAGGCTTTTGCCGAAAATGTGGCGGAAGTGGTACGCAAGCATCAATTGGACGGACTGGATCTGGACTTCGAATGGATTGACCAGAACGATACGGCCGCCTGGAATAATTACGGAGAATTGGCCAAGGCTATCCGGGCGGCTTCCCCGGATATGTTTTTTACCATTTCCCTGCATACCTACTATTACAAATTCCCGGCGGCCTGCATGCGTTATGTGGATTATTTCACGTTCCAGAATTATGGCCCCCAGATTGATGTAAACGGATATAGCAGCATGGTTTCCGCATGCGGAACATACCGTTCATGGGGCTATCCGGACTCCAAGATCATGCTCAGTGCTCCGTTCCAGGGGACTCCGGGCGCGGGGCAGGGCGCCGATATTCGGGCTTACCGGGACATTGTCTCAGCCTGCGCCGGAGTTCGGGAGGATCCTTCTCTGGATTCCGCCAGCTTCAATTATGGCGGAGGCAAGGTTAAGACGCTGCACTTCAATGGTGTGGATACGGTCAGGAAAAAGGCCCGCTACATCAGTGAACAGAAAGTGGCTGGGTTCATGTACTGGGATTTGGGAATGGATGTGGCGGATTCCTCTGGGAAGAACAACTACTTTGACGAATGTTGCCTGCTTCGGGCCGCCAACCGTTATGTTTCCTCCACCGCTTATCCGGATACTCCGGCCCCCTTTGCCCTTTCTTCTGCGGGGGAAACCGTCCCGGCCGGGGGCGGTGCCGTGGCGGTGGAAGTGCAGTCGGAAGAGAAGGCTCTGGGCTGGGTGGTCGCAGATTGTCCGGACTGGATTTCCGCCTCCGCCGTTTCGGGAATCGGCCGGACTACAGTCATTTTGACGGCGGAGGAAAACAAATCCGCTGACGGACGGTCCGGAACGGTAAGCTTCCGTTCTTCCGACAAACAGGAATGCTTTGTCATCATAACGCAGGATGGCGCCGAATTGACGGGCTACGACAAGTGGGTGCAGGACTCCTTCCCTCCGGATGCTGCCGCGGATCGGACGGCTGCGGATGCCGTTCCTGCCGGGGACGGTATCCCCAACCTGATGAAATACGCCACAGGACAGGATCCGTTGAAACCCTGCGGGAGCGTTACGAAAGTAACGCTGGAAGAGGGGGAGGACGGATGCTTGCATCTGGTGCTGCGCTGGCCTGTAAATCCGCAGGCAACGGATGTGAAGCATGAAGTGGAAGCCTCCACGGACCTGGTCGACTGGATTTCCCTGGGAGAAGTGGAAACCTCCGGAAAGACGGCTGCCGAATTTTGGGATGCGGAACCCGTACGGGAAAGCGGGATGGAACGCCGGTTTTTGCGGTTGAAAGTGACTCGGGAATAACTTAGGTACGTCCTTTCTGAAAAAAATTCCGTTCCTGCTTCCGTTTTTTGAGAAATCTATACGGTTCGGCGGGGCATGCCCGGCTGGGGAGCGCCGCGTGCCCGTACCGCAACCGGACGGGCGGCTGTTTGTACAAGATACTCGAATTACAAAAGCATTGCTTCCCTTGAAACAGGCAGGGGCGCTTTAAAAAATCGCGTCCGCTTCGCACGCATTATTTTCTGCCGTCTGCAGAAACCTGCGCTAAAATTTGTGTTCCACCGCCATTCCGTGGCATTTCCGGAACGGGAAAGGCGCCTATTTCTTCTTCGTGTTGAGTTTTTCCCTTACCCGTTCCACATTGGCAAGAGCGTCTTCATTCCCCAGCTCCGCCGCCCGTTCATACCACTTTTGGGCTTCGGCCAGGTTCTTGGCTACGCCAGTTCCGCGTTCATACATGGAACCCAGGTTGTTCATGCACTTGGCGTCGTCCTGTTCCGCCCCCTTGATGTAAAACTGATAGGCCAGGGCCATATCCTGCGGGGTGCCGAGGCCTTCTTCATGCAAGTAGCCGAGCAGGAAATGCATGCCGGGCACCGCATGCGTCTGGTTCTCTTCCAGATCGGTCAGAATATTCAGCGCCATTTTCGGGTCCGGCTCCAGATCCTCCCCCTTGATGAGCAGGCGCGCCTTCTCCACCAGAGCTTCCGGATCCCTGGTTTCCGCAGCTTTCAGTACATAATCCTTGTACAGTTCCCTGTTCGGCTGCACGCCGATGCCCTGCTCGTAATAGCGGGCCAGCCTCTTGAAACCGCGTACGTCCTCCTTTTTCACCAGGGCGGTGGCTGCCGTCATGGCAGAGGCCAGAAGCTGCTGCCGTTCCGCAGGCTCCTGCACATTTCCTGCCACGGTTTCATAATAATTGGCCAGCTCGTCCAGTGCCGTCAGGCTGCCGAGTTCCACAGCCTGTTCCCAGAACTTCACGGCTTCCGGATTGATGGTTTTCGGGGCCGGGGCCTGGCGTTCCCTGCCGGACGGGGTCATCCAGGGAGGAACGGTTCCGGCATCCGCCGGAATATCTTCCCCCTTACCCTTCTGTTCCGGTTTCCGGAGCCACGGCGGAGTGTTGGCGTCCTCTCCGTTCAGGGTCAGCTTGACCTGCTGGCAGGCGGAAGTGGATCCGTTGTCCAGGGCCGCTGTTTCCCCCGTATTCTGGGGATAGGCCGCCTGGTTGGCCAGGAAAAGCAGGGAGGGGATATGTCCCCGTGCCGCCAGACCGTGCATCATGGCGCTGTAAGGCTGCAGGTTCTCATTGTTGGAACTCCACATGTCCGCCGCATCCACATGGCCTTTCAAGGCTCCCCGGAACATCCAGGAATCCCCCTCGGCCATGCGTTTTTCCAGGCCGAATTCATAAATGAGGGCGCGGCCGAGCACGTACATGCCGCAGGGATCTCCCTGTCCGGCGGAAAGCCGGGCCCAGGCCAGGGCTTCCGGGTAGCCGGTTTCTTCGCTCCTGTAACTGAATAACATCAGGTATGCCAGATCCGCCTGGCTGCGGGCGTTCCCCCCCTGAGCTTTTTTACGGAGGGTGGCGGTCAGCTGTTCCCATTGTTCTGGCGTGACGTATTCGGAAATTCCTTTCAGCGTGATGAAATCTCCTGCGGCGGCTTTTGCCAGGCAATCGTTCAGCAGCGTTCTGGCAGGTTCTGCGGACGGTTTGTCCATTAAGTCCGGGTTTTCCATTTGGGCCAGGCGCAGCCTGGCCAGGGGATGGCCTTCCTCCGCCGCCTGCCTGTACCATACGCGCATATTTTCCCGCGCTTCATGGGCCTTTCCTACGGAATCCAGTGTATTGGCCAGTTCCTCCTTCCACAGCTCGCCCAACTGTACGCTGGAATCTGCGTCCCCAAGCTGAGAGGCCAGCTCAAGCTCCTTATGTGTCTTGGCGTAGGGGGGAAGCTGGTTGAGTTTTTTCTGGGGGAAGGAAAGAGGTTCCTTCAGGTATGGCATGCCCCGTTCGTCATGAAGGGACAGCAGATCAAGGGCCGCCTTGCGCAGCTCCTGTTCCTGCGGGGGCTGCGCTTCGGAAATTAACTGGGCGTACCAGGCACAGGCGTTATTGCTGCCCAGTTTCCTGGCCTGCTCGAACAAAGGCTGGAGGAGGGAGCTTTTCCCTCCCCCTGTTTTTTCCTTCATGCCGGCGGAGAGGTCCGCCAGCAGAGTTTCCAGATCCCCTCTGGAGCGCAGTTCCGCCAAAAGCTTTCCGGCCTGTGCCGGTGCGGCCCCCTTCGTCAATTCCGCCAGAAGCCGCATGGCCCCCGCGTGTCCCTTTTCCGCAGCCCGGGAAAGGGATTGAATGGCCGTATCCCTCCATCCACTGCCGTCCTTGCCGTCCAGGGCAAGGGCCAGTTCCCCTATCCGCGCCAGAAGAACCGGTTTGGCGTTTTTCCGGTATTGCTTCAGGGTCTCGATAACGTTGGCGGGATTTTCCTTCAGCCAATCCACTTTGATGAAAGCGAGCTGGGACAGCGCATCCTGGTCGCCGGAAGCTGCCTTCTTTTCCAGGGGGGCCAGGTAGCGTCTCAACTCGGCTTCCGGAAGATCCGTGACGGTGTACAGGGCCGTAACGGCATCCATGTCTCCCTTTTCCGCAAGCTTGCGGCAGGCAGCCAGCCATTCCGCATGTTTCGGTTGCATGGGTTGCACCTTGAAAATCCCGAAAATCCCGTAAGGATCCGTCATCATGAGCTTGGGTGCCGGATGGCCGGATGCCGTGGCCGCATCACGGAAAAAATGCTGCATATGTTCCAGGCAGGCCAGCGGCAGGTCTCCACGGTTCAGGTAATAAAGCCCCATCCAGTATTCCCCGGCCAGCATATTGGCCCGGAAGTCTCCAGCCGCGGCTTTGTCCAGCACTTCCCCGTACGTCCAGCCGCCGTCCATAGGCAGTTGGGAGAGGTTCTGGACCGGAGCGTATTTCACCTGCCCGGGAGGATTTGCCGCTGCGTCGGACGAAATGTCCTGGCCATAAGCCGGAACGGAAAAAATAAAGGGAATAAGCAAAAGACGGGCTCGCATGGGTCAACTCTTTTCTAGCAGGAAAAACCTCTGCCCTACAAGCGTTTTTCACGTGTCTGAATGTTTAATTATTGGTCATGTCACGTTCTTTTTTTAAAGAAAAAAAATGGAGTGGGACCGGGTGGTTCCGAAGACGCGTGCGGAAGCCCGCAAGGCGGAGGAAAATGGCCTCCTGGGAGACGGGATGAATGAAGTGGGCAAGGGATTGGGGATTCCAACCCCGCCGTATTTCTTCATTCCATCAGGTTCGGATTCTTTTGATGAATATCCCCGGAAGATTACCTTTTAGTAAATTCCCTTCAACTTTTCCGGATGATCGCTCAACTGGGAGCGCAGCCGGTTTCTGTCCAGCTTTCCCATGACCGTGAGGGGGATGGGCGTTTCCATGACGGCGCGGATGCGCTGGGGGCCTGGGGCCGACGCATTCCACTCGCAGCAGGCCTGCTCCAGAGGGGCGGCGGAAGGGCCGCAGGCGACCAGCTCCATTCCGGCGCGCGGATGTGGAACTGCCTCCACGACAGCCTCCGGGACGCTGCGGCGCAAAACGTCCTGAACGGCATCCGGATCCACCAGTTCCCCCAGGACTTTGACAAGTCTGTCCGCCCGGCGCAGAAAGGTCAGCAAACGCCCTTCCAGGCGCACCAGGTCGCGGGTGCTCCACCACTCCTGCGGAGCGACTCTTTCCAGAAGGAACCCTCCATGAGCCTGCGTCAGCAGGCGGCCGAACAATTTGCCTTTCCCCTGGAAGCGCAGGAGGCCGCCTTTGTCCGTCTGAGCTTCCCAATGGGGCAGAAGGGAAAGGCGGTCCGTATGGAAGGAATCTCCGGGAAGGGCCGTGGCTAATTGGGAGCCGGCTTCCGTCATGCCGTAGCTCTGCACTACGGGCCAGCCAAGGGTGCGTGCTTTCCGTCCCGTCTCCGTGTCCAGCGCGCCGCCGCCTACGATAATGCACCCGGCGGTGGAAGGCGCGCGGAGGCCGAGGCTGACCAGATCCACTACCTGCGTGGGGACCAGGGAGGACCATCTGGCTCCGGAACTTTTCATCAGGTCGGCATAAGCCTGCGGGCACCACTTTCCGCGGAGCGTATGGACGGCGGTTCCGGCCAGGGCCGCGCGCAGGTAAATCATGGCGCCCCCCACATGCCATACAGGCAGCGGGCAGCACCAGTCCCCGCTTTCCGCATGTAAATGTTCCAATGCCCCACGCGCGCATATGTCCAGGGCGCGGCGGGTAAACAAAATGGCTTTGGGCGGAGAACCGGAAGAGCCGGAGGTGGCGAAGGCTGTGATTCCGTCCATGCCCCGGAGGGAAAGAAAGGCGGCGGCCTCTTCCGCCCAGCCCCTCAAATGGGGCGGGGCCATCACGCAGGGGCCGTTGCCACGGTCCCAAGGCAGGGGTGTTCCGGTGGCGGGCATGGCGGCGGCAGTTTACCGGAGGGCTTTTCTGCGCAGGGTGTGCCAGCGTTCCTCCATGCGGGGCTTCAAATGATGCTCAATCCATGCATAGGCTGCTTCCAGGCCGCCCGCTTTGAAAGTGCGGCCTATCTCCGCTTCCACGCCTGTGGCGTTGCCGGTGCGGCGTAGAAAATCATTGCTGGTGAATTCTACGAAAAGCTTGCCGTTGATCGCTCCTTCCTCCGCCAGAATCCATTCCCTGACGTACAACGCCAAAATGGCGTCCCCTACCCATGCCTCTGCGCGGAGGCGTTCTTCTGTAGCCTTGTCCATATGATGGTTCATGAAAATCTGGCAATGGCGGTTTTCCTTCCCAGAGGATCCCTGATGGGAGGCGGAGGCACGCCGGGGGCCTTGTCTCCGGAGGGGGAAACCGGTTGGCGGTTTTCCCGCGGGAGCTCCGGCAGGTTGTCCGCGGGGGAGGCGGGAGCTCCCGGCATTGGCGGATTTTCCTTGTTGCCCTGTGGCGCAGGCGTGGCTCCCGGAACCAGGGGCACGTCCAGCACTCTGTCCTGGGCCGCGCGGCGGTTGGCGGCGTCCTTGGCTTCCAGAGACTTGCGGAGTACCGTTTCCGATTCCGAATTCCAGTACCCGGAATCCAGTTCAATATAAATATTGGAGTAAGGCAGGGATGTCTTGGTTTTAATGACCAGAACGTTGAATTGCCTGGCCGCGTCTTCGATCAGGGAATTGATCGTACGGCTCATCAGTTCAAAATGCTGGCGCCCAGGAAGCATTTTATTGATATTGTTGCGGTAGCGCTTAATGCCGGGAGCATAGTCCTCCGTAACGCTGCGCAGCTCCGAGCTGATCATGATGCGGGGCACCACGTGGGCTTCCTCTTCCAGCATATTCAGCACATCCAGGAGTACTTCGTCCGACGTCTTGTCGGAAACCATGGTTCTGATGCCGGTTCCCGTGTAGGCGGGAAAGGAGGATTCCGCGATGACAATCCAGTTCCTGGCCCCCACGATTGCCAGGTTTTTATATAACTGCTCCTTCCATTCCCGCTCTGCCGGGTTGGCGTCCTGGCAGCCGCTGAGCAGGCTGATGATGCATATGGGCAGGATGAGTCGGGTCATGGGTGGGACCCCGCCTTGCGGGGCTGGAAAATGGGCTAGAATTTATGGGACCGGGGTTCGCGGCAGGCACTGGGGCAGCGGCCTTGTTCCGTAGCGAACGGCGCTCCCTGGGTGGGAGCCGCCTCCGTAAAGGCGACGCCCGGCAGTTCAGTAGGTACGCCTTGAACAGGGAAATCCTTTCGCAGAGGGAAATAAGGATAACCTTCCCACATCAAAATGCGGCGTAAATCAGGATGACCTGAGAACTTGATGCCCATCAGGTCCCATGCTTCACGTTCGTGCCAGTTGGCGGACTGGAAAATTTCCGTGACGCTGGGCACTTCTTCGCCATCGTCCACCTTCGTCTTGAGGCTCAGGTTCGCTCCCGTTTCCGACTGTGTCAGCGTGTAGTTGACTTCAAAGCGGGGGCTTTCCCCCATATTGTCCACGGAAGAAAGGTTAACCAGCATATCAAACCCGGCGGAATCCCGTAGCCAGCGGACAACATCCGCCACGGCTTGGCGCGCGACGGTCAGCGTAATATCTCCGCGGAATTCGTAGCGGTCCGTGATGATGTCTTTCCCAAAGCGGTTTTGGGCGTTGTCTGCGGCGGTTTTAATCTGTGATTCTAGAGAAAGCATGGAGAAAAAATGGTAAAAGTGAACGGAAGAAACGTTTGAAAAAACTTATTCAAGGGGCATTTCCGTGTTGACCGGGACGGGAGCGTTGGCTTCGCGAGGTTCTTCCTTCTTGAAGAAAGTGCGTGCGGGCTGCTGGGTATCCAGCTTCTTGCGCAGGGTGAGCAGGGCTTCCAGAATAGCCTCCGGACGGGGCGGGCAACCGGAAATGTAAACGTCCACGGGAAGAATCTTGTCCACGCCTTGGAGTACGGAATAGGAGCGGAACATGCCGCCGGTGGAAGCGCACGCGCCCATGGCGATGCACCACTTGGGTTCCGGCATCTGGTCCCAGATGCGGCGGACGGCCAGGGCCATTTTATAAGTGACGGTGCCGGCTACAATCATCACGTCCGCCTGGCGGGGGGAAAAACGTGTCACTTCCGAGCCGAAGCGGGAAAGGTCATACCGGGAACAGGCCACGGCCATGAACTCAATGGCGCAGCAGGAAAGACCCATCGGCATGGGCCAGAGGGAATTTTTACGAATCCAGTTGATGGCGGCGTCCAGGGTGGTATAGACAAAATTGCCTTCCGCATTGGAGTCCAGTACTCCCGTTTCGTAAATATTCGGTTCGTTCGTGGTGACCATGATAACAGATGATTCTTGCTGAAGCCAGATTAGCGAGATGCCTTCAACTCTCAAGCCTTAATTTGGTTCAGCCATGATTTTCTGCGGCCTGTTCCGGCCCTGTTTTCCGGCATTCCGGGAGGGGGGATGAATAAACCCGCACAGGGTTTCCCCCGTGCGGGTTTTTTATCCAACTATATTACCTATGAAACTCAGAACTCCCCATAATGGGCGGCGGTCTCTCTACCTCCCGCCGCCCGGTTTGTTGCTGATGCAGGTTAGAGTCCCGGACAGGAGCATCCGTTCAAAAAGAAGAAATTTGTATGACAAAAATCCGGGTATATATTTTAAAATGATTGATAATAAATAAATTATATAGCTATTCCCTTTCAGGGAGATACGGGGTAGGGGCTTCATTTCTTTGTGGCGCCTGTGAGGAAAATGGCGGAGCGGAACGGACGGAGAGACCGTTTACGTTTTTCCCGTTCCTGAAGGCGCGGATGGAGAGGTGCGCGATCAGCCAGAGGCCCAGAGTAATACAGGTTACAAGAGCTGGCGGGCTTTCCGTAATATCCCATAAAAATAGAATGACCAGTTCTGCAGTCAGTAAAAAAAGCCCCATGAAACGCCAGTACGGTGATTCTCCCTTATGCTTGGCGCGAGGAGAAAAATCAGCAAGAAGGGACGGGATATCCAGCAGAAAAACGAGAAAATCAAGCATGGTATTTGTTATGATAAACCGGGAAAACAAATATAGGGTTCTCTTTATTCATTTTATTTGTTCGGCGTCCGGCAGTCAAGAGGCGGCTATCTGTAAATAGTCCTGGTACAGGTTCGTCCATGGCTGGCGACTGTCCCGTTGACGGTGATTTTCTTCATGTACCTTCGTTCCTGGCGGTCGTAGCCGCATTCCAAGATGGTCGCTCCGTCCCGGCTGGTGAAGCTCGCCGCGCGGTTGGCTGCGTAGGAGAGTTCTTAGGCCAATTCCTGTGCCGTCTTGCGGTTACCGATGTTGTCGCAGCTGTAACCGTAGGAGGGGACGGCATCCAGGCCATCATAGCTCAGGCTGCTGGAGACAAGCATGATTTCTCTCGGAGAAGCAATTTTATCATATACAAATTCTTCTTGATACGAATCAATCTATGTTACTGTTTAATTTTTTTCTTAATTCATTATAAATATTTTCATGTATTTTATATTTGTTTTGAATTTCTTTTATCAAATGTTTGATTGTCGTCCGTTCCAGATGATTAATTTGTAA